>Ga0209427_10004171_pt1 | contig 16756 bp, 14 predicted proteins | sample DeeMarSWOR136_30_FD_187465 | JGI IMG/M metagenome (GOLD analysis project Ga0209427, IMG submission 187465) | Marine sediment microbial communities from White Oak River estuary, North Carolina - WOR-1-36_30 (SPAdes) (version 2) | ecosystem: Environmental > Aquatic > Marine > Intertidal zone >...
ATCCCATCCAGCCTGGAAACCGCTTCCTCCCCCTCTTCCTCGAATAGATGAAGAATCGCCTCAGTATCCGAACTAGTGCGGAACCGGTGCCGAGACAGCTCGCCCCTCAGGGCCAAGTGGTTGTAAATCTCGCCGTTGCAGATAACACATTTTCGCCCATCCTCGGCAAATATCGGTTGCCTGCCACCAGCCACATCTACTATAGAGAGCCTGGTCTGTCCCAGCGCAATATTATCGTCTATATAGGTGCCCTGGTCATCAGGCCCTCGGTGTGATAGCTTCTCCAGCATCTTATCCAGACACGGTGCCCAACACCGTACATTGTCTCCATAAATTGCAGTGATGCCACACATACTGCCACTTCCCTAATACTCAATAAGCGTAGAGCCTGCCATAAGGTCGGAGCCAAAGGGGGAATAGCTTGGTGAACTTGTGTTTCAACAGCTCCCCGGCATCGTAGCCAAAATGAGCCGCAAACTCACTAACGAATCTCCCCAGGGTTTGGACGTCCTCTTCCCCCAATTCGGCAACGCCTACTTCTTTGCCCAGTTGATAACCATCGATATCGCCTCTCACATAGATAACGCCCCCATGCATCCCGGTGCCTATGTAATTGGCTTTGTGGCGTTCCCCCTGTTTCAGATTGAGGCCGAGGAGGATCAGGATGCCGCCTGCCATATATTCGCCGAGGAAGTCCTGTGCGGTGCCCCCGATGACGAGCACTGGCTTCTTATCCCCATACTCCTTCATGTGGATGCCTGCACGGTAGCCCACATCTTCTCTGATGAAAATCTTGCCTCCACGGGCTGAGAGGCCGACAGTATCCCCGGCGTGGCCATGAACGATTATCTCGCCATTATTCATCGTGTTTCCGCAGCCATCCTGGGCGTTGCCGTGAACGATGATTCTGGGTCCATCCATGAACGATCCCAGGTCGTTGCCTGGAGTGCCAAATATCTCAATCTCGACTACCTTGTGCAAGTCTGTGCCGATATATCTCTGCCCATAGACATTTCGAAGTTCAATCTTCCGGGTGCCGTTGGAGACTATATCTCTCAGTCTGCCATTCAGCTCACGATAGAAAACGCCGTGAGCGTCAATCTGCACCACCGAGTTAGCTTTTCTGCTGTGAACTTTCTGTGCCATCTCAGCCTCCTGCCATTTTTATTCCCAGGATCTCGAGTTCGGTGTCGGTAAGCCCAACGCCCCTCAAGTGCAGACGATTGCCACGCAGGCTCTCCACGGCATTGATACCCATGCCACCTAGTATATCCTTGAGCTCGAGGCTCCAGCCGCGGAGCAAATTAACCAGCCTTCTGGCCCCGATCTCAGGATTGACCCTCTTGGTCAGGGCAAGGTCAGTGGTGCAGATACCCCAGGCGCATTTTCCCGTATGGCACTGCTGGCAGAGGGTGCAACCCAGAGCAACGAGAGCCGCGGTCCCGATATAGACAGCATCGGCGCCGAGGGCGATCGCCTTAGCCACGTCGCCGCTATTTCTAATTCCACCTGAGATCACGATAGAGGCCTGGTTGCGGATGCCTTCCTCTCTCAGCCGTGTATCTACCGAGGCCAGAGCCATCTCAATAGGGATGCCGACATTGTCGCGGATGATCTTGGGCGCTGCACCCGTAGCCCCCCGCAGCCCATCGAGGACTATGATGTCCGCCCCTGCCCGCACCATGCCACTGGCAATGGCCGCCGAGTTATGGACAGCGGCTATTTTGACCGCTATTGGCTTAGTATAGTTCGTGGCCTCTTTTAGCGCGTAGACAAGCTGCGCCAGATCCTCGATGGAGTAAATATCGTGTTGCGGTGCCGGGGATAGGGCATCTGTCCCTTTGGGAATCATCCGGGTCATGGATATGTCGGCGCTCACCTTCTCACCGGGAAGATGTCCCCCAATGCCGGGCTTGGCCCCCTGGCCGATCTTGATCTCGATCACCATGGCTGCATCAAGGTACTCGGCATGGACGCCGAAGCGTCCTGAGGCTACCTGGACGATGGTATTGTTTCCGTACTGATAGAGCTTGGGATGAAGTCCTCCTTCGCCGGTGTTCCACAGGGTGCCGGCCTCGGTGGCCGCCCTGGCCAGGGACTGGTGCACATTGATGCTCACCGCGCCGTAGGACATGGCGGCAAACATCACCGGAACCTCGATCTTGACCTGGGGAGCGAGCTCCGTCTTCAGGCTGGGGGAATTCTGGTCAATTTCCACCCTGTCAGGCTTTCGCCCAAGGTAAGTGGCGAGCTCCATCGGCTCACGTAGCGGGTCGATGGAGGGGTTGGTCACCTGGCTGGCATTGAGCACAAGGTGATCCCAGTAAATGCGGTAGCCCTTGTCGTTTCCCATCCCGGTGAGAAGCACGCCTCCAGTTTCGGCCTGCTTGATGATGTCCTCGATGACCTCCGGACGCCAGTTATAGTTCTCCCGATAGTCGAGGGGGTTGCTCCTGATGGTCAGGGCGTGAGTAGGGCAGAAGAGCACACAGCGGTGGCAGCCGACGCAGTTCTCCTCACGACTTCGCACCTCGTCGTCCTCGGCGTCATAGTAATGCGTGTCAAAGGTGCACTGGTTGACGCATACCTGGCACTGGATGCACCGGGACGGGTCTCTATCGACGAAGAACTTTGGCGGCAGATAGGTCTTCATCCTCATCCTCTTCTTTTGTCATTACCTTCTTACCGCAATCCCTGTTTCAGCCAGATAGTCCTTCGCTTGGCGAATCGAATAGATCTTGTAGTGAAAGATGCTGGCGGCAAGAACCGCATCAGCCTTGCCAGTGACCAGCGCTTGGTAGAGATGGTCTAGATTGCCTGCGCCGCCGCTGGCAATGACCGGCACTGTCACCAGCTCACCGATAGCGCGGGTCAGCTCCAGGTCATATCCAGCGCGATGACCATCGGCGTCCCAACTAGTGAGGAGTAGCTCTCCAGCACCGAGGGCAACAGCCTCCTTGGCCCAGTGGATGGCATCAATCCCTGTTGGCTTTCGCCCCCCGTGAGTTAACACCTCCCATTTTGGCGCATCAGCGCTCCTTAGTCGCTTGGCGTCGATGGCTACTACGATGCACTGAGAGCCGAACTTTTTTGCCCCTTCGCTAATGAGCTTGGGGTTGAGCACTGCCGCAGTATTGACGGTTATCTTGTCAGCCCCTGCCTCCAGCATGCGTCGCATGTGGCCGATGCTGCGCAGCCCGCCACCGACCGTGAGCGGAATGAAAACCTGTTCTGATACGCGCTCAACTACGTCCACCATGGTGTCGCGGCCTTCAGGTGTGGCGCCGATATCGAGGAAGACCAGCTCATCAGCACCCTGCTCGTAGTAGAACGCCGCAAGCTCCACGGGGTCACCAGCATCACGCAGGTCAGTGAAGCTCGTGCCCTTGACCACCCGGCCGTCGGTCACATCAAGACAGGGGATGATCCTCTTAGTTAGCATCGGATATTGTCCCTCCCTACGATAGCTCCCTCTCGAGGCACAAGCGGTCTCTCCAGACTTCCCACTATCGGCTCGCCACCCATCGGGATCCATGCCTGATCCAAATCGGGGCAGATTAAGCGAATAGCGGACTCCTCAGAGGAGAGGTAGAGCATCGATCCGTTTACCCCTACGGTGAGAGGGCGGAGCCTTATCCTGTCGGTAAACCCAATCATTTCACCGTGATGAGCGATGATGACCGTGAAGGGCCCGTTTAGCAGCAGGCTGCCATATACCTGTCGCAAGGTGAGAAAGAGTCTTTGTTCCTGGGGAGGGCAGCGCTCTATAGCGTCCCAGAAGGGGGGCGCCAGTACCTTGGCTACCATCTCTATGGGCAGGTTGTGCCTTCGCATCAGGAGGTCAACGGCGTAGGCTATCACCTCGGTATCGGTCTGCATGGTGCAATGGTATCCGAATTGCTCCAGATAGCGCCGGTTTATCCCATATGATGAGAGCTCACCGTTGTGAATCACCGTCCAGTCCAGGATGTTAAACGGATGCGCCCCACCCCACCAGCCGGGGGTGTTGGTGGGGAACCGGCCATGCGCTGTCCACAGGTAGCCCTCATACTGCTCCAGGCAGAAGTACTCAGCTATCTCCTCTGGGTAGCCTACTCCTTTGAACACCGCCATATTCTTGCCGCTGGAGAAGACAAAAGCGTCCTCGACCCCGGTGTTGATCTCCATGACCCTGTCAACGACATAGTCGTCCTGTGATTGCCCATGACATTCCTGTGGGTCTACCTCGACAAAGTAGCGCCATACCAGTGGCGGGTTCACAATAGCGCCTGTCGCTTGCGTAGGCACTTCCTCAGTGGCAATGATGTGAAATCTTTGCTTGAGGAAAGCTTCTGCCTCTGACTTCCCCTCGCGGCTCAGGTACATTATGTGACAGGCGTAGTGGTCAGCATGCTGCGGGTAGAGCCCGTAAACGGCAAACCCGCCGCCCAGCCCATTGCCACGAACATGCATATTGGCCATAGCTCTCACTACCCCATTGCCTGAAAATCGCCGCCCTTTGGTATCCATCATGCCAAAGAGGGAGCAGGCATCGATCACCTTGTCGTCGTGATAAGGGTTGTTCTTCTTAGCGAGATCTTTCACCCTTAGCGCTCCCAAACGAACAATTACTCACCAGCGAAGTTTTTCACAGCCTCCACAGGCATACTCGATTGAGGGACCAATCTCAAGGGAGGTGTTTCCAGCCGCTCCTGCCACAGCTCTCGGGGAAAGGACACCAGGCCGAAATCATCAGCCAAAAGTGCCTGCTTGAAGCTGCCCACATTCACCCGGTCCCTCATCAGGCTGAAGACTATGCCTGACCTCTCAATGTCCCCAACAAAGACCATTCCCATCACAAGATTATCCCGCAAGACTATCTTTCGGTAGCTGTTATCCTTTCGTCTGCTGATGACTTCATAGCTGCCGTCATTGGGCGGAGTCACCATGCCCGCGGCAGCGATATCGAGTCCAAAGTAGGTGAGCGAGTTCATGGCCGTGCCGCCGGGATATTGAGTCTTGATATCGGCCATGTTGTAGCCGGCAATCCTGCCACCGAGATAGGCATTGGGCCAAATGGGGGTGAGCCGGTTTACACCGTAGACGAAATCATAGGCCTCGGCTGCATCCCCACAGGAGTAGACAGTCGGATAGCTTGTAGCCATACGGCGGTCTACCACAATGCCGTGATCTAATTCTATCTCAGTGCCTAAGGCGACTTCAGTGCGCGGCATCACCCCAACGGCCACCACTACCAAGCTACAGGCGATCCTCTTGCCATTGTCTAGCACCACTCCCCTAACCGTCTCCTCGCCGCTGATCTCAGCCGCTGTATGAGCGGTGATCATCCTGACCCCCGCATGTTTGAGAGCTTCTTCAGCAATCAGCGAGGCTTGCTCGTCAACGACGGTATTCAAAATCCTCTCTTTCATCTCGATAACGGTGACCTCGATGCCACGTTTCACCAGAGCTTCAGTTGCGCTGATCCCGATAAGTCCACCCCCGATAACCACAGCTTTGCTGGCGTTCGCCAGAAACTCGTCAATCCTTTTCGCATCGTCAAGGGTGGTGAAGGTGAAAACGCCTCTTTTGCCCATTCCCTCTATTCTGGGGACTATGGGCGTCCCTCCCGTTGCCAGCAGAAGCTTCTCCCAGATGATCCTCTCGCCACCGTCCAGTTCAGCGGTGTGAGATTCTAGCCCCAAGTCTTTGACCTTCTTGCCTAAAAGAGAAACGATCTTGTTTTGACTGTAGAAGTCGGCGGGGCGAAACAGCATCCCCTCAAGGGTCCGCTCCCCGGCCAGATACGCTGAGATAAGAGGACGGGAATAAGCCGGGTATGGCTCATCGGAGACGATAGTAAGAGGACCTGTTTTATCCACCTCGCGTATCGCTTCGGCTGCCCCGATGCCGCCAGCCGAGTTACCTATGATCAGGTATTTGGTACTCAACATTTTCGTTCTTCCCAACTCAAGCCTGCTTTCTGTCCAGCGCCATCTTCAGAAAGTTGGCATACATCTTCAAGCCATATTCCCCACTCTTCTCAGGGTGAAACTGCGTCGCCACCAGGTTGCCCCTGATCAGCACACTGCACATAGACACACCGTAGTCCGTGGTGCCCGCTACCAGCGACATATCATCTGGGGCAGCATAGTAGCTGTGAACGAAGTAGAAGTTGGCTTCATCCGGTATGGCGTCAAAAATCGGATGCACGAGTCTCTGTTTCACTTGATTCCAGCCCATGTGAGGAACCTTGAGCCCTGGGGGCAATTTCCTCACAGCTCCCGGGATCATTCCCAGGCATTCGTGCCAGCCTCCTTCTTCAGTACCTGAGAACAGGACCTGCATCCCCACACAGACGGCGAAAAGCGGCCGCTGCTCATAGATTAGCTGGCGAATAACGTCAGCCATGCCCCCCTCCGCTAAACTGTCCATGGTATCCGCAGCAGCGCCAACGCCGGGCAAGATAACCGCGGCAGCGCCAAGCACATCGCCAGGATTGCTGGTCACAGTTGACTTGTGCCCCAACTTGGCAACGGCGTTGGCGACGCTACGCAAGTTGCCCGCGCCGTAATCGATTATGGCAATCATCATCTAGAGTCCCTAGCACTGGGCGCTTCCAGTGGCCTAGTTCTCAACAGTGACTTCCACTATGTTTTGTCGCACGATGGCTATTCCTTTATTGCCATCTGGCACAAATACATGCATAAGTCCCATTACCTGGTACTGCCCGTTCTCCACATTAGTTGTATCCCATGTCACTGCAAAATTCTCGCCTCTATTGTCTGACTCTTCTATCTCGATCCAAGTATCGGCGTTCACCTTGCGGTAGTACCAAGGGTTGGTGACCCTCAGGATGGATCCAGTGAAGCCTAACTCCTGCAACTCCTTACGCAACAGGTCTTCGTCAAACGTCTCTCGTAGCCGGACAATGCCGGAGTAGCTTTTCAACGCCGGTGAAGGAACAAGATAATGTGGACCCCAGTTGTACGACATTACACACCTCCTTTCCATCTATTGTTGCAATCAAAGAAGTATATTCATGACTGACTTCGCCTCCTTCCCCCTCAGCTTTGGCTCCGGACTTTCCCATCTTCACCGTTTGTGCTCAACACGAGCGCTTCGTTCGGGCAATTGGCAACACAAACTGGTATATCCTGGTCAGGGCAGAGGTCGCACTTCACAACGAGACTGCTGCTCATATCCCTGGTCAAGGCCCCGTAGGGGCAGGCCAGCACACAGGTCCAGCACCCGACGCACTTCTCGGCGGCAATTGCTATGCTACCTGTTGCCGGGTCACGACGGATCGCGCCGGTAAGGCAGGCATAGACGCACCAGGGATCGGTGCAGTGTCGGCATTGAACGGCAAATGAGATCTCTCCCAATGTCTCTACGTGAATGCGAGGCAACGGGCGAGGCACCTCTTTCTTGAAGGCTTTGATTATATCTTTGGAACGGGAGTGTTCCGTCTGGCAGTAGACCCGACAAAGGCCACAGCCAATACATACGTCCTGCCTTATGGAGACTTTATAGACCTTGCTCAAATCTCAACCCCCATGGCATGCGGTAACAGGTTACCATATACCGCATTGTACCACGTTCTTTGCCTTTTGTCAATACCTTTTCCACAAAATAGCGTAGTGCGATGACCAGCACCCCTTGGCAGGCTCGGGCTCGATGCCGGAGTGGTGAGCTATTTTGTGCCAACGCTGAGGAGCTGTATCAAATTCAGTGACGTGCAAGCGGTAACTGTGGAGATGCAACTAAGCCAGTACAGCTCAGGCCTAACGATTATTCGATCAGATCAACCAGTTAGCCATGCCAAGGACATACCTGAAGTAATCATCACCGACACGCTGAAGGCATATCTTGATGGCATAGAAAGGGTATTCGAGGCAGATACCCAGCGTGTCCTGTCAAGAGGCTTCAGGATACAGCCCAACATATTGCTGGGAATTGAGGCATTTGGGAATAGAAGACCTGGTAAGCCTGTCTTTTCGGCAAGAGCTTATATTAAACGGTAACTGCTATTGCTTCTGAAGATGCTCCTGAAAGAAGGCGAGCATTCTCCCCCACGATTCTATACAGGCCTTCACGTTAGCTTCAGGACTGCCCCCAAACAGCATCTTGTCTCGTCGCTGCTCCTTGTTCGATGGCAGGTAGGGGGTTCGGAGAGCATGCCCTGCCCCTTGATGGCAAACATGCTCGTACTTGTAGGGATGATTGTGCTGGGCGAGCGTGCTGACTACTCGTTCACACATCTCGGACGCAGGCCAGAGGGCGTCGTCGGAGCCTGTCAGAAGAAGAACTGGGCCGTTGATCTTCTCCACGGGGATTCTCGCTGCTTCGTAGGCTTTCTCGTTCTTCAGGCTATTCCGGTAGGAAGAGAGAAAAGAGAACTTGCGGCCGAACATTATCCTAAACACGGTGCAAACCTTCACTTTCAGGGGAAGGTACGGCAGGCTCTTGCCTCCCTCAGCCCAGCACGCTTTCTCGGGCGGGCGTCCCTTCTCCAAAAGTCCCTGCCAGACGACACAGCTCGGAGACATACCGACAGTCACGTTGATTTTCTCCCGGAAGGTCGCCGAGGTCAGGAGGGCCAGTTCCCCGCCCTTCGACCAGCCCATGATGCCAATCCGACTCGCATCCACCGCTTGGTGGCCTTCCAGCCAGCTAATGGCACTGCTGCAATACTCGAGGGGGATTTCAACCAGTTCCTGAGGCAATGGGTCGATGCCGAAGTAGGCCAGGGCCAGCGCTGCGTACCCGTGCGTGGCGAGCAACGCGGCCGATCCCTCGTGCAGACCTCCATCCGATCCACCGAGGACGACGATCGGCGGATGAGGGCCGCCGGAGGACGGGTAAAACAGGGTGCCGACCAGACCTTCTTCCTCTATGGGCTGGCGAACGATCTCACCTTCGGGCGAGCAGAACAGCCGTTCGATAACCGTGCTCGCCAATTGCTCGCCGGAGGCTTCCACGGATAGAGTAAAGGTGAGAGGTCCGATGTCGCTGCCGACAAAGCGAGTGGTCTCCTTGCTAACCGGGTGCATAGACCAGAACAGCCCCATAGGATCGACACCTGAGTAAGTACCGCTTTGAGCAGCCTGGGCCTTCAGGTCAACCACACCTTCGCTGTCGGCCACAAAGATTCCCCAGGACTCGAAATCAGCGCCTGCCTGGTCTTTGCCCCGCAGCCGGAGCTGAATACTCTTACCTGGCTCACATCCCTTTACACTGATGTCCAAGGGAACATCGCTTGATGCCCTTGGCTGGCTTACTTCGATCGTGCAACCCGCCATTTTTGTCTCCTTGATTTCCCATTTCAACTCGTGATAAGGCCATGCGTGGCGTTTTGCCACGAGTGTGCCGATTATACGCATTTTGAGCCTGCCCGTCAAGGCCGCTAACATGCCCAAGACCGCACGGGGCGTTCGTCATGCGCTTCTTGCATGAAGGGCAAAAAAGGAGGTTCGAATGAATTTCCATCTCTACCTCCTTGACCCTTACTTGAAAAAGGTGGTAGACTGTCCTTCGAGAGTGTGGTAACACGTTCGGAATCATGAAAAAGGAGGCCTTGCCAAATGGCTGACGCAAGTTATGATGCGATAATCGTTGGCGGTGGGCAGCACGGCTTGATCCTGGGCTGCTATCTACAAAACGCGGGTATGAGCACAGTCATCTTCGAGCGGCACCATGAACTCGGCGGTGGCATATGCGGTGAGGAAATACCCATCCCTGGGTTTGTGGCCAATCCGTGTGCTCACTGGACTCGCTTCTATGGCCATCCCGCCTATGCCGACTTCAATCTCAGGGAATATGGGCTGCAGTATATCTTCCCCGAAGGCGGGTGCGGAGCCCTATTTCACGACGGAACCTGTATAGTGGGCTATACCTGTAACAAGGTCGTCGATCCACATACAGGGCGAACTGAATTCTCGCCCCAGGCTGCGGATAAGTCTTGTGCTGAGATCGCCAAGTTCTCGCAAAGGGATGCCGAGACTGCTCGCTTCATCATCGATAAATGGCAGCAAAAGTGGAGAGATGCATATGCGGAATATCACTGGAATCCACCGCAGCCATGGGGTGTCAAGAACCCCATTGAGAAGCTAATGGATGACCCCGAATCTGGAGTCGATCCCGTTTACCAGCTTATGCCCATCTATCACGCAGCCTATGACCTCTGGGAAAGCGATGAGATGAGAACCTGGTTCATTAGATCGTGTCTGGGCACTACTGGGATGCTTCCTCACGATGTCGTCGGCATGGACCATTATATGCTTGTCCTCAGCCTGATGCTCTCGATAAGCCCAACCTCGATAGCCCATGGTGGCACCCATGCCATAGCTCACGCTCTGCAGAGGGTCTTTTCCTCCATGGGAGGAAAATTCTTCGTCCATCACGAGGTTGAGAGGATACTCATCGAGAATGGGGAAGCAAAAGGTGTTCGCTTGGTGGATGGCACGGAGATAGAGGCGAGGAAATTAGTCGCCAGCGATGTTGATGTCGCCCAGACGTTCATCCGGCTCGTTGGAGAGGAGCATCTGAGCCCCAAGATTGCCCACAGGGCGAAGAATATCTGGTATAGTCGAACGGCTGGCCTTTGGTCGAATGTGACCATGCATGAGCCCCCCGAATATAAGGCAGCCGACTCCAACCCCGACTGTCAATACCTCCCCCGGACATGGCTCATTTACAAGGACCCTGAGTATATGCTGCGGAGGTGGGAGGCGGAGATGTACCTTTATGGATACCCGAGCATAGTATACATGAATACAGCAGTGGACTCATTGTGGGACAAGACGCGCGCTCCCAAAGGGCAGCATATGGCTTTAAATGAGACCTATGGCGCACCAGCCCACTTTCTTACCGAAAGGGAATGGCTCAAAGTGAAAAGGGAATATCCAGATGAGATAGTGCGGCAATGGCAATGGTATGCACCCAACATGACGTGGGACAATGTGATCGCCATCGATGTTCAAACCCCGTATGATATCGCGAAGAGAAATATAAATATGCCTGAGGGTTCCTGGGCGGTAGGGCAGATGCTCGCCTCTCAAATGGGTCGCTTCCGACCCTTCGCTGAGATCGCTCAATATAGGACGCCGATAAAGAACCTGTATATAGGCTCGGCGAATATGCATTATGGGGGAGGCGTCGGGCGCAGCTCAAGCTATAATTGCTTCAAGGTGATAGCAGAGGATTTTGGCTTGGAGAGAATCTGGGAGAAAAAGGGGCGCCCATATTGAAAAATGGTGTTGACAAAGTCTGGTATGATGATATAACTTATTGGCATAAAACTGCAAACGAGAGGGGGTGGTAGTGGCAGTTTAGATAACTGATGAAATTCTGGGCCATAATAAAACAGGAAGGAGGAGATAAAATGACACAAGAGTTGCCAAGAGAGGTGACAAAGCCGGTGTGGGATATTACCCCGGGATATGATTTTGACCCCGACGTCGACTTCAAAGAGCTATCATCCTGGTTTATGGATGGGACACACTCGGTGCCGCCGTTTACGCCGTTCTTCTCCTGGCTTTGGAACAAGTACTGTGGACATGGCATGCACTATTATTGCGCCGTGATAAGCCTCCCTTGTAACAAAGGATGGCCGATAAGAACCTATCACGGCCATGATTATCCTGGATTCTATGTGGTGAGAGACCCGGAGGAGATCAAGCGGCGCGAGGTCAAATTCAGGGAAAGGATGCGCCCCTATATTGAGGATTATGACGGGATTTGGGAGAAGCATAAGCAGGAGCTGATGGCCCTCTACAAGCCGCTCAAAGAGTTTGACTATGAGAAGGCGGAAAATTACGAGCTATTTTGGATCCTGCATGATACGATCAGGGCCTACATCAGGCAGTTTGAAATACATTTTTTGGGCATGATCACTGCAGAGACTGCCTGGCTGCTGCTTGAGCAACTGTGCGAGGAGATGTTTGGCATCAATGATCAGAGCGCGGAGTTCCAAAAGCTCATGATCGGCTTCGACAATGAGATGTTCCGCAGTGATAGGGACTTATGGCAATTTGCTCAGGACGCGATGAAAGCCGGGCTGGGCGATATCTTCCTCACCAGCGAGCCCAAAGCCGATGTCGTGATCCCGAAGCTGGAGCAGACCGATGCCGGGAGGGCGTGGGTCAAAAAGCTCCGCGAATGGTTAGATGAGCACGGCTGGCGCAGTCAGCGACTGGCCGAGATCAACGAGCCAACCTGGCTCGAGGACCCCTCTCCTGCCATAATGTATGTAAAGGGCTATGTGGAAAAGGGCGGCGGCTTCGACCTCGAGGTGACACGACAGAGGCTGGCCGAAGAGAGGGAGAAAGCGGTAGCGGAGATCATGGCACGGGTGCCCGAGGACAAAAAGGAATGGTTCCTGGCGCTGATCAGACTGGCGCAAAATGCAGGCTCCTATAGCGAGGGGCACACTATCTATTGTGAGTTTTATATCAATGCCCTCGTCCGCCGCTGCTGCCTCGGGATTGGCAGAAGGCTGGTGCAAGCTGGCACCATCGATAAGCCTGAAGATACCTTCTACCTCATCCCGGATGAAATCGAGAGGGTGATAGATGTTCCGGAATACCACAAGATGCAGCACCTCGTGAATCGCCGGCGCAAGGACTGGGAGGAATGGTGCAAAGAAACCTTTGAAGGCCGAGCTCCGCCTGTATTGACCACCCGGGCAAGCCTGGAAGAGGCGGTGATGCAGGACCTGATACCAGCATTTGACCCCATTGCCATAAAGGTCGTGGTCGGGGCCATGCCTAACGTGCGCCCCGAGTTAAAGGCCGATCTCTACGGCGTGTCTGGATCTCAGGGGGTCGCTGAGGGGACGGCGAGAGTGGTGATGAGCTATGATGATCTAGGTCAGGTTAAACCAGGGGACATTCTTGTCGCCCCCGCTACCTATCCAAGCTGGACCCCGGTCTTCGCCCGAATCAGGGGCGCGGTCGTTGACCGCGGCGGCACCTTGAGCCACGCTTGCATTGTCGGTCGCGAGTTTGGCATACCGGTGGTGATAAACACTTTTGAGGGCACAAGGAAGATCAAGAACGGGATGAAGATAAAGGTTGATGGAACCGAGGGCACGGTTTATATCCTGGAACAATAGGCACCGACAAAACCAGCGTATGATTGTATTCACAACTCGGCCTGGCGGTTGTGCGGAGGCGGTGGCCGAAGACATGTTCCCGGCAATGGAATCCATTGCCAGGAAGGTCTGAGTGGGGGCATTCGCTAAGGTAAAGCCGGAGTTAAAGGCCGATCTCGATGGTTTAGCTTGCTCCCCAGTGTCTTTGAGGGGCGGGCTCAAGTTATAGTAAGCGACGAGCAATATCCCCAAGAGGATTCTTGGGGATATTGCAGCTTTTGTCTCTCTTCGTCCCCGCCGGCCTAGGCTTGAGATTGTTTACCACTCACCATAGGACACAAGCTGAACACGGCAGAGCTGGCTGGATATGGCCATTGCATTTATCGACGCGGTTTTATGCCAAGCATCCTCCTCGCCTCGTCTGGTGTCGCAATTTCTCTTTCCAGTATATTAGCCACTTCGACCGCTCTTTTCACCAGTTCCTCGTTGCTTTTTACTTTTACATCTTTATGACCAACCCTATAGAGCGCGTCTTCCATTCCAACTCTTACATGGTCTCCCAATACGATTCCTGTCACAGTCACGTCAAGCGCACAGCGGCCACACCCCAGGGCCATCGCCAAGGAATCGGGTGGCAGAGCCTGTCTCAGATGGACATAATTTGCCACTGAAAAAGGCGTGCAATCCTGCATCCCGAAACAGGGCTCCCAAAGATAGGGCTTGTCAACCAATCCCGGTTCAATCAATAAGTCTTTCGCTTGTTTCGGCCAACCACTCTGCATGACCACAAGCCACGGTCTTATGCCCTGCTCCTTAAAATACTCGCCGCGCGCCATTATCTCCGTGTTGCTGATTATATACACATGTTCCCTGCTGTTAAAGGAGCCGAGCTCCAGAGCAGTCATCTCTACTCGTTTGTCCTCAAATGGCTTGAGCGTTGCCTCTAATGTTTCTCCAGTAAGGCAGGAGCACTCGATAATTATGTCGGGGCACCTCTCCCGGATCAAATCTATGATTTTCCCAAATAGTCCAGGATCTGAAGTTGCTGCGCCATCGTCTCGCCTGGCGTGGATATGTACCCCTACGGCGCCAGCTTTGTAAGCCCGATACGTTTCCTCAGCGATCTCCTCTGGGGCATAGGGTTGAGCGGGATTTTGTTCCCTGCGAATGCTTATCCCCGTAGGTGCCACGAAGACTATCAACTTCAGTGGCGGTTCCGGCTTCGGATACTCCCACCAGGGCTTCAAACATTCGCGCAACTCCTTGTGATATCTATTTACTGCCATTGCTCTCCTCCTTTTTCCTCTGGTGCCAGTTTATGATTCACCTTCTCTACGAGTTAGGCTGAATCCGCAGCGGAAGACAAAAAGGGAAAGCTCTACCGGACAACATAGCCACCATCAATTGGGATCACACACCCTGTCATATAATCGGAGGCAGACGATGCCAAGAGGAGCGCTAACCCTCTGATCTCCGATGGTTCGGCTATTCGGCCGAGGGGGATATTCTTCAGTTCCTCGGCAATGGAGCGCCTAGTCTCCTCATCGAGTTCCTTTTGCAGGAAGCGACCCCGGCCGAGAGCTGTCTTGAAATACCCTGGCGCAATGCAGTTGACCTGAATTCCGTAGGGTGCCAAAATAAGAGCCAATGTCCACGTCAGGCCGACGACACCGCCCTTGGCGGCGGAATAACCGGGCCTCAGCCCTCTTCCCACAAATGCACCAGTAATGGAGGAGATAGTGATGATTTTGCCCCGCCCCTGTGGGATCATGACCCTGGCTCCCTCTCTGGCGGTGAGAAAGACGCTGGTGAGATCGATGTCAATAGCCTCCTGCCAGCTCTCCACTGGCTCTTCCAGGAGTGGCTCGGGCTCCCCCGCCACGCCAGCGTTGGCAATGACAATATCTAACCGTCCAAATTCAGCCACAGTCCGTTCCACCATTCTCTTTGCATCGGCCTCCTTGGACACATCGGCGGTGATGGCCAACCCGCGACGCCCCACCCCTCGGATCATTTCTGCTGCCTCTCTGGCTCTATTCTCATACCAGTCGGCGCACACAACATCAGCACCAGCCTCAGCCATACCCTCAGCCATAGCCCAGCCGAGACCGCTGCCGCCACCGGTGACCAATGCCACCTGACCATCAAGCTTAAACGCATCTAATACCGTCATCGCTCTCCCCTAGATTCAACAGGGCCACCCCTTCATGGTTGTAGATTACTATAGGTCAAGGGAGTTCTCCTATCAACCACCTCCTAAGCGGCCCAGCCAAATCAACAAGGTTATGCCACTTCGTATGTTAACCGTTCATCTCTGCGGGGTCAACTACCCCGAATATCTCAGCCCGCAGCTTCGGGCATATTCCCGGATCTCGAAAGTCAACCACATGTCTGTCCTCATTGCCAAGCCTTTTCGGCGGCCGTTTCCTTAGGCTGGATGTCACCTTTTGGCCAGTGAAGATCAGAACTGGACAAAGGATAAGGGTTGACGGCACAAATGGGACAGTTTATATTCTGGGTTGAGAGCAATGTGACAGAAGCCAAGAAGGGCGTTCGTTTGTGCTGCAAAAGTCTCTGCCTGTTTGCCATGGCACAGTAATAAGGGGCGGCTAGTCAGCCCGATCTGGCGGGAGGGTATTGAAACAGGCTAATGGTATTTAATCGAATTCTTGCCATGAGAGCTTTGCTATCAGCGAGGAGGTTACAATGGATTACGAAGATCTTATGGAATTGATCAAGAACACAAGGAGCATCCGTAGGTTTAAGCCGGAGCCGATACCGGATGAATATGTGGACAAGATCATTGAAGCTGGCCGCTGGGCTCCCTCGGCAGGAAACTCCCAACCCTGGGAATTTATTGTGGTCAAAGAGCAAGGACTCAAGGACAAAATAGTTCAAATCATCGCGGAGCAGAATGCATTCAGCGCCAAGATGGAGCTCACAAGGGAGCCAGAGCAAAGATTTTACGGTCAGATCTTCAGGCCACCAGAGCAATTATACTATAGGGAGGCGCCGGTCTTCATCATCGTGTGTGGTGACCCGCGAACGGAGGAAGCCTATCCCCTGAGTATCCTCCTCCACAGAGGCGAAACGATGTTCATCTCCAGCCTGGCAAATGCTTTTCTCTATATGCATATGGCGGCTGCCGCCTTGGGTCTCGGTTCGCAATGGTTATCCCACACTGCCATCCCCTTTGCCCAATGTCTGATCAAGGACCTCTTGGGAATACCGAGCGAACTGGTGATCTATGATATGCTAGTGGTCGGCTATCCAGCCGTGGAGCCCACGCCTCGCTTCATGCGTGCCAAGGAAGAATTGGTTCACTATGACTACTATGACAAAGCCAAGTCCAGAACAGACGAGGAAGTCAAAGGCTTTCTGAAGAGAACCAAGACCTGGATCAGCGCGGTGAAGAGGCGCGATTCTGAGCGCCAGTGACGGACAGTGCTGAGATAGGCAACCTTTCAACCTGGTCACGAAACTCGGTTTTGTTCACCCTAAGCGCTCGTCGCAGGAGCGATAAGGAGGTTAGTCGGCGAAGTTTGCGCCGTAGCCAAGCTATGGTCCGCTCGCACGGAGTGAAGTTGTTTACCGTGCCGATTGAGCTTCCTGCTGTCAGGCGATATCACTATTAGTCTTGATGCCCAGTTCTTCCGCCAGCGCCTCGAGACTGTACCCTGCCTC
>Ga0209427_10004172_pt1 | contig 16754 bp, 19 predicted proteins | sample DeeMarSWOR136_30_FD_187465 | JGI IMG/M metagenome (GOLD analysis project Ga0209427, IMG submission 187465) | Marine sediment microbial communities from White Oak River estuary, North Carolina - WOR-1-36_30 (SPAdes) (version 2) | ecosystem: Environmental > Aquatic > Marine > Intertidal zone >...
CCATCGTCATCTTCAGGGTGTCAGCTATGACGCTCGTTCCCTCCTCATAGGTCACGTTCCCGAAGCCCTCGGTCATGAAGCCGTACATGGGTAGCAGCGGCGAGACTTAGAGGAGATTTGAAAAGAACCTTATCGCTATTCTTAGCTCGTCCTCTGCGCTGGTCTGGTTGGGCGTCATAAGAGTGATGAAGCTAGCATCGGATTCCATGCTATAGCTGGGAAGGGACTCGAGGCCCAGTAGCTCGGCAAGGTCGACGCTAAGCCCTAGGCCCATGGAAGTGGCGCCTTCTTCCCAGTAGTGGCCGCTGACGGCGAAACCGAGGGGCCCCTCGAAGAGTACTTCTAAGTCCTCCATGAACATGTCGAGCATGGGTTCCTCCGGCAGCATAAAAGTGAGGGGCTCCAGACGGATGAACCCCGACATGAACACGGAGCCGTCAGCGGAGCCTTCATGGGCCCCTGAGACCAAGGCGCCGTTAGAGACGGCCTCCTCCACTCCCTCGGTTAGGCCCCCGTGTTCCATGACACCGTTGAGAAACGCCTCGGCCACCTCGGCTGCGTCGGCTTGGCTGTAGCCCACCACCACAGTCATGCTTGGCAGCGTAGCCTCGTCAAGCTGGTACTCTGGTAGCTCGAAGGCCTGCAGCGTGACGAGCTCGACGCCGACTCTATCCTCCAGCAGGGCTTTTACCTGTACCGAGCTCTGTGTCGCCTCCTCGGGAAGCGTATCAACGTACACTATGGCATACACTGTGTCTGGTACCAGGTTCAGGAACGACTCGGTGTCAAGCTCCTCGGGAAGAGGCAGTAGGCTCAGCAGGCTTGCGGCATGTATATCTTGGGACACGACTATGGCTGCCACGACGTCGTCGGGGACGTCGGCGTCCTCTGTCTCTAGGAACACGTTGATGAGGCCGACATGCCCCTCGTCGTCTGTTCCAGCGACGAGCTGCTTCACGTAGACGCTGTCACCAAGATCTATGAACTGGCCCTCTGTGGGGGCCACGGCCGCCCCCAATAAGATGAAGACGACGGACAACGTCTTCAGGGCAGCTACAGTGCGTGGCCGATTAGCTTGAATGCTTCCTGGCAGCGACTCAGTCATTAGTCTCTGACCGATCCTGCCTGCCTCCACCCCGATCAAGGCTCCCACGAACACTATCAGGGGCTTAAAGGCAACCCAGCCTAGCGCCCTGTACGCGTATCCCATGATGAAGTCCATCCCGATCTCGGTTACTGCGCCTTCACCGATCATGTTGAGCACGTCCATGGCGACGTCTCCCAGCATAGGCGTCTCCAAGAGCCGGGTCAACGTCATGCCCTCGGGTATGGGCGACACCAGCCCCAGGGCCTCCTCGCCCTCTATGTCCTCCATCACCTGCTGGACGTTCATGGCCACCCCGAAGACGGATAAAGCCAGTGTGGTGACGACGAGGGCCCACACCAGAAACATTGTTAGGACGCCCCCCAGGCGCCTCCTGACGATGAGGCCGCCGATGAACGCCACCATCAGTCAAACGAAGAGCACTACAGGGTACCGGAAGGAGTCCGCCAGGAGCAGGTACGCGAGGCTGAGGGCGACGTAAAACTGCGTTCCGAGGAGAGGGGTGAGCCAAATGCCGACGAGCTGCAGGGAGGGTGGGAGGAACGCGAGCCCCAGCCCGAGGACGAGGGCTACACCGAGTATGAAGGCGGCTGTTTTTCTCATAACAAAACCTAATGTTGGGCTACAGGTAGAAAATCGGGGTTTGACTATTAAAGATAGGCTACATGGACATGGAGCTGTAGACTGGTTTAGTAGCTTCCAGACACTGCCTGTACAGTCCGTAGTACCTGCGGTATTTCTCTGAGCTCTCGGGGTCGGGTCTCATGGCCACTTTCTCCTCGATCCATTCCTCGATAACTTTATGGTCGGTTATGATCCCAGAGCCGAGGCCGGCGAGCATGGCGTCTCCGAGGGGTGCCCCCTGAGAGCCTGGGATGTAGCTCATCTCGATGCCTGTGACGTCCGCGATTATCTGCCTCCATAGAGGTGACCTGGCTCCGCCGTCCACCAGCGTGGCCCGGTTGATCTCGATGCCTGTCTCCCATGCGGCCTCTATGCTGTACCTCATGGCGTAGGCGACACCCTCCAAGACGGCCCTGAACATGTGGGCCCGTGTGTGATACGTGGTGAGGCCTAGGAACCCTCCCCTGATGTGCTCGTCCCAGTAGGGGGCCCGCTCCCCAACCATCATGTGGGGCATGAAGATGAGGCTGCCGCTACCGATGGGTACGCCCTCAGCCAGCTTGTCCAGCTGCCCGTAGGCGTCCTCCCCCGTCTCCCGCTCTTTCTCCATCTCCTGCGTGCCCAAGGTGTCGCGGAACCAGCGGACGCAGTAGCCGGCGGTGGTGACGCCCGTGAAACTGTAGAGGTATTTACGGCCGTTCACTACGTAGGGGAAGTTGATCATCCGGGGGCTGAGCCTCGGCTCGTGGCTGATGAAGCCGTTGCACATGGACGTCCCCAGCATAGAGGCCAGGTCGCCGTCCAGTATGGCTCCGCCTGCGAGGGCGCTGACGGCGGCGTCTATGCCGCCGGCACAGACGGGCGTCCCCTTGGCTAGCCCCGTGAGCCTAGCCCCTGTGGCGGTGACTTCGCCGACCACCTCCTCTGAGCTGAGGATCTTCTCGGGGAAGAACGTCCGTGGGATGCCCAGCTCCTCCATCATCTCCATGCTCCAGCCGTGGCTGTGGATGTCGAATACGCCGCCGTAGTTGCCTGCGCTGCTGTAGTCGATGTTCTCCTCGCCCGTTAGCTGCCTTATGATGTAGGCGTTGGGGGTCTCGAACCGGTATATCTTGGCCCAGTGCCCCGGCTCCTTCTCCCTTATCCACAACATCTTGGTGTACCCGTAGTAGGGGTCGATGACGTTGCCTGTGGCCTCGAAGAGGGCGTCCCTGCCGATCCGTTTCTCCACCCACCTGCACTCGTCAGTGGCTCTACGGTCCGCCCAGATGAGGCAGGGCCGGATAGCGGTGTAGTTCCTGTCTACGGGTATCCCGCTACCGCCGTAGAGGCTGCTTATGCAGGCGCCCGCGACGTCCTTCGGGTCCACACCCGACTTCTCAACGGCTTCCTTGACGGTGGCATAGGTGGCCTCGGCCCACACCTGGGGCCACTGCTCGGCCCACCCCTGCATCGGCGTGAGGACGCCGTACTCCATGAAGCTGCTGGCGAGGACTTTCCCCTCGGGGTCCACGAGCACCGTCTTCGTGCCCATGGTGCCTATGTCGGTGCCTACGAGGTAGCTCATGTGTGTGAATTGATGCCGGTATTATTCAAGAATTTCTTCCGGGAGCTCCCGCTCCGCGACAAGTTCCCTAATCCGTGGGGCCATCCCAGGGCTTATCTCGAGGTACTTCCTGAACGTCGCCACCGCCTTCTCCTTCAACCCCACCTCAAGCTGCGCCGACCCAAGCTCCATCCAGGCGTCTATGTAGGCGCGGTCGGCGCGGCTCTCCAGGAACCCCTCCAGCCTCCCGAGGGCTTCGCCCTTGTCCTCGCCGGAGGCCTGGTCTAGCTCACCGATGAGTGCCCAGCAGCGTAGCACATCTTTGCCCGCTGATAGGATTCTACTCAGCTCCTTTACGGGCTCCGCGTGGTCCTCGACAGAGATATCCACCACGACGTCGGTTCCTCCCCATCCTCCGCCCTCCTTGACGACCACCAGCCGCGCGCTCAACTTGCCCCTGGCGTCCCCGCCGGCTTCGTCTCCTGCTAGAAGCGCTGCGTAGAGCCTGTCATACAGCGGTCCTACTGTCGCGATGAACGCCTCTGTCATGTCTTCGACTACCTCGGGGCCCACCAGTATGTTACCTTGGCATGCGTAGTCGTCCCCGACCCTGTGACCTGTCCACCTGGAACATTTCTCTCCGGTGAAGGACAGGGCCTCTCCGTCGAGGGTGATCATCCCCACCTGGCGGTGCTCGATTTCCTCATCTGTTTCCTTGAAGTGGTCAAGTATCTGGTTAAGCGTCATGCCCTCACCCAGCTTCTCGAAGAACAGCCTCTGGAAGACCATGTTGCTCCTCGCCTGAGAGACTATGGAGCCTACGCCCGCCTCGGCTTGGCCTACTCGCCCCGAGTCGTAGCTGCATGAGGAGATGGCGAAGCCGGTCTCTCCTTTCTTCAGGTCGACGGCGACTATTGAGAACGTCATGGTGGTTTATCTGAGGAATCTGTTTAAAAGAGTGGCTCACCTGCCGTACTCATTTGTTGTGAGTGCCCTATTTGCGGGGTACCCGTTTCTCGACTGGTGCGATGGTGAAGGGCTTGTGGGGCTCCGTCTGGTACCAGTAGGCGGTGCTGCTGTAGTCGTCGCTGCGGTGGTTGGCGTGGCCGTGCTCTATGGTGACGCGGATGCTCTTCTCAAAGTAGACGGGGTCTAGGATGTGGTACCTGTACCACGTGGCCTTGCCGCTCCAGTTCTTGCCTCCGGGTATGGGCAGCCCATGGTAGGGGGCGCAGTACTCCTGGGTTGGGCACCAAGACATGCCGTAGTAGTCCTCGGTGCCTGTGCCTATGAGGCTGGGGGTCTTCTCGCCGTCTATGTAGATCATGTCGTCGCCCTCGCCGTACCAGTTGAATTTGTCTGTCTTCCGTAGGTTGACGACGTTGACGTTGCAGCCAACGTAGTGGCCCCGGCCTTCGGTCTCCAGTATCAGGTAGTTGCCTTCGCCGCCGGGGTTCTCGCCCGTGAACATCCACGTGCGGTTGTCGACTCCCCTGTCGCTGACGCCGTCCGTCGGGTTCTCCCGTCGCCACATGGCGTGGAACCTGCCGAGCCCAGGCTCAGGCTCTATCCACTCCTCGTAGTCCACGTAGTAGTAGAACGCCGTGACCTGTCCCTCGCCCTGGTTCTCCACGGTTAGCCGGGCCCCGTCGCCGTATGGCATGGGCCACCAGCAGTTGAAGCCTTTCCCGTCTTCGGGGCTCATCTGCAGCGGAGCCGAGACGTAGTTACGGGTGACGCCGTGGCCTATGCCGAAGAAGTCTCCTATGGGGGCCTCGACGCTGGGGTGCTCCTCGCCGTCCCAGTACGCGCGGAGCACCAGCTTCCTGAGGTACCACTCCATGTCTGTGCGGATGGTGACCCAGACGTGTTTGACGCAGCCGGGGCCCTCCATCTCAGCCAATGCCGCCGTCTCCCCTGGGTCCAAGACTATGTAGTCCCTGTTACCGCCCGTGCGGTCGTGGCTGCTGAACCTCCTCCGTCTGTGTTTCCTTAGGCGGGGCAGATCGGGTAGGCCTCCGTCTATAGTCGAGAAAGACATGTTAATCATGTAAATGGGGGAGTGGAGGGCGAAAAATGCTTTGGATGCGTCACCCGCGCTGCCTGTAGAGCCGGGGGTCCACCACCTGCATCATCTTCTCGACGTCGAGGCCGCCACCGATAAAATCCGCCACCCGCTCGGCGCTGGACTCGGGGTCGTCTAGGGCGTCGTTGTAGCTGACACGGGTCGTCTCTATGTCGGACTGTTCGCCTAGCCACTCGTCTATCTCGGCGAGGTGTCTCTCAAATATGCCCGCCATCACGTCGTCGGGGACCTCGTCCGCGGGCTCGCCCCTGCGCCTCATCATCTTCCTCTGGCTGGCCAACACCTCTGGTATTCTGCGCTCCATGAAGATGACCTTGTAGCTGTGCCCCTCGGGCAGGTACCTGAGGAGGTAGCTGATGACCTTGACGGCCTTGCCTTCGGCTTCCTTTATCCACGACGCGTTATCCCTCAGCTGCTTGACACGTTCGTCCTCGTAGTATCCGCGGAGGTTGTCCTCGTCGGCCTCGCGTTTCTTGTCTGTGAGCACAGGGATGCCGCCGGCCTCCAGCATCCTCATCATCATGCTTGTGCCACTACGGGGCAGCCCCGAGACTATAACGATCATGGCTAGGGTCTCTCTGAAATAGCCGACAGAGGATAAAAAGGTCTCTCCAACAGCACATTAAGCCGCCCTAAGGTTAGGCGACATTTAGTTGAGCCTCCAAGCTCATACGTTTAGATCATATAATGCAGCAAGAGACCCAAACAATTCATGGATGAGTAATCTTTCCCGGTTCTACACGTAGAGCTGGATCACGGTGCCGTCTTTGAGCTCCCTGTCGATGCCTACCTTCTCGTTGTCGAACTTGGCGGCGGGCCCCCAGATACGCGCGTACTTGAACCGCTCGTAGAAGTCGTTGTGGATCATCTTCGCCAGGTCGCCTACGGTGACCCCGTCCCTGCAGACGATAGGCTCGACGGCGGCCTCCTTCCCCGGCTCCTTCGTGTACACCCGTACTATACCCAGCAGCTCGAACAGCTTCTCCCCCAACACCTTCTGCAGGTCCGGCGTCTTCTCGAAGCTACAAACCCCCACCTGCAGCGGCGCAGCCGCCTCCCTCAGCCTGTCCACCGTCTCTTGGCTGTACCCCAGGTCCGCCTTGTTCGCCAGCACCAGCGTCGGCCTATAAACGGCGTTGCCGAAGAGGGCGTCTTCCACCACGTCAAGGGTCACCCTGCCCCTGACGTAGACAAGGGCGCTCCGTATCTTGTACTCGTTGAGGAGGGCTATGATCTCGTCCGTGGTGCAGCCCTCCAGCTCCCCCTCCCAGACGAACTGGATGTCCCTGCCGTGGCCCCGCTTCACTATCTCCACCTCGCCGGGAGGAGGCGCCGTCAGTATCCTGGCGTTCTCCAGCTCCCCAGCTACCATCAGATAATTACCCACAGGGTCGTCCTGGAGATCAACCACGATGACTATGCCGTCGGCGTTGCGGGCGGAAGACAGGTTCATGAAGCCCTCCGACTTACCCTCGCTGCTCCCCTCGACGAGGGGAGGCACCTCCACCAGCTGGAACTGGATGTCTTGGTAGGGCAGCATCCCCGGCGTAGGCCACGTGGTGCCCCAAGGCCAGCTCGTCACCTCCACCGAGCTGTTGGTTACGGCCCTCAGCAGGCTGCTCCGGCCAACGTTGGGGGGCCCCACCACCGCGAACTGGGCGGCGCCCTGCTTCTGGACGTAGTAGCTGGGGCCGCCACCCCTCTTAGCCTGCTGCTGCTTCTTCTCGATGTCGTCCCTGAGCTGCGCCATCTGGCGCTTGACCTGCATCTGGAGCTTCTCGGTGCCCTTGTGTTTGGGGACCAGGGACAGGAACTCCCCCATCAGCCGCAGCCTCTCCTCCGGGTTACGGGTCATGGTGACCTCGTTCCACTTGGCCTTGGCTTCCTGCGGGAGGTTCGCGGGCAACGGAGCACACCCTCGGGTTCTAAATGGCAGGACCCGTTAAAAAACAGTGAGGTAGACCCGAGGTCTCAGCCACTGAGCCTCAACATCGATGTCTCCCAGTACATTAATAATCGTGTCGCCACCTTTTCTCTGAGACTTAAGATGGTTAAACCCTTCATCATTGGGACGAGAAACGCCGGCGAGTTCCTCTACGCCGGAGCAGAGATCCTCCGTAACGGGGGCTCCGCCCTAGACGCCGTGGAAGCGGCGACTAGGCTCGTCGAGTCCAACCCCAACGACACATCCGTTGGGCTAGCAGGAATACCCAACATGTTCGGCGTACAGGAGCTTGACGCTAGCATCATGTGCGGCAGAACCCTCAGGTCGGGCGCCGTGGGCGCCGTCAAGGGCTTCCTGCACCCCATAAGCATAGCCAGGAGGGTGCTGGAGGAGGCCCCCCACGTCATGCTGGTGGCAGAGGGAGCCGAGCTCTTCGCCAGAGCCATGGGCATGGAGGAGGGCGACCTCGGCACCGACAAGAGCAGACAGGTCTACGAGACCTTCGTCAGGGACGCCTTCGAGCACGAGGAGATCGACGAGAGCCAGAGGTGGGTGGTCACCTACGCCACGAGCCAGAACATGCATGCATGGTACCGCAGGCTCGCCGACCACTACCACGGCACAGTCAACATAATGGCTATGGACGGCGCCGGCGACATAGCCTCAGCCGTCAGCACCAGCGGCACCGCACTAAAGTTTCCCGGCCGCCTAGGGGACAGCCCCATAATAGGCGCAGGCAACTACTGCGACAACAGGTACGGCGCCGCATGCTGCACCGGCCGTGGCGAACTCGCCATCAGGAACAGCACCGCTCGCACCGTAATCCACTACATGGAGGACGGGCTCACAGCTAAGGAGGCCGCGTTCCGCGCCATGAAGGACATCCACGCCCTCAAGACCTACGGAGGCATGAATTGCATAGTCTTCGACACTAAGGGGAACACCGTGAGCGCCACCGTCCGTGAGGACCGGGAGAGCGTCCATTGGTACATGGCCTCGGACATGAAGGAGCCCGAGCTTAGAACCGGCATAAGCGTCAAGCCATAGGTGAACAAGGTGACGGCACCCTACGACTTCAGGCGCATAACCCCCGGCGTCTACGGCAAACGAAAACAAGTAGAGGGAGAGGTGGTCGCCCTCCTCCACGTCAGCTTCCAGGACCGCGGTCTACGTCTAATAGAGACCAAGAGCCGCACCGTCAGGCTCAACGAGATACACGAGCTCATGATCACAGACGAGGACGCGCAACCCGGCAGCGGAGCCGACAGGATACGCGCCATAGGGTTCTTCGAGGTCACAAAGCCTGGCCTCATCGTGGCTGGTGACAAGGTGACCGTAGGCGTTAAGCCTCTAGGCACGCTGGCGGGCTACGACGAGACCCATATGCCCAACCACATGAACATAGTGGTGAAGGCGCTGAGCCTCGCCGAGCCAGAGATGCGTGTCGGGGACAAGGTCAGGTTCAAACCGTCTTAGCCCTTGTCCGGTCCTCCCAACCCATAAATGCCCTCAACGTCCTCCCTCATGCCGCAGTCGCCGTAACACATCCTCAGGCTACAGGGAAGCGACATGAACCCGTTACGCTCCAAAACCGCGACGCCGGACCTGTTGCCCTCCGGGCAGCCCACCCAGACATCCTCGCCGACCCGCATGTTCATCAAAGACCGCAGCAGTGTCTCCGCAACCGCCTCGTATCCGGGGCGGCATATCCAAGGCCCCACCTTGAGGCTGTCCGAGCCGTCCTTGGCCATGATGAACCCCGTCAGCTCGCCATCCTTCCAGGAAGCGAAACAAAGGTCTGGGAACCTGTCGTAGACCCACCGGAGCAGGTGGCCCCTCCTCCCCTTGAAGAAGGCTTCGTCGAGCTCGGTTACCGCGTCCAGGTCACTCTTCCTCATCGGTTCCGCATAGGCGTCCGGGCTCCGGGACGCCCTCCCCGTGTATCTGAGGCTCCAGTACTCGTCCCTGAAACCGAGGCGCCTGTACAAGGGTATGGCTTTCTGGACCCCGTCCAGCCTGATGGTGCGGACGCCGCGGCCCTCTAGATGCTCCATGGCTCTTCTCATCAAGGCCTCGCCGATGCCCCTCCCACGCATTTCGGGGACCACGATGAGATTTCCTATCCACGCCATCTCACCGTAGTCGACGGTGACGACGATGCCGACATCCCCGCCGCCCAGCGTGGCCTTGAAAATGCCTTCAGGGCTGAAGGCGAGCATGCGCCTGTAATCCGTGTCGGTAAGGCCCCAGCCTACCATGTTTATGAGGCCGAGGAAGAAGCCTTGGTCATCCGGCGTCATGGTGTGGAACGTGATCATGCCTGAAGCTGAGGGCTCTAGGAAATTAAAAGCTGTCATTTAAAGGGCAGGCGGTAGTTAATACTACCGCCTTCCACGGAAGTGAGTTTTATGGGGGAGAGGTAGTCAATACTACCGCTTATACCGATGTGTAGACAAGAAACTCGAGTCACGTATACAGCACAGTCGATGGCTATGTTTCCATCTGGCTCAAGGCGTAGTCGAGCATCCCCCCGAAGAACTCCTCTGTGAGCACATTCCCTCCGCCGACGCCGGGGCACATCATGTCGACTCCTATGACGTAGACGTCTCCCTGGCGTTCCACGTAGAAGGGATACATCCGGCAGAGGAGTGCACGGGTCTCGTAGACCATGCAGCCTTTTTCGCCAAGGAAAACGCATCTCCCATCCTTTTTCTTCATAACTGCGACGAACTTGCCCTCATCCGTTGGCTCAAAGAAGTCTTTTTCTCCTTGTTTCTCCAGTTTAGTAATGTCTTTCACTAACAGGAGGACACGTCTATCCCAGTCCTCTACGTCTCTGCAGCATTGTCCACAGCGGATACAGTCCCACGTCAGCTCAACGGGGTAATAGAACTCGACAATTCTTCCACTGTGGTTCAGTGTGCCGCGATGGTGGCTGGGCTCATCCATCGTCTAGCCTCTAGCCAACTCGACGGCCTTCTCGGCCAAGACTTGTAGGGGATCGATGACGGGCACCGTCAGGTCGCCGTCGTGGAGCACGAGACTCACCTCGGTGCAGCCACATATGACGGCATCAGCGTCGACGTCCATGAGTTCGTGGGCTACCCTGTGGAGCAGCTTGCTCCCTGTTTCCAGGTCCCCCCGTTTGATGTGCCGGTAGATAGCCTTCATGACGTCGTTCTGGGACTCCTCTGAGGGGGTGACGATCTCTATTCCCTGGTCGCCGTAGCTTTCGTGATAGAGGCGGCTGGCGAGGGTGCCGTCTGTGGCTAGGAGGCCCGCCTTACTGACCTCTGGGTGTCTCCGCTTGGTATACTCGGCGCTGAGCCTAATCATGTGGAATACAGGTATCTCCAGGCCTGCTTGTAGCTGGTCGTGGAAGTAGTGGGCGGTGTTGCACGGCATGATTATGAAGTCGGCTCCTGCGCGCTGGAGGTTGAGCCCCGTCTCTAGCATCCGGGGCAGGGGGCTGGGGCCGGTGCCCAGTATCGCTGGGGTGCGGTCGGGAACCTTGGCGTTGCTGTCGATGATGACCCTGTAGTGGTCCTGGTCCTTCTCGACGTGAGTCGCCCTGATGATCCTCATGTACAGGTCGGCCGTGGCCTCGGGGCCCATACCACCCAGGATACCGATGATCTTCTCACCCATGGTGTCCTCAGAGTAATCCTGTAGTTCTGCGATTTAGAGGTTATCTGGGTTGAAGCCCTCTCGACGTCCCAGCGGCGGCCATTGATGCCGTCAGAGGCTTGTCGTCTTGTACGGCCCCATAGAGCTACCCGTTAACACATCGTAGTAAAATGACTGGGACATGTTCACTGCTTCGTTCACCGCGAGCATGTTGACGGCCATGTGCGCCCACTCGAACCTGCTGTCCGGGTCGAAGACTCCTTCCTCGTACGCCTTCACCGCCAACGCGCTAAGCTGGTTCAAGACTCGACACCTCTCCGGCGTCCAGCGGCTGTCCGTCTCTCCTTTCCTGATCCAGGCGTGGCATCCCCGGAAGTCCACGTCGTCGTCAGGAGGGTCGATCTTGTACGAAGCCACCCGGTTTCTCTCCATGAACTCGTTTTGCTCGTTCACTATCGTGGCCTCGTCTTCGGGTCGCCTCAGCACTCTGAAGCTGGTGATGATGAAGATCTGTGGGTGCCAAGCCTTTACGATGTAGTGGGGTAGCGACGTTTCCTCGAGATGGGTGAAGTGGTTGAATAGCCTCGTCGTGACTTTCATCCATCTGTCGGGCTCGACGGTGTACGTCGTCACCGTCCAGTTGTTACCTAGCGTGGTGTCTAGACTCATGGCTGTATCATGGCCGGTTCAAGGAAAAAAGACTTTGACGCCACCTGGCTTCGGGCCGCCATCTAGTACGTTATCTGTTCTCCGTTCTCCCTGACGTAGGTCTCGTAGAGTGTTATCGCCCGCTGGGTCATGGGTCCGGTGCCTCCGTCGCCTATGGTCCTCCCGTCTACCATGGTTATGGGTCTGATCTCTGCGCCTGTGCCACAGATGAAAGCCTCGTCCGCCGTCCACAGGTCCTGCAGCGTGATGTTACTCTCGCAGGCTTCGACTCCGTTCATTGGAAGCAGGCAAAGCAGCAGGTTCCTCGTCACCCCTTCCAGTGCGCTGGTCGCGCAGGGGGTGTAAACGACGTCGTCCTTGACGATCATGAGGTTCGCGAGGCTGGCCTCGGACACGTACCCCGTGTGGTCCAGCATTATGGCGTAGTCGGCGCCAGCCACCTGGGCCTCCACCTTGGCCAGCATCAGGTCTAGGCGGCTGTTGGTCTTAATCTGGGGCGGTATGCTGTCAGGAGCCGCCCGGCGTACGCTAGTTACGACTGCGGTGAGCGGCTCACCCATCCTAGTCCCTACCTCCCTTATCCTGATGACTACGTTCGGCTCGCCGCCCAACTCGCCGTATCCTACCCACGGCGCGAGGTGGCAGTCCTTGTAGCCGTTGTCGCGGACGGTCTCGATGATCGCGTCCCTGAACTCGCCGGGACTCAACGGTATCTTTATACCAGCACCTTTCGCGGAGGCGTAGAGGCGCTTCACGTGGGCGTCCAGCTCAACGATCCTGCCGTCGTAGACCCTTATCCCCTCGTAAACCGCCCAGCCATGGGTCACTCCCTCGTCGAAGACGCTAATCTTTGCCTCGCTCTTGGGCACCAGATCCCCGTTAACGTAAATCAAAGGCTCAGCCAACGAAGACACTCTCGCATACGACTCTGCGACTATACATAAGACGTTTAGCACTCTATAGCCAGCGCCTGACCCTGCGCCTGTACTCCGTGTAGGCGTCGCCGAACACCTTGACGCAGTTCTCCTCCTCGTAGGGTATGAACAGCAGCTCCATCAGAGCCACGTACGCCACGGGGAACAGGAAGGTCACGATGGTCCCATGGATCATGGCTACCCCGAGCAGCACCGACGCCATCCCGAGGTACATGGGGTGGCGGCTCAACGCGAAAGACCCCGACACGATCAGCGTCGACGGGTCTAGGTAAGGTTTCACCGTGGTGTCATTCTTCTTGAACAGGGCGTCGGTCCATAGGTTCATCGCCACGCCGAACCCGATGAGAAGGTATCCGGCGTAGGTTTCTGAGGGGTGCAGCGCCTTACCGATGGAGTAAACGAAATTTAGCACTATACTTAGCGCAAGTAACGCCACGAAATAGTTGGTTGGCATGATGCTTTGAAGCCGCTCTTTGAATGTCCGCGTATCATCCAACATATGTACCCTCCTTATTTCCTCCTGTATATGACGCCCCGGCTTCCGGTTCAACCAGATCGTCTTCCTCCAAACTTGGCTGAAGAGACTCGCTACCCATTTCTTGTTCCTCTTGACACTCTAAGAGCCTGATCAACTCTATTAGCAGTTCTGGATAATCCTGATCAGTTTCTGGAAACGGGGGGGCATAAAAACAGTCGATCGATGGACGATGGAGTAAGAGTCTGTTATGCATTTAATAGTAAACCATGCGGACCCAAAAAGTTCATAAAACCAACGGTGATACCAATTCCTCCATGAGACGGATCTGGCTTAACCTGTTCACGACGCTGATGATTCTTGGCGTCGGGGCTACGAGTGTCTACCTCAGGGGCATGTCATCTACGGATGTGACGCAGGTAAACTCGTATAAGATGGACGACGGCCCATACATGGGAGGCAGACTCATCATCGTCGAGTCGCTGTCGTCTGTCCCGAAGGAGATCGACGTCTCCTACTTCGCCAACACATCGGTCAGCTTCTACATAATGACTAGGGGCGCATACAACAGCCTCGCCACCCTGAGGGCTCCGCCTGAAGAATACTTGGAGAGATATGAGGGAGTCAACGGCACCCTGACCTACGTCACCGCTGAGAGCAACAAGGTCCATGTGGTCGCGTTCTTTTCCGAGGGCAACTTCGTCCTCCTTGAACGCCAGGTCAACGCCCGGTACTACAGCGACGCCGCATCGGATATGGAGACCCTGTGGACGGTGAACTTGGCTCTCATCGTGGCCGCTCTCGCTATCTCGGCGTGGAGTCTATACACGTCCATCAAAGCGATTAGGAGATAAAGAATTCAACTATAAAGGCTGCCCCGTGAACGCTTCGTATGCTTCTATAACCGAGGCGGCCTCCACGACCCTCACGGTGTAGCCGCTTTCCTGCAGGTACTCCTCCAGCATCATATTCACTTTCTCGTAAGTGATCAGGGTGCGTCTGCCGACTCGGACAGTCTTGGGCTCATACAGCGTCACCGTGCCCTGCCCCACGGGCACGATGATCAACTCGGCGCCTTCCTCAACAGCCGCCAACGCCTTGTAGGGGACGCCCCCGACCTTGCCGACAGAGCCATCGCTGTTTATAGTGCCGGTCATGTAGACGTCGTCCAAGACCTCCACGCGCTGCAGGGCGGCGAGCAGCGCCACGGTTATAGCGCCTCCGGCGCTGGGCCCATCAACGGCGTCAACCTTCACGTCCGACGTGATGGTAAGTATGATGTCCGTGTTGCTGAAGGAGACCCCCGTGAGTGTCTCGACCACCACGGCCGCGGTTCTGACGCTGGTCTGGATGTCCATGCCGTTTAGTACTTCGGTGTTGACGAGGACTCTGCCCTGCCCCTCAGCCAGCTCGACGTCTGCGTGTAGCACATACCCCTGGTAGCTGGTCTGGAAGAGTGTCTGCGTCGTCTGGACCGCCAGGATGGGGATGCTCGCCTCCCCGATGATGCCTGATGCGTTACCCGGTGCACCTCCCGACGCGGCGTAGTAGTTGGCGAGCTCCTTGTAGTAGTGTAGCTGGCTGATGGACATGTTGAGCTGCTGCTCCAGCTGAACCGTCATCTCGGCTAGCTGGTTGAGGCTGGACACGTACTCCGCCGCCTCGCCGCTCATCTGCTGGTTCAGACTGTACATGTATCCGCACGCCGAAGCCAGCGCGACATTGATGATAAGGCTGAGCACCAGTAGCAATCTACCTCCGCCTCTATGCTTGACCGTGGCTGCCTCTTCGTGGTTCACTTCCTCGTCTATACCCATGGATTCTGCCTCGGTAACACAGGTTGTATGACACTTATTACGGGTTTTTCAAAATTACACCAAAATCAGCCCATCAAATCTAGGGCCACTAAAAAAAGGCATTAACCCAGTATCTTCTTACCGTCCGTTCCCTATGGGAAGACACGCATAACATGGGCTCACGCCAAACAAGCATGCGCTTCCCCACTTCCTGCACACCTTATTACGGAGGCCCCTCAACTACATCTTGAAACCACATGAGCCGCATCGGCCTTCTCCTGCCTAGCAGCAACACCACCATGGAGCCAGACCTATACAGGATGGCGCCGAAGGATGTCACCGTCCATACCGCTCGAATGATGCTGCGCGACGTTACCCCGGAGGGCCTCGAGGAGATGGCCGGCGAGGCGTCGAGGGCGGCACAGCTCCTGAAGACCGCCGACGTAGACATACTCGCCTATGGCTGCACCAGCGGCAGTCTCATCAGAGGCGTCGAGTGGGAGAAGAGCCTCAAGAGGAGGCTAGAAGAGATAGTCGGAGTACCTGCGGTCACCACCGCGGGCGCCGTGGTAGAGGGCTTGAGGACGCTGGGGGCCGAGACCGTCTCCGTGTTCACTCCATACACCGACATGGTCAACATGCATGAGAGGTCGTTCCTCGAGGCCCACGGTTACAAAGTGGGCGCCATAAAGGGCCTTGGTTTCACAGACAATCAGAGGATAGGCAGAGTCTCCATGGAGCAGCTTGAATCTTTTATCGTTCCCGCCTCTGGCTCTGACGCGGTCTTTGTCAGCTGCACCAACCTCCCAGTCGTCCACCTCATAGAGAAACTGGAGAAGAAGCACCGGTTACCCTTTGTCACCAGCAACCAGGCCACCATGTGGGCTGCCCTACGGGGGCTCCACAGAAGCAATCTAGACTGCTACGGTGTACTGCTCAGTGACCACGTGTCAAACTGAAGTTCATGTAGCTCATTCAGGGAATGGTGGGCCGGGCCGGACTTGAACCGGCGACCTCCGCCTCGTAAAGGCGGCGTCCTGACCAGGCTGGACGACCGGCCCCACCACAAAAAGGGGTAAACATGAAACTTAAAACTGTTTCACATCAGCCGTTCAGCAGCGCTTCCATCTCGTGGTGCAGGCTCCACAGCCGCTCTATCGCCGGGTGGTCGCTCCCCATCTTCTCGGCGAAGTCGTCGACGGTGACGCTGATATCCACCTCGTGCCAGCCTGCGATGAGCTTGTCCGCGTAGCACACAATCTTCTCTTCAAGGGTCTCCGGGACGTACACCCCGTCTGGTAGCCCGAGGGCTCGGGCCTCGTCCTCCGGTATGCCTCCACCGATGTGCCTGTCCACTATGCGTGCCACCTGCTCCGCGATGCCCAGCTGCCTGACCATGTTCCCGCCTACCGCGGCGTGGTCTGTTTCGTGGGTCTTGCTGCGGCCGATGTCGTGCAGTATCGCGCCTATCTCCACAAGCTCCATGTCTACGCTGTGGCCTTTCTCCTTTAGCTGCCGCGATATCCTGACGGCTATTTTTGACACGTTCAGACAGTGATCGACGATGTGGCTGGGGCAGCCGACCCTGTGAAGGAGGTCGACAGCCTCGTCCCGGCTTGGGACGGTCAGGTCTCCAGCTCCTCCTTAATCTCGGCTATCTTCTTCTCCAGGAACTCGACCACCGGTGTGTTGTCCACCCTGTGCAGCGGCTGCTCGCAGTAGGGGCAGTGGAACACCGTCTCCATGGCGTCCTCGAAGGTGGTGTTGGGGCACTGGAGGTTTCCGCAGTGGTAGAACTCGTGAGTGAGCTCGTAGTCAAGCCTGGTCTCCAGCTTCTTCAGTATCTTCTGCTTGGTGCTGTGCACGTAGGCCTCGACCAGCTCGGGCTGGAGGCTCCACTGGAAGATGAACCACCCCGTCTCCTTGTCCCTGAAACGCCTGTTGGT
>Ga0209427_10004173_pt1 | contig 16754 bp, 17 predicted proteins | sample DeeMarSWOR136_30_FD_187465 | JGI IMG/M metagenome (GOLD analysis project Ga0209427, IMG submission 187465) | Marine sediment microbial communities from White Oak River estuary, North Carolina - WOR-1-36_30 (SPAdes) (version 2) | ecosystem: Environmental > Aquatic > Marine > Intertidal zone >...
TCTTAAACGTTGCGAAGCAACAGGGCAATATAACTGGTCTGGTTGGCGGGTTGCATGGTTTCAATAATTTTTCAATTTTAAAAAGATTAGATTTTATTTGCCCATGTCATTGTACTCAACACAAACGTGAAATAAAGGGGTTATACCCAAGAGCATATAATGAAAGTGGTGTTGGAAAAATAATTAAAATTTAAGTAAATGTGTGATTATAGACTTTATAGAAAAATGGACGAAGAAACAATTAAAAATTATTTGAACAAGAAGAACACAATTGCATTTATAGGGGCCACCATACAGAAGGAGAAGTGGGGTTACAAGAAGTATAAAGAATTAAAAGATGCAGGTTTTAAAGTTTATCCTGTGAATCCAAAATATGATGAGGTTTATGGTGATACGTGTTTTTCTGATTTAAAATCACTTATAAAATTTCTAAAAGAAAAGCCTGATTTTGTGATAACAATAATCCCTCCAAAAGTAACTGAAAAAACTGTTGAACAGTGCAAAACATTAGGAATTGATAAAATTTGGATGCAACCTGGATCTGAGTCAGAAAAAGCTATAGATTTCTGCAAAGAAAATAATATTGAAGTTGTGTATGGCATATGCATCGTGGTTGATGCACTTCGGAAGTTATAAAAAATCCTTAATACTAAAGTGTTTATTTGTTTGAAATTGCAAGCGATTCGTTGCTAAGTAGTTTAATATGCTCCATTTCCTCTTTGATGATTCCATCTATTTTTTGTTTTCCTAAATGCCCTGGAACAACATCTTTCATACCTAGATAAAAGACAATGGAGTCTTTTTCAGCTGTAATAGCTGTTGTAAAAATCTTCTCTAGTGAAGTACTTTGAATTTCTTTTTCATAAAACACACATGTGTCCGCCAATGCACGAAGATATTTTTCTGACTCTCCCTCAGGGTCAAATGTTGTCATAATTTTTTCATCTTGTGTTAGCTGAGATCTCATAGTTTTAAATGTTTGTTCATGTTCATCTTCCATTTCAGCAAGATGAATCAAAAATTTTTTCTTGTCTTCATTAGTAATATTCTCTGCAGCTTTTCTATAAAATTTTGCCCCGTTTCGTTCTATTTGTTCAGCTATCTCAAAAACTTCATCTGCATTAAACTCAATGCCCATTTTGTTCTATCCCCCATTATTTGATAATCTAGGTCAACAGGTATATTCTATTTTATTAAAAACATTTTGTAAAAACTAATCTATTTGCCATGTTATGTTCAATAAAAAATTATGGGGGGCATTTTGCGCATACAGATCGAAATAGGGTAGTACTCAGGTAACGATCTCCTCGATCGGGTAATAACGCAACAATTGTCCCATAATCCATATTTTTTGCTACATGTAAGGATCCTGCTACTGCTGCTCCGCTGGACATACCAACGAAGATCCCTTCCCTGGTAGCTAGCATCCTTGTTGTTTCAAAAGCCTTGTCATCTTCAATTGTAATCTTCTCGTCGATTATTCCCGGCTCAAAAATTTTAGGAACAATACTTTCATTCATATTTTTTAATCCTTGGATTGCGTGCCCTTCTGTAGGTTCAACTCCCACAATTCTAATGCTAGGTTTTTGTTCTTTGAGGTATTTTCCAACTCCCATTAAGGTTCCAGTGGTACCCATTCCAGCAACAAAAACATCTATCTGTCCATTAGTTTGAGCAAAAATCTCGGGTCCTGTTGTCTCATAATGTGCTAAAACATTATGCTCATTTTCAAATTGATTAGGCATAAAATACCTTTCAGGTTTCTCTTCAAGTAGTTTGTGTGCTTTTCGAATTGCACCATCAGTACCGTCACATCCAGGAGTAAGTATTATCTTAGCGCCAAACGCCTCTAATATACGTTGTCTTTCAATGCTTACACATTTTGGCATGACTAAGGTAACCTGATATCCCTTTGCAGCGCCTATCATCGCAAGAGCAATCCCGGTATTACCCGATGTTGGTTCGAGTAATATTTTATTATGGGTTAACTTCCCTGATTCTTCTGCTTTATTTATCATATAAAGAGCGGGTCTATCTTTAACTGAACCACTAGGGTTTGCCCCTTCAAGTTTACCAAAAATTCTTACATTTAAGTTATTACTTAGATTGGTCAATTCTATAAGCGGAGTATTTCCAATTGCAGATAATATACTCATGTTGAATATCTCTCTTCATCTTGTTTATTTAAAATGTATATTTAAATCCTGCTAATAACACTAAAAATAGACCACATATTATACTTAATTTTCCATATTCTTTTATATAGGAGTAATCGATACCGATGTGCGGGGTCAGAGGCTTATGTCACGGACATTTTCTATCGAGCCTGGTATCAAAGTTTTACAGGAAAATGTTATACATAACCCTGATGATGAATTTTACATTAAGTTTTTGAAACCATATTATGTTTTTACTAAGGATGGACAGTATCTTTTTGGTTCTACTCAGCCTGGTAGAAGACCTGATAGAGCTTTTTATATGGTTCCTGATGGTTATAAATTGGGAAAGAAACAGCAAAAGTTTGATACTAAAATTGGGAAGAAAATCTATGAAGTTGCTATGAGATATCTTCGAGAGGAGAAGCCAAGGCTCATTATTCAAGAAGGAATTCAGGGGGAATCTGGTTATGAGGTTGGATTACGCATTACAATTAGTGTGAAAAATCCGCATAATGCTTATATTTCTTGGATGGGCAAGATGATGATTTTTCCCCCTAAAAAGAGAATGCATATTGATTGTTGGAATTATGTTATTCAAGAGCCTCTGCCTGATGAATATGTTAAGGAGATTCAGAGTGTTTGGCCTGAGTATGATCCTAGTATTCCTTTGACTCTTTATGATCTTACTGAGATGGACAACAATATTAGACGTGTTCTTAGTCTCGGCGTAGATTATTTTGGAGGTGCATTCAAGAAACCTAATCTAACAATGGTTTGGAATAAGGCCGAAGCTGATGGCCTTGTTACATATCATGCTGGTTGTACCTCTGATCGTGTTCTTAAGGGTTTAAGTGGTACCGGAAAAACAACATTAACTGTTGGTCCGGAATTGGAGCAGGATGATGCTTGTCTTGGCAAACCTATTTTGGATAAAAAAGGTAAGATTACCACCGTTGAATTGATTGGTTTAGAGGCTGCAAGTTATGCAAAGTCTCAAGGTTTGAATCGTTATAGTCCAGAGTATCCTGGATTAATGAAATCTAGAGAAATAGATGAAAATGGAAAGAGACCTATTGTTCTAGCTCAGAATATCGACTGTGAAGGCGTTGAGTACTCAATTAAAAAAATTAAGGGCTTTGAGGTTAAAATTCCGCAAAAAATAACTGGTCAAAAAGTCGGTTCTCTACAGTGTACAAAATATGAAAAGAGTGGTACTACTAATGGTAGATTTATCTTCCTTTTTAGTGAGTTGAATCCTGATTGGGGGCATAGTAGTAAAAAGTTATTGAAAACTGAGGCTTTGAGTTTTAAAAAGTATGATATCCTCGAACCAATTTTTAGAGTAACCGATCCAAAGATGGCTGTTGCCCTTGATAGTGCTTGTGAGAGTATTATTACTTCTGCTATTGCTGCTCGGAAACCTGGTACTCGTGTTCGTTCTTATGCTGCTACTGATTTTATGGCTAGAGAGCAGTCTCATCAGGCTCTAATGAAATTAAAGATGTATGAGGATATGAATCTAGGTTTAAATGGACAGCTTGTATTTTTCATTAATAACGCTGGATTTGTCGGCGAGTATGATATCAACGGTAAACAGATTAAGAAGTTAGATGAAAATGATAAACCAATACCCAAGAGGGATATTGAAACTGATGAGATATTAAAAAACGAACTCGGCGAGATTATATATCAGGGACAAGGTGAAGGCATCAAGGTTGCTGATTCTAAACGTTTGATTGATCTTATTGAGCATAGAAAAATTGAAAGCTGGATTAAGCACCCTGTTTTTGGTTACCTTATTCCTGATCCAACCGAACTTGAAGAAAAGCATGACATGGTTAATTTTGGTAAGAGATTTAACCCGTTGAATTATTATTCTCCAAAGCGGTATCTCGATTTTATTAAACGTGACATTAAAGAACGAACGGAGTTCCTTGAAGATCTTTTTAGAGGACAAGAAGGGGAAGAAAAACTGAAAGATATTATCTATATCTGGAAGAAATGTAAGATTCCTTCTGAAAAAGAAATTAAAAAGTTTTATGATACTTATTATTAGATTAATAGTCTTTTTCTAAGTCCCAGGGAAATTGTTTAGGAGGACCTTGAGGATTTAATATTTGCATTATTGCTTTTAGATTTTCAGACATCTTAAGATATATTTTTGGAGGCATTTGCCATGGTTGTCCGATATACATCTGAAAATCATTTCCATCTCTGAGTTTAATATTAAGGATATACCACCACATTCTATAATTAGCGCCCCATCCAGGTCCATATCCTACTGCATCCGGGCCTGATTTAAGGATATCTGCACTTTCAATTTGCTCTCTAGGGATAACAAAGTTTTGAGGTTGACTCAAGGCCTTTTTATAATTTAAATAAACATTTTGATCTGTAATTCTAAATGACCCTTTCCCGTACCTGTTCTCCCCTTTTTTCCTCAATTGAATTTTTTCTGAAAAAAACAAATCGTTTTCCATATTATTCGAAATTAAAAAAGTAGTATAAATGGATATTGGAGCATTTAAAAAAATAAATACAAAAGAATTAAGTACTCTTCAACTCTTTTAACTCTTGAGGTGATTTATAAAATGGGGATTTATAAGATAATAGATATTGTTGGAACATCACCAAAAAGCTTTGCAGATGCTGCAAAAAATGCTGTGAATGGAGCAGCAAAAACAGTTAGAAAGATACGACGCGCAGAAGTTACAAAACTTGATGTTAAAGTGGAAGATGATAAGCCTACTTTATTTAGAGCAGAGATGAAAATATCTTTTGAAATTGAGAGATAAGGTTTTTTAATTTTAAATTAGCGGAATAGTTAGACTACCAAAGGGCATAACTATAGCCCTTGGTTTTTTTCCCTTAGATTTAATTAATTTTACAGCGTCATCAATAGCTGTTTGTATATCTGAATAAGGTTTCAACTGGGCTTTTTTAACAATAGTATCATCAAGATCAGTAACAGCCCACATCTCAGCTCTAATACCAATCTGTGCCATTTTAGCAGCTTTATGATACCCAAGCTTGTATTCATCACCAAGAATATCAAGAATCTTCTTCGGAGAATCTGCTCTGCAAAGCAATTCTAAAAAGGCATCCTCACCAACACCAGTACGGCACTTTGATACAAGTATGATGACACCGTCGTCCTCCAAGGCTAGTTTACCATTATCAAGTGCTTTTTGAGATTGATAAAGATCAATGTCCATAGGATAAGGAGCAGCAGTAATAACAATGTTACCCTTTTCTTTTAAAGGAACACAAAAAATCTGCTTAGAATACTCAATAGCTGCATCAAAGGATTTATGCAGATCACCAGCTGTAACAGCATATAATTTATGATCGCCAGTTAGCACAGTTTGAATTGAAAATATGTTAAGATCCTTCAAAACCTTCATAGCGTCAACCATATCTTCGTTTACTGGATTTCCGTCAAGCGCAAGAGATCGTGCATCATCACTCAAAGCAAGTTTATGATTCATCTCAATGGTCTTATAAGATGCAACACCTGGTAAGAAGGATTTCCTACCACCGGTATAACCAGCAAAATAGTGAGGTTCAACACTACCAATTACAAGGATGTTTTTGTATTCAGGAACCAGCTTGTTGATATACATCTCAGTTCCATTCTTTGATTTACCAAGATAAGTCATATCCTCATTTTTACGGGCATCATGAGCGTAGACTTTCCTTCTGAAAACTTCATATGTATCTCCAAAAATAAACCTATATTCACCTTCTGTGGGAGCGCGATGAACACCAGTAGCAATAAGAAACTTTACATCAGGATGAGATGAGAGAACAGGTAAAAGATACTTTAAAATTTTAGATGTCGGAGTAGGTCTTGTAGCATCATTAATAATTACAAGCATCCTATCTGCATCTTCTGCAAATTCATCATAAGATTCAAAACCAATAGGATTTTCCAATGCTTCTTCAATCAATTTATCTTGATCTTTAATTGACACCTTTTTAGGGACTAGAATTTCACAATCTTCAGGAACATTAACTTTAATATTTTCCATACCGTATGGAATATCAACCTGCATTTGTTTCCCTCAAACTGATATCGTGAATAAACAACCCCCTAATATATTTATATCATTCTTATTATTCACCAGCAGATGAAAAACTTCCATGTGGCAATAATTGGAGGAGGCGTAATAGGTTCAGCAATTGCATGGGAGTTATCAAAATATAAGTTAAATGTTGTTGTTTTTGAAAAGGGAATTGATGTTGCTTTTGGCACAAGCAAAGCAAACAGTGGTGTTGTTCATAGTGGCATAAATTCTCCAACTGGTTCCCTTAAAGCTCGTTTTTGTGTTGAAGGAAATAAAATGCTTCAACCATTAGCAGATAAACTAGGTTTTCCACTTAAATGGGTTGGAAAATATGTAATTGCTAAAAATGAAGATGAAACAAAAGAACTTGAAAGACTAATAAAAGTAGGTAAAGACAATGGAGTTCCCGGTTTAGAAATAAAAGACAGAAAAGATGTTAAAGTAAAAGAGCCAAATGTTTCATGTTACAAAGCATTGTGGGTACCAACAGCTGGGATAATATCACCATATGAGTTTACCATAGCATTTGCTGAAAATGCTGCAGAGAACAATGTTAATTTTTTACTTGAGACTGAGGTTATAGATCTGAGGAAAGTAGAAAATTATTTTTTAATAAAAACAAACAAAGGTGAATTTCAATCACAAATACTAGTAAATGCTGCGGGTTTGAATTGTAGAAAAATAGTTTCTATGTTAGAAGAACCAGATTTTGATATTTATCCTTGCAGAGGGGAGTATCTAGTTTTAGATAAAAACTATAGCAATCTAGTTAACTCTATGATTTACCCAGTTCCACCAAAAAAACTAGGTGTTTTAGGTGTTCATATAACACCTACAGTTGAAGGACCCACAATTCTTGGCCCTAGTGCAGAATTTATTGGTGATCCTAAAGATAAAAGAACCACAAAAGAAAAGATGACAACTCTTTTTAATGAAGCAAAAGAGATCATTCCCAGTTTACCAGAAAAAGCAGTAATCAACGCTTATTCAGGTATTAGATGTAAACTCGCCTCACCCGAAGAAGGTGGATGGGCTGATTTCAGGATTGAAGAAAGTAAGCAAACACCTGGTTTGATAAATCTATTAGGTATAGAATCACCAGGTCTTACCGGTGCACCGGCTATTGCAAAAGAAGTAACTAGAATGATATCAAATTCTATTGAGTTAAAAACAAAAACTGATTTTAAAACTAGAAAAATCAAGGAAAAACGTTTTTCCGAAATGAATGCAAAAGAGCAATCAGATTTGATTAAAAAAGATAAACAATGGGGAAGAATAATCTGTAGATGTGAACATGTCACTGAAGCTGAGGTAATCAAAGCTCTTTCTAATCCTATAGGAGCACAAACTTTGTCCTCTGTTAAGTATCGTTGCAGGGCTGGAATGGGTAGATGCCAAGGTGGCTTTTGTACTCAGCATATTGTTAGAATTATGGAAGAGCAGTTTAATGTCGATGTTAACAACATGAAACTGAAATCATCGAATTCTAATTTATTTTATGGTAGAACAAGGGAGAAAGAAAATGATTAATCTCGACACAGATGTAGCAGTTATTGGCGCTGGACCAGCTGGTTTAGCTGCTGCTATATCAGCTCGTGAAAATGGTGCAAAAAATGTCATAATTTTAGATAGAAACAGTTGGCTAGGCGGTATTTTACCTCAGTGTATTCATGATGGTTTTGGTGTCGAGGAAACAGGAACATCTATGACTGGACCTGAATATGCAGAGATGTACATTAAAACGGCTGAAAAGCAAGGAATAACATTCCTGAATGAGACCATGGTTTTACAATTTGATAAAAATCGAAAGATTATCGCGGCGAACAAAAAAGGGTTGCACGAAATTAAAGCAAAATCTATTGTTCTTGCTATGGGATGCAGGGAAAAAACAAGATGGAATGTGATGATCCCTGGTGATAGACCAAGTGGTATTTACACAGCTGGAGTAGCACAGGCTTTCATTAATCTCTATAACATCATGGTTGGAAAAAACGTAGTCATCCTTGGATCTGGTGATGTGGGTCTTATTATGGCACGTCGTTTGAAATTTGAGGGTGCAAACGTTCTTGGAGTGGTTGAAATCTTACCATACGCTAGTGGTCTTCCAAGGAATGTTGTCCAATGTCTTGATGACTATGATATTCCTCTCTATCTTAATCATACTGTGACGTATATTAAAGGAAGGGAACGTTTAGAGAGTGTTACTATCGCACAAGTCGATGAAAAAATGAACATTATTCCAGAGACTGAAAAGGAGATTAAATGTGATACCCTTCTTTTATCACTTGGTTTGATTCCTGAAAATGAACTCTCTAGAAATGTTGAAATTGAAATAGATGATGTAACAGGTGGTCCAGCGGTTAACCAGTCTTTTGAAACATCGCTTTCAGGTGTTTTTGCTTGTGGGAATTGTCTGCAGGTTTACGATACCGTTGATGTACTTGCAATGGATGCAAAGAAAGCAGGAAAAAACGCTGTGCAAAATACCATTAACAAAAGCAAGTGTGTCACTGTTAAAGCAGGTAAAGGAATTCGATATGTTGTTCCCCAGAGAATAAATGAGCCTGGAAAGATACATTTTACTTTAAGAGTTGAAAAACCACATGAATCTCCTACTCTCCGTGTGATAGCAGGTGATAAAGAACTTTTAAAGAAAAAACTACCATGGGCAAATCCTGCTAATATGGTTGAATTTGATGTCAATATTTCTGCTGAGACAATAAAATCTACAGATACTCTGGAGGTTTTGCTTGATGACTAATAAAAAGGAAATCACTTGCATTGTTTGTCCTATTGGTTGTAAAATTCTTGTTAGAACTGATGGAACACATTTTGAGTTGCTTGATGGTAATAAGTGTAAAAAGGGAATTGATTACGCGAGAAATGAGGCTCTTGACCCTAGGAGAATGCTTACTTCTTCAGTTCTTGTAAAGAATGGTGAATGGCCGCTTGTTAGTGTTAAAAGCTCTCAGCCTGTTCCAAAGGATAAGGTTTTTTCTGTTTTAAAAGAAATTAAACGAACTATGGTGAATGCTCCTGTAAAATCTGGACAAACAATAATTAAAAATGTGTCAAGCACTAAGATAGATATTGTAGCAACTAAATCTATAAAAAAGTAATATTTTAAGATTATTTTTAGCAGATTTTAAATATAGCTATAGGATACAAAACTTGCAAAACTATAAATAATTAACATGCGTTAATTGGGAGTGATATCTATGAGTATCACAGATTTGACTTCTATGGGGGAGCCACAAACTGAATTACAGAGGGAGATAAACGAACGCTTATGCAAACTTCAGGATGAAATATCTGATTATTGTTACCAGTGTGCTAAGTGTACATCTGGATGTGAGGCACACAAACTTCTAGAACTTGAACCTCATAAAATTGTCGCGCTTCTCAAAAGAGGACTAATTGATGAGATGGTAAATTCCGATGTCATTTGGACATGCATGAGCTGTTTCAAATGCCGTGAACGTTGCCCTCAAAAAGTAGCCCCCGTAGAAATTTTGTTTGCACTTAAGAATCTGGCAGTTGCAAGTGGAAAACAAATTCCTGGTAATTATACAGCAATGCTTCAATCAGTTTTATCTATTGGTCTTCTTCAAGATGTAAAAAGTGTTACAACTCGTGACAATAAAACTAAGAGCAGATCTGATCTTGGTCTTCCTGAGATCTCTAAACCAACCGATCCAGCAAAATTTCAAACAATGCTTTCAAAAATTGCAGTTGAAAAGGTTTAATGGAGATTTTAATGAAAAAATATGCGCTATATCCCGGTTGTGTGATGCCAACTGAACAATATGCTTTAGAAATGTCAATTAGAGAGGTTTTGCCACTTTTTGACATTGAACTTGTTGATATAAAGGGCTTTTCTTGCTGTGGAGAACCTCTTAAAAGTGTTAATCAAATGTTAACATTAACTCTCTCTGCAAGAAACCTAGCCATTGCTGAAAAAGAAGGTTTGGATGTTTTAACCCCTTGCCCCATTTGCCATTTAGCACTCAGTGAATGCAAACGTATTCTTGATACTGACCCTGCTATGAATGAAAGGGTCAACAAATTCCTACAAGATGAGGGATTAAAATATACTGGTCAAGCTAATATTGTTCAAACGGTTGATTTATTACACAATGTCATCGGAATTGACAAGATTAAAGAAAAAGTGAAGAAACCTTTAAAGGACCTTAAAGTAGCTACTCATTATGGATGTCACCTATTTAGACCTAGTGAGATTGGTAGACCGGTCGACTCTGAAAATCCACAGGAAATGGAAAATATTCTTAAGGCAATTGGTGCAAAACCAATAGATTATCCTGAAAAAATTGATTGCTGTGGAGGTCTTTTAACGGCAAATCTCCCAGAATCAGCTTTAACAAAAACTGGCCAGAAACTTCAAAAAGTGCAGGAAAAAGGGTTTGATGTTTTTATTGATGTTTGCCCATGGTGTCATCGTCAATATGATGCAAAGCAAACAAAAGCTGGTGAAACAGTGGCAGCAAAACTCGAGGTTCCAGTGCTCTATCTCTCACAACTTTTGGGTCTATCATTTGGAATATCAAAAGATAAACTCGGCCTTGATCTGAACTTAAGCCCTGTTGACAAACTTAATCTGGGAGATAAATAACATGAGCAACAAAATTGGTGTTTTTGTCTGTCATTGCGGTATTAACATAGCTTCATCTGTAGATGTAAAAAAACTAACAGAATATGCAAAAACAATAGATGGCGTTGTGGTCAGCAAGGATTACAAATATATGTGCTCCGATGTTGGTGCTAATATTATCAAGGATTCGATTAAAAAACATAAACTCGACGGAGTTGTTGTTGCATGTTGCTCTCCTCGTATGCATGAGCATACATTTAGAGGGGTTGTAGAAGCGGGTGGGGTTAATGCTTTTAATCTTGAAATAGCAAATATTCGTGAACAATGCTCTTGGGCACATGATAATAAAGAGCGTTCGACAAAGAAAGCAAAGGCACTAGTCCGTGGTGCAGTTGCAAAAGCCAAACTTTTAGAGCCACTTGAAACTTCAAAAATAAATGTTACTCCTGAAGCCCTAGTCATTGGTGGAGGAATTTCCGGTATTCAAGCTGCATTAGACTTAGCTGAGGAGGGCCATAAGGTTTATTTGGTAGAAAGAAACCCGAGCATTGGCGGTCGTATGGCTCAACTTGATAAAACGTTTCCAACACTTGATTGCTCTAGTTGTATTTTGACACCAAAGATGATGGAGGTTGCAAATCATCCAAATGTAGAACTTTTAACTTACTCCGAAGTTGTAGGCGTAGAGGGAAGTATTGGAAACTACACTGTTAAAATCAAAAAGAAAGCTCGTTACGTTGATATGGACAAATGTACAGGTTGTGGAGACTGTATAGCTGCTTGTAGACTTAAAGATCGAATTCCAAGTGAATTCGATGAAGGAATGGGAAAACGTAGTGCAATTTATATGCCGTTTCCACAGGCAATCCCTCTCAAGTGTACTGTTGATGCTGAGAATTGTTTAATGCTTACACGTGGAAAATGTGGTACAGAGCCACTATGTGTTGAAGCCTGTGAAGCGAGTGCAATTGATTTCAAACAAAAAGATGAGGAAATAGAAGTTAACGTTGGTGCAATAGTTGTTGCCACAGGCTATGATTTGTTGGATCCTGCATCATTATATGAGTATGGTTATGCTCAATCTGATGATGTAATTACGTCTCTTCAAATGGAACGCTTGATTAGCTCTTCTGGTCCAACTGTGGGAGAAATCCTTCGTCCATCAAATGGTGAAAAACCGAAGAGCATCACGTACATTTTATGTGTGGGTTCTAGAGATGAAACACAATGTACATGGTGTTGTCGTATTGGTTGCATGAGTGCACTTAAACATGTTTATCTATTAAAAGAGAAACTCGGGGATGATGTTGAGATAAATGTTTGTTACACGGATATTCGTAGTTTTGGTAAAGGTTACGAGGAATTTTATAGAAAAATACGAGGGATGAAAACAAACTTTTTCCGTGGTCGTCCATCAGAAGTAAGAAATGTTGGTGATCATCTAACAATTGACATTTTTGATACTACAACAAATAAACTCTTTGAAATTAACACCGATCTTGTTGTTTTAGTACCCGCTCTTGTTCCACGTGTTGATGCTGCAGATTTTGCTCGTCTTCTTCGTATCTCTCAAAGTCCAGATGGATTCTTATTAGAAGCTCATCCTAAGCTTAGACCAATTGATACATTTACAGGTGGAATATTTATCACAGGTTGTTGCCAGGGTCCAAAGGACATACAAGATTCCGTTGCACAGGCTAGTGGTGCTGCAGCCCGTGCGGCAAATATTTTATCTAAAAAAGAACTCGAGGCTGAGCCACTTATCTCTTGTGTTGATGAAGATTTGTGCTCTGGTTGTAGTACTTGTATATCCGTATGTGCCTATAATGCAATTGAATTAGTCAAAGAAGATGATAAATCACATGCAAAAGTTAACGAAGCACTGTGTATGGGCTGTGGCGCATGTGTAGCATCATGTCCATCAGGTGCAATGCAACAACGTGGTTACAAAGACAAACAATTATCTCCAATGATTGAAGAATCTCTCTAAAAATAGTTTTTTAAATCCCTTAACACATTTCAAATAACAATGGGAGATGTTAGGAATCTTCTTTCAAAATACTTTAGTATATTGGAAGAAAATAGAACTGCGAAATACTTACAGTGTAAAGATACTCCAATCTCGTTTGATAGTTCAGATTCTACTGATAATTTATGGAAAAACCATGATGAATCACTTCAAAATTTGAAACTTTCTGATGTTAAACCTAAACAATCTTTTTTTGATCTAAAAATTGAACTTGCATCTAGGATTTTTCAGAATTGTTGTTTTTGTGAGAGAAGATGTGGAGTTGATAGAACAAAAAAATCTGGTAATTGCGGAGTAAAGGAATCTGGTGTTGCTTCTGAATTTTTACACATCGGTGAAGAAAGAGTTCTTGTACCCTCTCATACAATCTTTTTTTCAGGTTGCACATTTCATTGTGTTTTTTGTCAAAATTGGGATATAAGTCAAGTCAACAGTGGATTATATATTAAGCCAGAAAAACTAGTTGATATTATTTCTAAAAGAAAATCTCAGGGGGCAAGAAATGTTAATTGGGTTGGTGGTGATCCAACTCCAAATTTACTTTACATTCTCAAAGTATTGAAATTATGTAATGAAAATACTCCACAAGTTTGGAATTCAAATATGTATTGTTCTACTGAAACAATGAAGCTACTTGATGGAGTTATTGATTTGTATCTAACTGATTTTAAATATGGGAATGATGAATGTGCTAAACGTCTGTCCAAGGTTGATAATTACTTGGAAATTGTTAAAAGAAATCATAAAATTGCTCATGATAATGGTGAAATAATAATAAGACACTTGGTAATGCCTAATCATGTAGAATGTTGTTCAAAACCGATTATGGAATTTATTGCTGAAAACCTTCCAAATGCTGTGGTTAATATCATGGCACAGTATAGACCTGAATATCACGCATATGACTATGAGGATATTTCTGGATCTGTTTCCATGGCTGAAGTTCTACAGGTTAAAGAATATGCAGATCAATTAGGAATTCATCAAATATAAAAACTTATTTTTCTAAATACTCAAGATCGCTAAGTGTTCTCTTCCAATCTAGTATTTCTCTACATTTACCACAATAACCATTATATGTTTCGTAATCAAACTTATGCATCTTTTTATTACAGTATTTGCATTTGTATTCTTTATTTGTCATTTTTTTCTAATTCAGGAACAGCTTTTTCTTTCTTTGGAATTATGGCATAGCGTATTGTGAGTGCTACTCTTAATATCCATTCTATGATTATAATGAAGAAAAGAAACATGGCAATGGTATTTGCCTCCTGTGGCAATGAGTTTATATTAGACATTGTTACATCAAAATTGAAATATGAAGGATCCACCAGAAAGACACCAAGTAGCGCAAAAGGAAGCATCTTGGCTACATCCTTTGAAAGATCTTCACTATAATAGGCAGTAATCCTAATAGCCATTACAATCGCAAAAGATGTTGAAAGTACCTGCACAACTTCGAGACCTCTGGTCAAAAAAAGCAGCAACAAAGAAAACCCTAAGAAAAATACGAATGCTACGAAAGGAAATAAGAAGAAATACTTTAAAAATCCTATGAGTTTGGGATATTTACCTTTACTTAGTTTAAAGCAATCACGTTTTGCAATAAACCTGTAAAAATGCCAGATAATAATTGAATAAACAGCAATAGATATTACAAGATAAATTATAGGGGCCAACCAAGAAAAATCTCCACTAAAAATTTTTTCAATTGAAAAACTGTTTATCCATTCAGAAAAATTAGTAATCGCCATATTTTTACCTCCTCACATGTAAATATGTAACATTTATCCCTTTATAAAATCAATCAAAACAATAAAGAAATGTTTGATCATTTTATACTAATCTAATCTCCTTCTTATTTTAAAATAAGTGACACAATTTTCACAGCATGTGACTTTTGTACCAACAGCTGTTTCGATCCTTATTATCTTTGATTTTTCTACTTCTTTACGACAGCTGGGGCAGCTTGTCAATTTTGAAAATAGCATCCAATTACGTATTAACTTTTTACTATATCAAAATTTCAAAAATTAAAGAATATTCTTGGACTCCTTTTAACTCCAAAATTTAGGAGTAAGTCTATTGTTCATACTTAAAACTATAAATTTCGTCAATTGTCTATAGGTTTTTAGGCAAAATTTATATATCCATATTCATTATAGTATAGCCGAGCGGATAAGCAATAATTTTTAAGTGTCCTCACCGGAACTTCATTAGATTGCTTACCCTCTCGTTCCAACTTTTTTACTAATTTCTAATTTTCTCCTTGATAGTTTTAATCCAAGAAGGTAATCCTTCAATAGTCCTAATCATAGAGTTTTTAGCGAAAATCCCACGATAATGTATATTGCAATTTACACGTCCTTCGAGATTCTTCCTAATCGTATGACAAAGATAGCCACCCCGTCTATCCCAATCTGTGAGAATGATTATCTCCTTATATTCATGAGCAAGTTTGTCACAAAAATCAGTAAGAGAAACTCCAGCATTCACACTAATTATCGTTCCATTGATATCCAGCTTACGGAGCGCCTCAATATCTTTTTCCCCTTCAACAATAATAGGAATTTTTTTGTTCTCTTCCTGCAATTCAGACAACGCTTTTTCAAGATCTTCAAGGGATTTCTTATAATCCATTCAAAGACTCCTTTAGTATATTAACAGCAGCCTTAACGGAAACGTTCTTTACCAGAATCGTTTTTTCCTTAGTAGTTTTTCCAGATATAATCCAAACATTCTTTACAGGTATACTAAAAAATGCCGCACAAGTCCTAATAACATCAAAGTTAGCCTTATTACCCTTTGGGGGTGAGGTAACCTTTATTTCTATTCGTTTCCGCCATTGATTATAGCCCGCTGGAAATTTGTTAACATTAGCACCAGTAGTAACAAAAAGATCAATAATGGCACCCTCTTTATGTTTCCTGACTGCCTCTACTGAAGAACTCATACCAATTGGTGCCATCATATATTTTAATGCTTTATATATCTTGGCTAGTATTTTATTGATAGCTTTTCCACTTCTTTTCTAAGTTGGGATCTTGTATTGTATCCATTACATATTTGGCATATTCTTCTCCAGTTGCTCCGTCATCACGTCCTGTGATCTTGATTTTCTTTTCGAACTGGCTACATATATCCAGTGCCATCTCAAGTTTCTTGGATTTTTCGGGATAGCCAATGTGGTTTAATAGCATAGCTGCTGCTTTGATGATACTTGATGGATCAGCATATTGTGCTCTGCCTTCTTGTACCATTCTGGGTGCAGTTCCATGTATTGCTTCAAACATTGCATATCGTTTTCCAATGTTTGCGCTGCCGGCTGTGCCAACTCCACCTTGGATCTGTGCTGCTTCATCAGTACAAATATCACCATAGAGATTTGGAAGTACTATCACTCTAAACTGTGATCGACGAGCAGGATCAATGAGCTTTGCAGTCATAATATCGATAAACCAGTCATCCCACTCTACACCAGGATATTCCTTAGCGACCTGTTCTGCCATGTTGAGGAATTTTCCATCTGTAGTTTTGACTACATTAGCTTTTGTAACCACTGTTACTTTGTTTATGTTGTTTTTCTTCGCGTAGTCAAAGGCCAAACGAATGATACGATCTGCACCCTGTGTTGTAATAACCTTGAAATCTACTGCTAGATCATTTGTCACATTGACACCCTTGCTTCCAAGGACATAGGCACCCTCTGTATTTTCTCGGAAAAATATCCAGTCAATCCCCTGATCAGGTACTCTCACTGGTCGAACGTTGGCAAACAAGTCTAGTGCACGTCTCATAAAAACATTCGCACTTTCTATGTTTGGCCAGGGGTCACCTTTCTTAGGTGTCGTGGTTGGGCCTTTTAATAATACATGGCATTTCTTAATCTC
>Ga0209427_10004174_pt1 | contig 16752 bp, 17 predicted proteins | sample DeeMarSWOR136_30_FD_187465 | JGI IMG/M metagenome (GOLD analysis project Ga0209427, IMG submission 187465) | Marine sediment microbial communities from White Oak River estuary, North Carolina - WOR-1-36_30 (SPAdes) (version 2) | ecosystem: Environmental > Aquatic > Marine > Intertidal zone >...
ACTGGAGAAGTCCAAGAAGGTAGCGCATTGGTTACCTCTATGGTAGGAGCTTTAACTATCTATGTGGAAGAGCCAACGCCAATGCCAACACCTACGCCCTCACCTACGCCCTCACCCAGCCCCGGACCGGGCCCTAACGGCGGCTGCTTCATCGCCACCGCAGCATATGGTTCCTATCTCGATAGCCATGTGGAGACTCTTAGGGATTTCAGGGACAGCTACATGGTGACCAATCCCGTGGGCTCAGCTTTGGTATCAGCGTACTACAAGGTCAGCCCACCGGTGGCAGAGTTCATCGATGACCATCCCGCGTTGAAGCCTATCGTCAGAGTTGGGCTGCTGCCTGCTGTGGCCATGAGCACGGTGGCGGTCAGTACGACGTTGGCTGAGAAAGTGGCGATAGGAGGCTCGCTGCTGCTGGTTTCTGCCTTGGCGGTCGTTTGGATGAGGAGGAGGCGGGGCAGAGGCTCAGAGTATTCATGAGCCTGAGATCATCATAGAGCCACAGAACGTATACCCGCTGGTTGCCTCGTTTTGCCTGCATCAGCGAAGTGCCTCAACCAGCGCCCTGAGCGGGTTCCTTATATCTATCAACTTTTGATAAACACACCCCAGTATTTTTCACTGGGTGAGAGGACGGAAGCCATGTCAAGCAACCTTCGACGCACGCACCTTTTTGGCTTTGTCACTGAGTAACCTAAACCTCTTGACCTGCCCCCTGAACCCCAGGCTGCTGTTCAACCTCTCCTTGATGTAATCCGCCAACTCGTCTCTGGTCAGGTGGCTGGCCCACTTTTCATCAAGCACCAGAGTGACCCGCAGCGTCACTTCCTTGTTGCCCATGGCACCTCCCGTATGGCGTTAGCTTCTCTCCTTGAGATGCCCTGCTCATTCGCCTGTAGATTCATAATGATATACACGCGGTTACAAATCCACTAAAAAAACTACAGCGAGCTTACACAGAGCTTACAAATAGATTACAATATGTTGCGGCAATTCTCAATAGTGGCGGGTTGCCACTTGCGCGAACTCCTGTCTGTGGAAGACGATTCAAACCCCATAGCCTTGCCGTATTCCACTGCGATGGGTATACTACTACAAGAAGCGGGTTTCCATCGTAGCCCCACTAGTCGACACGGCAAATCCTGCGCTGGTTGAGGGAAAACGTGGAGTTGCAATGCCCACTATGTGGCCGAAGGCTTCCGAGCTTGGAGGTGCTTGTCCAACACATAATGCTGGCGCACGGAAAGGACAGAAAGCAAGCTACAGAAATGGCAGTTCAAGTATGGAAACGAAACAAAGTGAGCTAGTTTGGACGAAGGGCTAATGCAACCATCGGTCTTTGCAGCTCAGAGTTGTAGCCGTTTCCCATTGAGCGAGACGTTATTCCTTTGCTTGTTGTTTTGCCTGAGCCACCAGCCATCTCTTGGCATCGTGCTCGGCATGAGCAAAATAAATGCCTGGGGTAAATTTCCTGGCAAGTAGTCTGCTAACCCCTGTAACACCAACGACTGCGTAGGCATGTCCCTTGAACCCATCCAACGCCGCTGATATTTCTTTGCCCCTTTGTCGTATCTTTTTGGTGGCGCGAGTATTAGTTACATTGACCATGATAAGCATGGTAGAATCCGAAGGTGCACCTTGAAATACCTGAAGCAGTTGTTCCACTTCTTCCATTGCCTCCAAGTATTCCTCTTCCGGCAAGTCCGAATAGTCGACGGACAGTATAGTGAACCCATCATAATCAGTCCACTTTATGCGGTCACTCATTCGCCACCTTTGCCAATTTGCACGGTTTTTCGCTGGAGTTGTCCTGATTGTATCCGATGTGCGCTCTGGGCGCAAGAATACGTCGGGCTGAGACAGGACGGGCAAACAGTGCTAGAGTAGCGGAAGCAGGAGGGCACAAGGAAAGCCCACTCAGTGCCTGCTATGGATGAGTGGGCTTCACCTAGGAGAGACTAGACTTCGGAAGTAACTAGTCTCTGTTGAGCCTAGATGAGGAATGCTCACAGTAGAAGCATAGTACCACGATAATGCGCCGTCAAGATATCCAATCTTACCCTTTCCTCCCAAATATTCGCTGCTATTGCATAAGAGAGGGTGGCAGAGAAGGCATTGCACAGGCTGCTACTGAGAGGGCGCGAAGTCGCTAGGGGTTGCCGCTATCATCAAAGGCGTCCAAGAAACACTTGGGTATCAGCGTAGTAGCTTCAGGTATCGGAGTGTGCATATTCACGAACTCTTGGCACCCTTCGACAAACCTTTTGAATGTGTTGAAATCACGGAAGACGACTGCACCCTGAGCGATGCCGCTCAGAGTCAAGTGGATTTGATTTCTATCTGATATGTAGATATTTGCCTGCATGTCCATGGCTCTTGACCTTTCTGCGTACTGAGTGGCTACCGTGCTATCCCGAACCGTATGCTAGCACAGATACCACTGCCAGCACTATAGCCATTTTGTTCAATTCTCGCCGCCATGGCTGGCACAACAGTACTGTCACGAAACATAGTACTAGCAGCTCACACTGTGAAACATCGCCGTATGCGCTTGAATGCATTCTTTGTACGCTCTTATGACTGTACCGTCCATAACGAGTGGGCGGAATGGGAACAGGGCTCGGTCTCAGCATTCGCTACGACATTGTGCAAGGGCATGGTGGCCATCTGTATGCTGAGAGCAAGCTCAGCGCAGGAACGACCTTTGTGGTGTAGATACCGATTGTCTCCGACAGTCTGGGTGGTTATGTGGGTGAGGCACAGGAGAGCATCACTTTAGCCTGCTCCGCTCCGCAGGACGACCTCACAATTGACACTCCCCCGCATTCCGTGTTAGTCTATCCAGCACGCTGTTCTAAGAAAGTTTGAATGACGAAATATCTCAAACTAGCAAGAGTCAGCGCCTGGCCGGCGTTTTCACTCGCCTTCATAATCCCCTTTGCCGTAGGTGCAAGTTTAGCAACCAGCTGGCCCAGAGCATTGATCGGATTCTCAGCTATGTTTCTATTTGCTGGATTCGCCTTTGCTCTGAACTTCTACTCCGACAAAGATACGGACAAGTATCACGACGGCATACAAAAGGATTTCGACCTTCGTCAACAGCCGCTGGTCACCGGGGAGATTACAGAACGGGAATGCACGTTATTCTGTGTAGCGACGTTTCTCGGAGCAATTACACTTGGTTTTGTTGTGAGCAACCTGTTCGGCGTGTTTGTGATTCTTGCCTGTCTTGCTGGTGGTGTTTTCTATTCACACCCGAAGATTAGATTGAAGGCGAAACCGGTAGGAGACATCCTTTGCATCTCTGCACTGGGTGTATTTGTGCCTTCGGGTGGCTATGTACTGGGCACAGGAGAACGTCCCACTGCATTGATGATGATTTTCTGGTTCCTCGTGACCGGCACCGGCTACATTTCCACTGTTATGAGCGATTACGAATTTGACGTCAAGGCCGGGTTGAGAACCTCAGCCGTCTTTTTCGGTCAGGCCGGATTACTGAAGGGCATGGTTATTGGCTCATTGCTTTGCGTGGTTGTCGCGGTCTTTATATTGAGGAGCGACTTCTATCCTTGGGGCACTAGGTATTTTGCAGTCTTCGCCAGTGCTGCCTTGATAGCTCTTACAGCGCTGGTCTGGAGATCGCTAAAACCGCCAAGGATGCATATACCCATAATCTCCTCACCTAGGCGTTGGGTTTTTGTCGCATTCGGCATAGTCTCGCCGGGCATACTTTCGCTGTTATTTCTTACCTACGGCCTCCTCAAAATTCTCGGCCCAGATCTCCTACCTGTGGATCCTTTTTGGGTGCACTGAGGCTTGTTGATAGCCAATTCTCGCTGACATTTTACTAACGAACTCAGCGGCACCGGTAGCACCAGCGGGCAGGGAAACCCTTGATGACGGCCCATGTCAGCTACGAAACAGGCCAAGCCGTCACAGAAAAACACTGGATGCCACGACCTTCAACGGTTTTACACAGAAGGTCGCATGTCCAACTCCTCAAAACCCCCGCGGATGATCCTCCAGATGGTTGGATATCATAGGTCCGATAGGTCATTGTACGAAAGTATGCGGAAAGAATGTACTGATGGGGGATTAACTCAGTCTTGAACTTGCGCTATGGTATACCCAGTATACCCAGAGACTCTGGAGATCAACGGATATGCCTGTATCATTAGATGGCCAAAATTATTACAGAACTGCTGAAGTCTGCCGAATGGCTGGCATAAGTAGGAATACTCTCTTTCGTTGGCTGAAAGAAGGCATGATCTGCGAACCCGCACGCAGAGACTGGAGAGGATGGAGGCTGTTCACTCAAGCTCAGGTAGACCAGTTGAAGGGGCGGACCATCCAGTCAACTGAGAGCAAGCAGTTTGGAATGACAACTGATTTTTCTAAGGGCTAGCATGGGCAATACTTCGGCGATATCACGGAGAATATTCGGGAAACAGGCAGGATACGTGATTAGCAGATTCACCAGTTGAGCACTATCAAGACTCGTGGGGGCTATGGCATGGAAATAGATGGACTTCTTAAGCTAATGGTGGATAAAGGCGCTTCGGATTTGCATATCACAGTGCCAAGCCCACCGGTATTACGCATTAAAGGTGAGCTTATAGCACAAGAAGACTTGCCACCAGTCAAACCTGAAGATGTTGAATATATATTTGAACAGACTACGACTGAAGAGCAAAGGGTTGTTTTTGGTAGAGAACAAGAGCTAGATTTTGCCTACAGTATTGCTGGACTTGCTCGATTCCGAGTCAACGTGCTGCAACAACGAGGCACAATGAGTCTTGCCTTTCGGCTCATACCATTCGAGGTCCCGAGCATTGATGAATTGGGCCTGCCCCAAATCTGCAAGGAGCTTATTCTCAAACCAAGAGGACTTATCTTAGTGACCGGCTCGGCTGGAAGCGGCAAGTCAACCACTCTGGCAGCTATGATCAATTACCTCAATGATGTAGAGAAGCGAAACGTTATTACTATTGAAGACCCCATTGAATTCTTATTCCGTAACAAAAATTGCATTATCAGGCAGCGAGACCTGGGGCATGATACCAAATCGTTCTACACTGCATTGATTCATGCCCTCCGCCATGACCCAGATGTACTTGTAATTGGAGAGATGCGCGACTTGCCCACGATCAGCACAGCCATGACAGCAGCCGAGACGGGTCACCTCGTGCTTGGAACGCTGCATACCATCGACGCTGCCCAGTCCATTGACCGTATCACTGATATCTTCCCTGCGGGCCAGCAACATCAGATTAGACTACAGCTGTCACAAGTAATAGAGGCGGTACTATCACAGATGCTCTTATCGCGTATCGAAGGAGGCCGAATAGCTGCCTTTGAAATAATGCTTGCCACGAGTGGTATCAGAAGACTCATCCGTGAAGGAAAGATCTTCGAAATAACGGCTAACCTTGAAACGGGTGCGTCGGAGGGGAAGCAGACCATGGATCAAGCACTGGCTGACCTTGTAAGAAGAAATATCGTTACCAAAGAAGAAGCCATGATGAAAAGCAGCAATCCAGGGAAGTTGAATGAGTTGCTTCGACACTCAGAGAAGTTCACCTCAACCGGAGGCTCGATTGGCGAGCCCGTTTTTAGCTAACATTTCGCTAGGGATGGTACGGGCCCTCATTTTAGCTTCAAAAACTGGCGCGCCCGAATGGATTCGAACCCCGACTCTTGGTTCCGAAGTCCATGAATGTTATGCCAAACTGTGCCATTAGCTACGCTATCGTACCACTGTGCGGATACTCGTTATACCTGGCGTATCATCCCATGGTAGTGCGTGCCGCCTAATGCATTTGCAAAACCATTAGCAAAAGGCTTGGCGGTCACTACCACCTGCCACCTCTATTGGTCCGCTCCCTTGCGTAGTTGACGGTAATCTGCCTGCCATCCAGCACGGTTTCGTTCAAACCTTTGATGGCTTCCTCAGCCTCTGCGTCAGTGGACATCTCGACAAAGCCAAAACCTTTGGATCTGTCGGAATACCTGTCCCTTATCACTGTCGCTGATTCCACCGCCCCGAATTTGGCGAATTCGTCCCTCAGTCGCTCCTCCGTAGTGCTGAAGGGTAGACCTCCGACATACAGCTTGCGACCCATCTGAGCCTCCTTTCTACTACATCAATATTGACTCGGGCTCCCAAAGCTAAGGAAGCAGTAGCACCGAGCTGCCTCTTCCCTCACTGTTTGTTTTCTCCAAATCCGCCTGGCTGGGCTACTGCTCACACTGACTACCACACATCCTCATCGCTACCCAGCTCCTCCACCGAAGCGATTGGGCAATCTACACGCAGCCTATTTGTGTATCAGCTCACTCGATTCCTTCCACACCACCAAATCCCTTGGCTTGCGATATTCTACTGCGATAAGTATACTGGCGCAAGAAGTCTTTAGCGCAACTTTCATCAATGGTGATGGAGGATGGAAGATGGAAGATAAGAAAAAACTTGCAGCTCCATGTGGCCTATACTGTGGCGTGTGTGGTATCTATATAGCACATAGAGATAATAACCTGAAATTCAAAGAGAGATTGAGAGATTTCTACCAGAAGGCGCTAGGTGACGTTACATTAGTAGTGGATGATATTGAGTGTGAGGGATGCCTCTCGGACGTCTTATGCAAATACTGCTACGCCTGTGATATCAGGTCATGTGCGATTGAGAAAGGCATCGAGGGCTGTCATCAATGCAGCGATTTTCCCTGCAAGTCTATCGTTGATTTCCCAATCCCAGTCGGGAAGAAGGTGATATTGCGTGCTATTCCCACTTGGAGAGAACTTGGCACCGATAGCTGGATGGAGGAGGAGGAGAAACGCTACCACTGTCCCCATTGCGGTTACGCGCTTTTCAGGGGGGCGATGACGTGTCGAAACTGCAAAGAACCAGTTGACCTCGATTAACCCGTTGGCCGGGCACTAGCTAGGTCGATTTCGACAGAAGCGCCGGCTTCTGTTAGTGATGGGGGATTATCGCTTGTATCCAACAATCAAGACGCCGACTTCGCTCGTTTTGGGAACTTCCGGGGCTTTGTCGTATCCGCTCGCGATCGTTCTGCCCTTTCAACGACGAAGGCAGCGAGGTCTTCTGCCCTGAACCTTCGCTGGCGCCCGCGACCAATCCGGTATGCCTTCAGTATTCCCTGGTCACTCCAACGCCTCACAGTGTTGCCATGTACATGCAGCAACTGGCACACTTCTCTCATCGTCAGCAGCCCTGGCCGCTCAATGGTCTCCGTTCCTGTTTTCACCTTTTCTCTCTTCTGGTATGTATTCATAGCTCCTCATTGCTGTACGCCCAACCTTATAGTTTGACATAATAGCACGGTTATGTCAATTATCGTGAGTTCACTTTACTTAACTATTCCTCCCATTCTGCTCGCCAAATCTCGACAATCCCCGTTTGTGTACACAAATTTTTCAATACCCTGTCTCGGACCACTATGTCACCTAAATGGCTTCGGAGCGTCAACACCGCTTGTGGCTTTTTAACAGGATAGCTATACTACCACAAGAAATCCGTGGCGCAAACACGGAAGCAAAATCGTTCATTTGGAGGAGGTACCTATGCCAAAGTTCTTTCCCCTACAACCTAAAGGATTCAGCCCTTTCCTTGAGTTGGTAGGAGTGACTTATACCGCAATTGAGAATGGATGTAGTGAAGCTGTCTTGGAAGTCACCGAGAAGTTGCTAAATTCCCAAAGAATTGTGCACGGAGGAGCTACTTTTACCTTGGCGGATTGTGGTATGGGTGCAGCACTCTATACTTGCCTAGAAGAGAGTGAAAGGGTTAGGACGATAGAAACCAAGATAGTTTATTTCAAGGCAGTCAAATCTGGAACCCTTACGTGCGATACGCAGCTCGTTCATAGAAGCAAAACCATTGCTACGTTGGAATCAGAGATAAAACAAAGGGGGAAACTAGTCGCTAAAGCTATTGGAACCTTTTCTATATACAAAGGAAGGGATGAATGAAGATTTGGGAGGATATGATTCCAGGGCTTACCGGCCTATCCCACACAACCCCCTAGAGTGGCAGGCGACCCACTCCTCCCCCCTCGTTATCGCCCACACGCTGACCGGTAAGGGAACTGTCTATACCATAACATGTCGGATTGATACCTCGTCAAGGGAGTTTTCCACGAAGTTATCCACGAATTTTCTGCTAATTCCAAGCGGGGGGAGCATCCGAAACCAGGTACTTCGAGGACAGCATAAAGCACTACAGGGCACCGTTGTCAACAAGCCCTGTGTCAGAAGCTGAGGGGTTATTTGGCATTGGGGGCGAGTAATAATCACAGTGGTGGCGGGACGTGTCAAACGCTTCTCCAAAAGAAGCTAAAGTACCACACGTTCAACCTAAACCTTCTTGCCCTAACCTGAACTTTAGAGAACCTTTTTCCCATTTACAGCGGCTCACGTTCCCTGGTAGACTAGATGCGACAGGGAGGAGGGACTCCCACAGGACTCCCGCAGGAACGGGAGATTGTAGGTGACAAAGAGGGGGGCGGTAAGCGGGTTACCTACACAAGTCGTCCGGACGTTTAAACAGCTTGGTTGCAGAAAGCCCTAGAATTATGAAGCTAGGGCTTCTCTGTGCTTAGGTGCCCACCAATATTCGACAAAGGGTAGTATCCGAAAACGGTTCTTTAGTCTAGTGCGTGAGATGCCAGTCGCAAAATTGTGTCAGTATGCTCTCTGGCTTATGCCCTGCGTCGGTCCAGCAGCACCCTCCGCTCACCCACTCGCCTTTCTCCCATGACTCTCAGCTCCACCTCCACCGGCACCCGTACAACCCTGCGCTCTTCCCTGCGTCTATCCGCTAAGACTCTGCGTTGTCCCTTCCGTCTTTCTTCCATTTTGCTCCCTCACTCCTATGTTTCTTGCCTCTCCTGCAGGGATGCTTATGAATGTCGGCTCCAAATCCGCCTGGCTGGGCTTGGGTCACCCGCATACACTAATCTATTAGCTCTATAAAAATCGGACTATCACTCAACTCCAAAACAGCCGAATCAGTTACCGTCTGAGCTCCCGATATTTCAGTCACTCTGACTTCTCCAGTAATCCCAGAAGGCAAGGGGCCGGTTCCCCATAGAGCATAGATAATCTTGCTTCCTATATTGAATCTATATTGTCCTGTATCTATACTCCAATCACCCACTACTTCCTTTATTATCTCAACCTCGTCAGTCTGACTCAACTCTCCGAGCATGTTTGCCACCGTCAGGTGGGCATAAAAGAGAGGAGATTTCTCACCATTGTCCTGTATCAAAGCCGATCTCTCATCAAAAGGAACCCCCTCTTTCACAGGCGGCATCTTGATATTAACGTAGAAGAGTTTATCCACACCATTCGCTAGTGCGAATACATAGCTACGAACCAGGGCCTTGGCAAAATCCTCGTTCGAGTAATTCCATGTCTGCTGGGCCTGCTGATACTGCACCTCAGTTACCCATATTGGCATATCCTCAATTCCATTTTTGGAAAGGAATTCCTTAAAAGCTGGAATATTCAGATGCTCACCGTGGCCGATGGAATGCATATTTGCAATATCAAAGTAATCGGCTCCCCCTAGGTCGAAAACAGGTTGCCAGAAGTTGGTACAATCCTCCATCATCCCCGCCATGCCGCCCTGCACCACCAAGGCTTCTGCATCTGCATCCTTCACAGCTTCATAGGTAGCCTTCAATGTTTCAAAATAGTCCGCCGGTGATCCCTGGAAGAAGTCAAGAGGCGGTTCCTGAAACTCAGGTTCGTTCATAATCTCCCAGTGCTTTATGGGAATAATCAACCCCGGCATATCATCGAGACCATCTCCATCATATCTTTCCACCAGCTTGGTGATGAAATTCTTGTATAGCCCCATATCACAGGGTTTACCTTTGGTATCATAAATTTCGCGCCCTGCTGACACTGGCAAATCCTGATGGCACTTCATCTGATCCCAATAAGCAAAGGGCTGGATGTTTGCCAGGATGTGAAATCCATATGCTTGAGCCATTAAGACATGTCCATCGAGTTCAACAAAGTCATATTTCCCTGGCTCCTTTTCAATGTCTCCCCATTTAAATAACTCGAAGAAAGGCCTATCATAGGCACCACCAGCCTCACTAGCACTGCCGAAATCCCATAGAGCAGGCATAAAGCCGAAGTGACATTCCAGGGTCTGCTTAAATTCATCCGTAACAGCGATCGGCGTGGGGGTGGGAGTAGGCGTAGGCGTGGGTGTCACTGTAGATGTTGGTGTTGGCGTCGGCTCTCCTGCCCCACCACCACAGCCAACAGCCCCAACGACAAGCGCTAATATCAACAATGGTATTAACACAATCGCCAAGTTTCTCATTTCGCCCCCACTTTACGCCCCCTCTAAATCCGCTCGGCTGGGCGTGGTCTTGCCCTTCAAACCCCTCACCACTTGCGATATTCTACTGCGATCCGTGTACTACCGCAAGAAGTTTCTATTGAACAAAAGTGGAAATACGTGGCGAAAAGTGAATAATGGGCACGAAACGCAAACGATGGGAGGAAAAGTGAAGTTAAATTAAGCGAACCATATTGACACGGGCTGGCTAAAGTGATATAAGGATAGTGCTCACACACACCATAGGTTACTGCCCGCTGCTGCAATCGGCTCCTCGTGAGAGGGTGCCGATTGCACCTTTTTACCAGTCTTCATTGCTCTACAAAGGTGCTCATCAGGCCAAGTGTAGGACAGCCAGTTGGTAGCTAAAGACTGCATTGCGCCAGAAAGCCAGTTTCTGCACTGCTGGTGCTGAGGGGCAGAAAGAGGGTGCAGGCGATCGCGCATGCATGTATGTTTGCTACGCTGGGCGTATTCTGCATGATGACCTCGCCATGAAGTAGAGGAGGTAATTCAAACATGAAGAAAGTGATGATGATACTTGTTGCCGTCGCTCTACTCACGGTGGGTCTCATGGTAGCTATTCCGGGGCCTGTGTCTGCGGCATCGGCCCTGGAAGGAACGGTGTTTCAAGACCTCAACGGTAATGGGACTAGGGAGGTAGGGGAACCTGGCATACCTGATATACTCGTCTCTAACGGGGTAGCAGTCACCGTCACTAACGAGGATGGGGCCTATAGTCTTCCAACGGAAGGCTATTTTGTTTTCATAACTACCCCCAATAACTACGAACCTACAACTCCATGGTACCGGAGCACAGAGGAGACCGACCTTAACTTCGGTTTAACACCTAGCCCGGGGAAAGCCATAGATGATTTTGTCTTCGTTCAGATCACGGATATCCACATAGACACTGTAGCTGAACACGTGGCACTTTTTCAGCAGGATGTAGCGGAGATCAACGACATTGACCCCGTTTTCGTGATAGCTACAGGTGACCTGGTACTTGGTGGTGACACGGCAACGATCTCGCAGGCGACTCAGTGGTTTGACGTTTATTCGAGCGTGACAAGCGGTTTCAACATGCTTCTCTATAATACGGTAGGAAATCATGATAACGTTGGCATTAATAATCCAGAGGTTGATCCGACTGAGCCAGGGTACGATAAGGAAATGTATCGTGATTACCTCGGACCAACGTACTATTCGTTCGATTGGGGTTCATATCATTGCGTCGTTTTGGACCCGAATGAATTTGCTGATGGGCACCAATTCTACGGGATAGCAGATCAGCAGCTCGAATGGCTCCAAGAGGATCTAAGTAATGCACTCGGAAAGCCGCTATTAGTCTTCTACCATGAGCAGACTCCGTCCTGGGTAAACCGCACCGAGGCTTGGGATGTGCTCACACAACATGGTGAGATGACAGCGTTCTTGGGGCATTTGCATCATAACATTCTGATGATGGATAGCCTGAGCCAGGGCGTCCCGGAGCAGGTCACCGGTGCCGTGTGTGGAACATGGTGGTTTGGGTCAGGCCTCGATGGCAGGCCTCGTGGGTACCGCATCATCTCCATCGGTGCCGATGGTGTCTCCAGCTTCTACAAAGAATCTGGCGCGGAAACGCAGATAAATATTATCTCTCCCGATGCGATTGTGAGTGGACAAGCGACATTGACAGCTCAGGTCTATACCGAGTACGGGCCTATCACAGAGGTAAGTTATCGTGTAGATGGTGGCATGCCCATACCAATGTCAATCGAAGCGGGAGGGCCATGGGATACTGCCACCGCTGAATGGGATACAACCCTGGTGGGGGAGGGTTATCATACAATCACCATAGAGGCAACGGACGCCGGGGCAGGGACCTTATCCACAGAGAGAGAGTTCAACGTTACAGAAGAAGAGACAGTGCCACTAGGTGAGCTTGTCACCCATTACGAGGCTTATATGGGACAGTACACAAATGTGACGGGGAGCGTTAACCTCGCAATATCTGTTGCCGGACGCACTGCCATCATCATGGAGGACGGGACTGGTGGCATGATAATACTCGCGGAGGACTGCATAAGCCCACCTCTTCCAACCGCAGCTGCAGGTGACACAATATGGGCAAGGGCTGTCCCCCTCAAATTTAGCTGGGCCTTTCTTGAATCGCAGGCGGAATTCAGCATGTTCGCGCAATACGCTGACCTTATACCACCAGAACTACTGGTAAGGGATGAGGCTGGCAACCCCATAGAACTAAGGGTAATGGCGCCCATGAGTGGGGCAAATATTACGGTTGAACCTGGGCCTAAACCAACACCTAGCCCAGGCCCTAGCGAAGGCTGCTTCATCGCCACTGCAGCCTACGGCTCCTATCTCGATAGCCATGTGGAGACACTGCGGAACTTCCGCGACAGCTACATGGTGACCAACCCCGTGGGCTCGGCCCTTGTATCAGCCTACTACAAGCTCAGCCCGCCAGTGGCTGAGTTCATCGATGACCACCCGGCTTTGAAGCCCATGGTGAGGGTTGGGCTGCTGCCCGCTGTGGCCATGAGCACAGTAGCTGTCAGCACGACATCAGGTGAGAAGGTGGCGATACTGGGGGCAGTGCTGCTCGTTACAGTAATAGTGGCTATGTGGCCGATGCGGAAGTCGCGCAAAGTGAGGAGAGGATGATACAGTCTTTGACCTGCTTCCATTGGTGTGAGAAGACAGGCGAGCCCGAGAAGAAAGAGCCACTGCTCCTCGCCAGATCACAAGCTGGCTACAATCCAGCTATGAAGCATCTGCGTTCACGCAACCGGGGCGCGTGCTTGGCAATATGGTGGGAAAGGTAGAGAATGGGCACTTAACGCAAACAATGGTGGGAAAAGTTAAGTAAACCTAATTGACAACGGCTGGCCGAGGTGATATAAGCACGCTTAGAGGCTTCTTTGAGGCAGTTCGGGAACATACAGTCTCAAGGAGGAAGCTATGAAAAGGAAAAGCTTATTATTGAAAATGGCGATAATGCTGATGTCGGTGGCTATACTTATAGCCGCAACAGGTGTTGCTCTGGCACAAGGGGTAACGCTGGTCTATATCTTTCCAGACAACCAGACGGTAATTCCAGGGCAGGTATTCACTGCTGATATATACGTTGAACCAGCGGAGCCCATAATAGCTGTTAGTGCAAGCCTCAGCTTTGACCCCGCGCTTCTGACTGCAGACAGCTGTGAAAAGGGCGATGTGCTGAAAAAGGCAGATGAGGAGTGCCTCCCTCCTCCAGACTGCACATTCTTTTGGGCCGTAATAAACAACGATACAGGTACCATCAGCCCGATTTGGAGTAACATCCTTGTGGACGGGCCGAGTGCAGTGTCAAAGACGGGTTCATGGGCCACAATCACCTTCACTGCTGGAGATACTGCGGGCACTTCACCACTTGTTTTTCCGCCAAATACCGTTAGTGTGCAATATTCAGTTCCCCCCATCCCACCCATAGAAACAGTTGTGATCGGCGGCAGTGTGACAATCGAGGTTCCGCCCGCTGCTCCCAGCGGCCTGACTGCTACGGCAGTGTCCTCCAGCCAGATAGACTTGAGGTGGCAGGATAATTCCGATAACGAGGACGGGTTTAAGATAGAGCGTAGGACTGGGGCAGAAAGTTATACTGAAATAGCCACTGTTGGGTTTGATGTCGAAACGTACTCCGACACCGGCCTGGGCTCCACCTACCACTATCAAGTCAGGGCCTATAAAGATGTTGTAAATTCCGCTTACTCTAATGAAGCCAGTGCAACTACCCTTGAGGAAGAATATGCGTGCTTCATCGCCACCGCGGCCTACGGCTCCTATCTCGACAGCCACGTAGAGACGCTGCGGGATTTCCGTGACAGCTACATGTTGACCAACCCTGTGGGCTCAGCCTTGGTATCAGCCTACTACAATCTCAGCCCGCCAGTAGCTGAGTTCATCGATGAACACCCTGCTTTGAAGCCCATCGTCAGAGTAGGGCTACTACCGGCTGTGGCCATAAGCACGGTGGCCGTAAGCACTACATTGGCCGAGAAGATGGCTATAATAGGCTCGCTGGCGCTTGTCTCCTTTGCCCTCGCTATGTGGCTGAGGAGGCACCGAGGCAAATGCTCAGAGTATTCCTAACCCTGAGGCCATCATTCATTCGCAGAACAGCCATCCACTGCTGTAATGGCATTCCACACGGACAGGCAAACGGCCAGTGTGGAATGTGACTGATACCGCAACAGGTAGCAACGTTAGCTTGACAAAGAACTGGTCAGTGCACTAGAGTTGTATCAACCTTATTCTGCCAGTTTGGTTATGCCAGACGTTTTTTCGAACCAAAAGGACACCCTGCTAACAGAGAGTGAGCGACAGGTGCTTGCCCTCGTTGCTCGGGGGCTGGTCAATAGAGAGATCGCTGACTCAATGTGCGTATCCACTAGCACCGTGAAGAGCTACTTGCATGAGGCATGCAAGAAGCTGAAAGCACGCAACAGGGCGCAGGCGGTTATATTGGCCTTCATCCAGGGGCGCCTGAACCTTCGGGAAGTCTATTCTCTAGATGAGCTTGTAGACTTGTTGGCGTCTCTGGACGCGGAAGCCGTAGAGGCAGTAGCTGAACTGCTCAGACGAAAGCGTGAGCAGGGTTGACCCCTCTCAGGCACCTAATGGCTCCAACATCTTAGGTATAACTGGCATTCAACGGCGGATTCCCTTCCCCATCCTCATTTGAAGCTCTCACGCTCCTATTTGTATCACTGGTTCTCCTCTTTCTGTCAGCGAAGAAATGCAATGAGAGCTGTCATACCAGATCAGTGTCGGGAAACGGTGTGGGAAGACTGAACCAAAATTATAAACCAAAGTTGTGAACCAAAGTTGGCAATTAATGCTTGAATAGGACGTGATGGTGTGTTAACTTACAGCTTACCAAAGGAGGTACAAGTGGCTGATGCGAGTTTTGATGTAGTGGTGATCGGTGGAGGACATCAGGGCCTGATAGCCGCCAATTACATGGCTAGGAACGGCATGACGGTAGGCCTATTTGAGCAGAGGCGAGAGCTTGGCGGTGGTGGCGCTACCGAGTCGCGGCCGATATCCGGTTTCCTCGGAAACCCCTGTGCTCACGTGGCGGGGTTCTATGCTAGCCCAGCGAACGTGGACTTCAAGCTCCACGAAAAGGGCTTGGAATACATTTTCCCCCCGGTAAACAGTTCGATGGTGTTTCCAGACGGAAGGTGCATAGTCTCCTATCGATCGTTAGTCTGGGACAAGGAAACCGGCATGATGGCTCCCCAGCAGGACATGGTGGAGAAGAACATCAAAGAAGTGGAGAGGATATCACCGAGGGATGCCGAGGTGCTGGCTTGGTTCGGGGAAGGTAAGGTATGGGAATGGGGATTTGCCGCCATGCAGGTACTGTGGAACCCTCCCGCTCTTCCAGACGAGTTTGACCCGATTGAGGCCATAATCAGCGACCCGAACTCCGGGCTGCAACGCAGACATCAATTCATGACCTCAACCGAGTTTGTCAGCGACTTCTTCGAGAGCAATGAGCTGAGGGCACATGCCCTGAGAATGCTCGGTTCCGAGGGTGTATATCCCGACGATGTGCCTCCACTTCCTATAACATTGATCGCCGTGCCCATGCAGATACTTGGTCAAGGTGGCGGCGTATATGTAGGCGGTACCCACAATGTCATTCACGCCATGCAGCGGGCGCTGAGCGAAGAAGGAGGGCAATTCTTTGTAGGTGCCGACGTGGACGAGATTACAGTAGAAAATGGCCGTGCCACCGGTATCAAGCTGGCCGATGGTACCGTGATTGAGGCTAAAAAGATGGTGATTACCTCAATAGTAATCACCCAGACCCTTGCTCGACATCTGCGTAACGTAGACCTGGGGCCCAAAGGCGCTGAGTATCGCCGCAAGATAGCCAAATTGAGGGTCGATAGAGGCCAGATATTCTGGGGACATATTTGCTTTCATGAACTGCCGGACTACAGGGCCAAAGAGTGGAATCCCGACTGCGGTGATGCACGCTGGGTTTTCATGGGCGACGCTGATATTGAATACCTGGATCGAGAGTACCGCTTCCGCAATCAGCATATAAGGCCGGGACAATGGCCGGACAGGCTGTACCTCTGGGAGGGCACCGATTCAAAATGGGACCCGCGCTATGCGCCCCCCGGAAAGCACGTTGCTCTACTGGAGGAGATGGCGTTCCCCGCGAGCTGGAGGACAGAGGAGGAGTGGATGCAGATCAAGAAAGAGGCGCCTGACCGCTTCCTCAAAGAGTGGCAGAAGTACGCGCCTAACATGACATGGGATAACGTGATAGCAGCTAACATAGACACTCCGTGGGATATTCAGCATAGAAG
>Ga0209427_10004177_pt1 | contig 16748 bp, 16 predicted proteins | sample DeeMarSWOR136_30_FD_187465 | JGI IMG/M metagenome (GOLD analysis project Ga0209427, IMG submission 187465) | Marine sediment microbial communities from White Oak River estuary, North Carolina - WOR-1-36_30 (SPAdes) (version 2) | ecosystem: Environmental > Aquatic > Marine > Intertidal zone >...
GCTTCACGAGCACGAACAACGGACAACGGACACGGAGCACGAACACGAGAGTCAATGTTAAAGTTCAAAAGGAGAAATCTCTGGAAAACCGTACAAAGCAGATCTGAGCGCAAATTTACTCTGTAGTGGAATCAAAAATATACATCCAAGCACGATGAACCAGAAAATTTGTATTTGACCGCAGCACTGCAGAACTGCAATACTGCAGCACCATCTTCTGACTGCAGCACTGCAACACCGCAGAACCGCAGTACCAATCTTTGAGCGGCGAAGAGCGGATTTTTCAGAGATCGCATGAGGCTATAAAAAGTCTAACCGGGGGGTGGAGATTAGGCTCCACGTGGGAACATGGAAACCGAGGGGTGGCTCTTCGATGTCTATCCGTGGCAGTCGACCATGGTCCTGTGGATCTATGGCGATGACGGCGGGATGCTCCGGCTGGAGGATCATTACCGGCATCACATCTACGCCCGAGGCCGAAGAGAAGACCTGGAGGGACTTTTGGGCTTCCTGAGGAAGAGGGGGTTCCTTCTCGGGTTCAGGTGGGCTCGAAAACAGGACTTTTGGAGTGGGCAGGAGGTGGATGTGCTGGATCTGGAGATGAGGGACTATGGCCATTTGCCCGGACTTTTCAGGCTGCTGGCGGGTTTCGAAGATCGGATCACCTTCTATAACTCCGACATTCCCCTGGCCCAATCTTACCTCTATGAAAAAGGCCTCGTTCCCACGGGACGCTGTTGGGTGGAGCATGAAGATGGCCGGGTCCTGAGGATAGAGGCCCGCTGTTCCCCCTGGGAGATCGAATACAATCTCCCTCCCCTTCGGACCATGGAGATCCGCATAGAGGGAAACCCCCTGCTCCCCTTCGGACGGGGGAATATCCTGGTGGTGGAGTGTGAGGGGTACCGGTTGGAGATCGATCCAGAATTGCCCTCTGAGGTGCCGCTCCAGATCAACACCCTCCTGGAGAGGTTCGACCCGGATGTGATCCTCACCGAGCACGGTGATTCCCATATCGTTCCCTCTTCGGTCAGGATAAGCCGGAGGGAGAAGATCCCCCTGATCCTGGATCGGGAGACGGGCCCCGTCCACCGAATTCCTGACCTGAGGGGGCGCTCTTACTTCTCCTACGGCCGTATCCTTTACCATAGCCCGGCCTATCCCCTCTTTGGGAGATGGCATATCGACCGAACCAACTCCTTTCTCTTCGGGGAATCGGGGCTTGAGGGAATCATCGACTTGGCCAGGCTTTCCAAGGTCCCCGTCCAACGAGCGGCGAGAACCTCCCCCGGAACAATAATCACCTCGATGCAGTTGGATCGTGCCTTTAGCGAAGGGATCCTCATCCCATGGCGAAAGGGCGAACCCGAGAAATTCAAGACGGCATGGGACCTCTTAGTTGTGGATAAAGGTGGGTTGGTCTTTCAACCCCCCCAGGGGATTCATAAGGATATCGCGGAGATCGATTTTGCCTCCATGTATCCCACCATTATGGCCATTCACAACATCTCTCCAGAGACCGTCCTCTGCGCTTGTTGTTCCAATAGCAGGGTTCCCGAGGCGGGATACAACATCTGCGAGAGGAGGGAGGGCCTGGTGCCAAGAACCCTTAAGCCCATTCTTCGAAGACGCCTGATGCTGAAGGAAATGAGCAAGAGGGCAGGAGGAGAGAGGGGTGAAGACTATCGCCGACGCCATATTGCACTGAAGTGGATACTCGTCACGTCATTTGGTTACTTAGGGTATCGTAATGCCCGCTTTGGGCGGATCGAGGCCCATGAGGCGGTGACCGCATTCGGCAGGGAGAAGCTGCTTCAAGCCAAGGAGATCGGGGAGAAGAGGGGCTTCCGACTCATTCACGCCATTACGGATTCCTTATGGATCAGCAAGGATGGCCTCACCGAGGGGGAAGTCCTGGCCCTCTGCGAGGAGATTACCCGAGAGGCGGGAGTTTGCATGAACCTGGAGGGGATCTACCGATGGATGGTCTTTCTGCCCTCCAGGGTCAAGCCGGAGCTTTCCGTGGCCAATCGATACTTCGGCCTGTTCGAGGATGGGGAGATCAAGGCGAGGGGATTGGCCTTTCGGAGAAGCGATATGCCACCGATGGTTAAAGAGGCTCAGCTTCGCATGCTTGAGGTATTGTCTCGGGCAGAGGATGTGGATGGGTATCGGCCGAAGATCCCCGAAGTCTTCGAGGTTCTCCTCGATTCCGTGCTGAAATTGAAAAACGGCGAGGTCGAGCCTCCGGAGCTGGTGGTTTCCAAGATCCTCTCCCAAGCCCCCTCGGATTACAAAGTGGACAACCTCACCGCCCTAGCAGCCCAGCAACTAGAAGATGTGGGGGTTCGGATTCACCCAGGCGAGAGAGTTTCCTACCTCATCAGGGATGCGAGATCCAGGGTGAAGGAAGATCGGGTAAGGGCAGTCCCCCTTATGGGGCCCGAGGACGGATATGACGAGGAGAAATACACGGAGCTCCTTCTGAAGGCGGCCGAGGAGTTACTTATCCCCTTCGGGTATGATATGAGCGTTTTGAGCAGATGGGTCGATTTCTCCCTGAAGCACGAAAAAGGAGAGTCGTTGGATTCGGTTCATAAAAATATCCTGGAATGAGAGACTGAATACTCGGGCCCTCTTCAATGAGGGCTTTGGGGGAGTCATCGAATCTATTTTGGATTTGATGGAGCCTTTGGGGACCATCTCGTTGAAACGAGAAGTCGTCGATAAGTGAGATGTTGTTATGAAGAATGCTATCAGAATTATAGGGGTTAAAAAAGGGAAGATTTCACGAAGGATTTGACTCACCGGGGATATTCGGTGCAGGCTACAGAAGACATAGATAGATCAACGATGGATTACTGATGGACCGTCTTGACCCCCGGGGGTACATCGAGCTTGAAGGTACCCGGTTCGATGGGACCATTGGTTTTCACGCTCTGGAATTCGAAGGACATGAATGCCTCTTTCATGGGTTCGCCGAATTCAATGCGGAACGGCCACCATTGTCCATCTGTCTTTTTGTATTCCGCGTAACTGGTGATGAGGTAGGGTTGTTCGCCCGGTCCGAGAAGGGTTTCCCTCTTGATGAAAAGGGACCGGGAATCGATCTCGGTGCTCTTCACCAACCTCCCCTCCTTCAGGTGATTCAGCACGATATCGCCCTGCGAGTCCTGAGAAAGGGAGAGTTCCTCGTACTCATCAATGCCCACCTGGAGAATCCCCTTCATTAAATCCAGAGGCGTCAGGCCAGATCCCTGCTTTTTCGTTCCCTCACCTAAATCGGCCTTGAAAACTGTATTCTTATTGGGTATATAGGCTTCAATGAGGTTTCCTTTCATCACGAGATCGGAAAGGGTGGGGCCGAAGGTTTGGAATACCTTAAGCCTCAATTGGCTCGGCCTCTTGAAGAAAAGAAGCGCCTTATATCTTCCCGCGTATGGTTTTTTCTTAGATATGATGGTTACCTGGGCTTCAACGGTCCGGATCGATCTGACCCTATCATTTATGATTCGGTTTACCCGTTTTGGAGATCGCTCCCCTTTCACCTCGGGTGGATAAAGGGGTTTCACGGAAGGGCCTTTACAAGATAACAATAGAGCCAATGATGAAAATACCAGGAGTACCCATAAGGCGGAGACTTTCAAGGCGTTCATTTCATTCCCCGAATCCGTGTCTTTACATCTTATGTAAAACAAAAACAGGGAATTGTCTACCCCTTTATGGAGCGGACCATCCGTTGAGAATGAGGAAACCGTATTGATACCCCTTCGGGTTTTGGGGTGGGAAACGAGGGTTAATGGGCTGGGTTGATCTCCATCTCCATACTACCGCATCCGATGGAGTACTTTCCCCTTCCGAAATTGTGCGATATGCGAGGGAGCAAGGGCTACAAGCCGTCGCTATCACCGATCACGATACCATTGATGGAAATGCGGAGGCCTTGGATGAAGGGGCAAAATTGGGTCTCGAGGTCATCTCGGGGGTTGAAATCAGCGCGCAATTCGATTTGGGAAGCATGCATATCTTAGGGTTCTTCATCGATATAGGGAATACAGACTTGAAGGAGAGGTTGTCTTTGCTCCAGGAAACGAGGGCCCAACGAAATCCCAAGATGGTGGAGAAGCTCAGGAAATTGGGCGTGGACCTCACCTATGATGAGATCCTCCATGCCTCTGGGGGAGGGCAGGTCGGGAGGCCCCATTTCGCACAAGTGTTGTTGAGAAAGGGATACGTAACTACCGTACAAGAAGCCTTTGATCGATATCTCGGAAAGGGAGCCCCTGCCTATGTTAACAAATTTCGTTTCGACCCTGAGGAGGCCATGGAACTGATACGGGAAGCGGGGGGAATTCCCGTATTGGCCCACCCATTCACCCTCCATATCCCATCCCCACACCAACTGGACGCCTTACTTGGTGAACTGGCCCCATTGGGGCTGATGGGGATTGAAGTCTTTTATCCCGAACATACCAAGGATCAAATTTCCCTCTATAAGGACCTCGCGCAAAAGCATGAACTTCTGGTCACAGGGGGTTCCGATTATCACGGCATTGAGGCGGATAAGGTAGAAATCGGAATAAGATCGAGGGATATGAAACTCTCCTACTCCATGGTTGAGGCCATGAAGGAAGTCCTCGATGTGAATTCCTAGTCATCTCACTCCTTTTCTCGAGTTTCCTGGGTTTTAAGGCTAACATTCTTGTACATATTTGATTTCATTGGACAAAGAAATTTTAGTACGTGGCTCCGCTGTTTCTTCGCTCCAAACCTCTGTAGCCTGTTGCCCAGATTCCCCTTCGCTCTCTGGCCGGTTCGGAAAGTTACCCAAATGGGTACCCCACGTCTCCGGCAGATTACGCTCAAGAACAAGGGAGTCACCTCGGAAATTAGGAAACTCCAGATTCCTTTTTCCTTGACACCATAACGTCGAGTATGGTAAAAAATTCAAGCAGTTGCGAATTTTTGAGCCAAAGGGTGGGGAGATAGAAATGAAAAAGGGACACAGGGAGACGAAGCAAAGAGCCCCCCTTTGGGATCTTCTGTGCTCTGTAAGATTGAGTATATCTCTCCTTATCCTCTTGGCGTTGACCTCCATTGTTGGGACCCTCATCAAACAGAATGCGCCCACCATGGAATATATGCAATACTTCGGCCCTGGGCTTTATCGCTTTCTGAATTTCTTGGGCCTCTTCGACATGTACCACTCCTGGTGGTTCAGGGGAATACTGGTCCTTCTGGCCGTGAACATCTTCTCGTGCTCTTCGAGTCGATTCCCCCGTATTTGGAGCAAGATTACCCGTCCACGGGGTGAAATCGACAAGGTTCAGGTTGCGAACCTTCCCTATACTAAGCATTTCAAAAGGTCCTTATCACCCGAAGAAGTGACGGAGAGGGTGTCTTCTCTTACGAGAGGGATTTTCAATAGGCCTCTCGTTTCCGAAACAACCGAAGCCATTGTCATCTTCGCCGAAAGGGGTAGGATGTCGAGGTTAGGGGTTTACATAACCCATCTCAGCATCCTCATCATTCTCCTGGGCGCTCTCATCGGTTCGCTTTTTGGGTTCAAAGGCTTCGTAAATATCCTGGAAGGGGAGACCGTTGATCGGATCTTCACGCGACAACGCCACGGAACGACGCCAAAACCCTTGGGATTTATGGTTAGGTGCGATGACTTCAGGATCGCCTATTACGATATGAAGACTCAAGAAAGGCTTGTCAGGGAATACATCAGCACCTTAACCTTCTTGGAAGATGGGAAGGAAGTGATGAAAAGGGAGGTTCGGGTGAACCATCCCCTCACCTTCAACGGGTTGCGTTTTTATCAATCCAGCTATGGGGGTATCCCCGAGATCACCGTAGGTGTTGAAAGCAAAAATCAGGGGGAAAATTTCTCCATTGTTGCCCATGAGGGGGAAAAAGTGGAGATACCGGAGTCGAAGGCTTTTTTCCAGATTTTGAAGTTTCACCCGCAAATCCATAATTTCGGGGAGGGCGTAGCCATGGTCCTCTTTCAACCTACGGCAGCGCCCCAGAGGTTCTGGCTACTGAAGACGAGGCCGAAGCTCGTCGATGGTTATCAATTTACCTTAAAAGGGGTGATGGAAAGGGAATATACGGGGTTACAGGTAACCAAGGACCCCGGTGTATGGGTGGTCTGGGTGGGGTGTATTCTCCTGGTTTGGGGCTTAATCGTGGCCTTCTTCTTTTCCCACCAGAGGATATGGATTCTTATCCCAAGGGGGGAAGCTCCCATTTTGGTATCGGGAACGACCAACAGAAACCGCATGGCCTTCGAGAGGAGGTTCCAAAAGACACTTGCCGCATTAGAGCGTGAGGTATGAGGGAATGCATTCCCTCGGGGGTGGTATGGTGCCCAGGAAACAACGGGTAAAGGCAATTGTTCTCTATGGATATGGCATCAATTGCGAGACGGAGATGGCTCATGGATGTAGGTTGGCAGGGGCTGATGTGGTCGACATCGTCCATATGAATGAAATTCTTCAAGGAGAGGCTACGCTGGACCAGTATCATCTTCTGAGCCTACCCGGTGGTTTTTTGGATGGCGATGACCTGGGTGCTGCCAAAGCGGCGGCGAACCGGCTCAGATATGCGAGGGTGGAGGCAAGAGGGGAAAAGTTTCAGGATCAACTTCTTCGCTTCATAAAAGAGGGGAAGCTCATCTTCGGCGGTTGTAACGGGTTTCAGTTGATGGTTAAGCTTGGGTTGATTCCGGCGTTTGACGGTAGCTATGACACCCAACAGGTTACGTTAACCTTCAACGACTCCGGTAGGTTCGAGGATAGATGGGTCTACCTGAAGATCGATGAGAAATCACCGTGTATATTTACGAGGGGGATAAAGGGAGTCTATCTCCCAGTGAGACACGGGGAGGGGAAGTTCATCCCCGCCGGGGAAGAGATAAGAAAGAAATTGAAGCAGCGGAATCTCATCGTGGCCCAATACAGCGATCCATCCTTTACCCACGAGGTGATGGATTATCCATTAAACCCAAATGGATCGATAGATGCTGTCGCTGGCATCTGTGATGAGAGTGGTAGGCTTTTTGGCATGATGCCTCATCCGGAGGCTTACCTCCATTTTACCAACCATCCCAGATGGACCAGAGAGGATCTGCCTGAGGAGGGAATGGGGCTAGCCTTCTTCAGAAATGCAGTGGAGTACATTCGGGAGGAGTTACTCTGAGGGTTATAAGGAACCATTGATCTCATATGGGGGAAAAGAAATGAATAAGGCTGAGCTTGTACTAAGGGTCGCTGAAAGGGCAAATGTAACCCAGAAAGTGGCAAAGGTCATCGTGGATACGATCTTCGAAGGGATGAAGGATTCCCTCACCAAAGGAGAAAGGATTGAGATACGGGGGTTTGGCAGCTTCGTAGTGAAGAATTATGAGGGGTACAGAGGGAGGAATCCCAAAACAGGGGCCTTGGTAGATGTAAGCGGAAAGAGGCTTCCCTTTTTTAAGGTGGGAAAGGAGCTTAAGGAGAGGGTGAACTCCTGATTCTCTCCATCTCCCTTGGGATGGCCACATGAGGAAATCACAGCTTTTCCCAATGCCTCTTGTGATAACTCTTTAGTTTCTCTAATTCACCCTCTATCTTTCCGTATTCGTTCCTCTCATTTCTTTGGCATTCGGCAGTGTCAATTACCGAGTCCCCCCTGAGTTCCTGTAGTACGGCCTTTACGGAAGTAGCCAGGCCATCCAAATCGTATCCCCCCTCCAAAGCGATAATGATCTTCCCACCACAGGTGGTTTGGGCAATGTCCATGGTGATATTGGTTAGACGGGCATATCCTTTCTCCGTCATCCTCATTCCCCCCAGGGGATCACGGGAATACGTATCAAAGCCCGCGGAAACAAGAATGAGCTGGGGCTTATACGATAACACAATGGGTTTTAGAACATGGAGGAAGATATTTCCATATTCTGCATCACCGCATCCGGGGGGCATTGGGACGTTCACGGTGAACCCCTCTCCCTTTCCCGTCCCCATCTCCGCGGGATCCCCAGTACCCGGGTAAAAGAAGCCATAACGATGGGTTGAGAAGTATAACACCTCAGGGGCCTCATAAAATGTGTTTTGTGTTCCATTTCCGTGGTGAACATCCCAGTCAATAATGAGGACCCTTTCGAGTCCGTGAGTCTGAATGGCATATTTCGCACCTACAGCGATATTGTTAAATATGCAGAACCCCATGGCGCGATTCCTTTCGGCGTGATGGCCCGGGGGTCTGACGAGGGCAAAGGCATTATCCAACTTTCCCTGGAGGACTGCTTCGATGGCCTCCAATACCCCTCCCACTGCTAAGCAGGCAGCTTCATATGATTTGGGAGACGTCACCGTGTCAGGGTCCAACCTGCGAGCGGGCTGACCCGCGGTGGAGGCGATCAGATCAATATAAGAGGGAAGGTGGACCATCTCCAGTTCTTCCCTGGTGGCAAGCCGCGGCGGAATCTCCGTATAGAAACCCTCCATATCCCCCCCTTGGAGCATGCCATAGATTGACCTGAGTCTATTTGGGTTTTCCGGGTGATAATCGTCGGTAATATGGTCGATATACCTTTCATCCCTGACGATCCCTGTCCTGTTCATTGCACCCCTCCTTTACAAAAGGTCCCGGCTCAGGCTAAGGCTACCTCCTTTAACCCCCCCTTGTCAAGGACAAGGGCTATAGGAGAGGCTCAGCTCTACTGATATAGCTTGACTTTTACGGAATAGATTGCTTACAATTCACTAAAGATGAATGTAAGGCGATTGGAGAAATTGCTCGAAGACGTCAAGACGGGGAGGATCGAAATCCGTGATGCCCTGGTTACACTGAGAGGTCTTCCCTTCGAGGATATCGGTCATGCCACCATCGATCATCACCGTGCGCTTCGGAAGGGGTTTCCTGAGGTAATCTTCGGCGAAGGCAAATCGAGCGCACAAATCATATCTATCATCGAGCGGATGAGACAACAGGGAGATAATGTCCTCGTAACCAGGGTGCGCAAAAGAAAGGGATTGGCCATTAAGAAGGCTATCCCAGAGGCAAACTATTACCCTATCCCCGGGATCATTACTGTAATGAATCATGAGGTCGAGCGGGTGGGGAAAGGGCTCATTCTGGTAATCAGTGCGGGAACCTCTGATGCTCCTGTAGCTGAAGAGGCTGTTCTTACCGCGGAGATGATGGGCAATCGAGTGGAACGACTCTACGATGTAGGCATTTCCGGGATTCATCGGTTGTTTAGCAAGGCTGAATTGATCCAATCGGCAAATGTGATCGTCGTCGTCGCGGGAATGGAAGGGGCCCTGCCAAGCGTTGTTGGTGGATTAGTGGATCGGCCCGTCATCGCCGTTCCCACCCGCGTGGGCTATGGAGCCAGTTTTGGAGGGGTTGCAGCCTTACTTGCCATGCTCAACTCCTGTGCTTCGGGGGTTTCCGTGGTCAACATCGATAACGGGTTCGGGGCTGGATACGTGGCCAGCCTCATAAACAGGGACCGGGAAGGGGCGGTTTACATAAAATGATCGGATCCCCTTCTGGACATTGGCTTATTTCATACCTCCAGCCCATCAAGCCACTGCTGTTGGCCCTCTTAGGACTGTATGAATGGATTACCCTTGTGTTGTTTGGCCTCATGGCCTTTTTTATTTACAGGAATGTGAGGAATTACGACTCGATAACACAAGAAATGGATACCCTTTTTCGGAGATATCTCCTCTTTCGAAACGATAAGCAGATAACCCTCAAAATGCATGAGCAGGATGAGGACGTTCGAAATGAAATCCTCAGATCTATTTCCAAAAGTTGGAAACATTTCAGGGGAATCCACGGGGAGCTGGTGGGCACATTGATCGCGAATATTCGGAAAACGCTTTTGGCCTATTATGTTTTCCTCGGGATTTTATGTATCAATACCCTCAGGGTATTCCTCACGGATTGGTTCAAGACCGGGACATTTCCGCCCCTCCTTGAGGTGGCCATTAGGGAGGCACCAAGCTACCTTCTGCTTGCCCTGGGCTTCCTCTTAATTCGGATCCAAACCCGTCGAAAAAGGGGAGGGATGGGTAGACCCTTCGAAATCGAACTGGAAACAATCTTCCCCGATATCGGGGGCCAGGATCGCAGCCTTTACGATGAATTCGAACCCATCGATGAGGAGGAAGGGGCGGGGGAAATTGATTCCGAAAAGTCAGGCAGGCCGTAGGGCAAGGGTTGAGTAAGGAGGAGAGATGATGGGTAGGAGGATTAAGGTTACGGTGGACGAAGTGGAGGTATATGGTGAATTGAATGAGGCGGAGACAGCCGATCTCATCTGGAAGGGCCTTCCCATTGAATCCCAGATCAACACATGGGGGGATGAGATCTATTTCTCCATTCCAATCCAGGCGAAATTGGAAGATACGGCCCGGGAGGTTGTGGAGCTTGGAGATATGGGGTATTGGCCGCCCGGTAATGCATTCTGCATTTTCTTCGGTCCAACGCCAAACAGTCGAGGGGATGAAATCAGGCCAGCCAGCTCGGTGAACGTCTTCGGAAAGGTGGTTGGAGATTCCAAGGTGCTGAAGGGCGTAAGAACAGGAGCGTCCGTTCGCGTTGAGGCGGCGGGCTGATGTCAATGAGTACCTTCGGCACTCAAGGGAAAGGTGGTTCGGCATGAGGGTGTGCTATCTCGATTGTTTCTCAGGCATCAGCGGGAACATGGTCCTAGGGGCCTTGATCGATATCGGTTTGCCGAAATCCGTCCTCCTCGAAGAGGTTGCCAAGTTGGGGATTGAACCGTTCGACATAGAAGTAAAACGGAATGAAAGGATGAAGATTTATGGGACCCATGTGAAGGTGAAGAGTAAGGGGGATGAAAGCCCTCAGCGGTCCTATCGCGAAATCAAACAGATGATCGAAGTAAGCCCATTGGATCTGCAGGTAAAGGACAGGAGCCTGGATATATTCCGTCGATTGGCCTCAGCCGAGGCTAAGATTCACGGTGAAAAGATCGATGAGGTTCACTTTCACGAAATTGGCGCCCTTGACTCAATCGTAGATGTGGTGGGAGCTGCTGTTGGCATGAACCATCTGGCGATTGAGCGGGTATTTGCCTCCAAGATTCCCGTGGGGTCTGGGTTCGTTCTTGGGCAACATGGGAGATTACCCGTTCCAGCACCGGCCACCCTCGAGATATTGAAGGGGATTCCCATCTACTCTTCCTCCCTGAATGAAGAGCTGGTTACACCTACAGGGGCAGCTATTTTAACCTCCTGGTCCTCCGGCTTCGGTAACATTCCCGAAATGAGGATCGAAAAGGTTGGGTATGGATTGGGCGATAGGGTATTTGAGGGCATCCCTAACGTATTGAGGATTATTTTAGGAAAGGGTAATGGATCACGAGAGGCGGACTGGGTTTGGGTAGTAGAGACTGATATTGACGATATGTCCCCCGAAATTTATGGCTATCTTATGGAAAAGCTTCCCGAGGCGGGAGCGATAGACGTGACTTTCACTCCCATCCAGATGAAAAAGAACCGGCCTGGTATTACTATCAAAGTCCTCTGCTATGAAGCGGAGGTTGATATGATCATTGATACCCTCTTCAGGGAATCGACCTCCATCGGGGTGCGCCTCTATTCCGTCCGAAGGGCAAAACTGAGTCGAAGAACCGAGGAGGTGGAGACCAAATATGGCACGGTGAGGCTCAAGGTCTCGACTGACCATAGGGGTCGGGCAATTAACATAATGCCCGAGTATGAGGACTGTAAGAGAATCGCCGAGGCCATGGGAATTCCCCTCAAAGAAATCTATCGAGAAATCCCATCGGCGATGAAGGGTGCATCGGACAGGTGATGATCAGGAAACTTTCTCCTTCTGCCTCTCCAGGTCCCTGCGGATTACCCTTCCGAGAATCTTCTTCATTTGCACATCCTTGATAGGGGAGAGGGTTTTTCTAATCTCTTTGGGGATGCCCTTCCCCGGCGATGGAGTCGGATTTGGGGATTGCGGAGGGGTTGTGGATGGTTTCCATTGAGGATCGACCTTTCCCCATTTGAAACGGATCTCCTCGATGATATGGGTGCCCAATCTCTTATTGAGTGCCTCGGTGATTCCCTCGCCCATGTAATGAAGTTGCTGCATCCAGGGAGAACTCGAAACCTTTACGAAGAGGATTCTGTTTCTCATGAAATCGGGCTGAGCATGCCGAGAGACATGGTCTCCCACTACACTGTCCCAAACATTCCAGATCTCATGTTCCTTCAATTTCCTATCCAATGACATCTTCTTCAGGGTCTTCTCCAATATCGACCCGACCCGTTGTGGATTTCTCCTTGCCTTGGCTTTCATCCATCCATCCCCTGCGCTTTAGGAGTGTCGACCCTGGGAAAGAGAGTCCTTGCCCCTTCAACAATAGAGCCAACTCCATATTGGCCCCAGATCTTAGCCTGGCTAAATTCTTGTTCTGGAAGCTGAGCCCCCAGGTCGATCTGATGCCATATCTCAACGCCCGTTCGGGGCATAACAGGGTAGATCAGGATGGCGATAATCCTCAAGGATTCCAGGGCGTTATATAATACAGTAGCCAGCCTCCCTTGCTGTTTCTTTTCCTTGGCCAGGGACCAAGGTGCCGTCTGGTCGAGATATTGATTGACCCTGGCGATCAGTTTCCACGTGGAGATCAAAGCTTTGTTGAAAGCCATTTCCCTCATGAAAACCTCCACTTCCTCAACAACGGACGAGGCGGTTTCCCTGAGGGCCTCATCGATGGTTTCTACAGGGCCTGGCGATTGAACCTTTCCCTCGAAGTATTTGATTACCATAGCCACCGTTCGGTTGAGGAGATTTCCCAAGTCATTGGCGAGGTCTGAGTTGATACGCTGAACCAACGCATCTTCGCTGAAATTCGAATCGAGGCCAAAAGCCATCTCCCTCAAGAGAAAATAGCGAAAGGAATCCAACCCGTATTTCTCTTTAACCTCTAAGGGCCTGATGATGTTTCCCAGGCTTTTCGACATCTTGCTTTCCTTGATATTCCAGTACCCATGGACATTGAGCCTTTTGTATGGGGGAATGCCCGCGGCTCGGAGCATGGTTGGCCAATAAATCCCATGCGGGATGAGAATATCCTTTGCTATGAGATGTTCGGCCACTGGCCAGAATTTTTTGAAGGCGCTCCCCGAGGGGTAATCCAAGGCCGAGATATAGTTGATAAGGGCATCGAACCAGACATAAGTCACATAGCGTGAATCGAAGGGAAGGGAGATTCCCCAGGAAAGCCTGCTTTTGGGACGGGAAATACAGAGATCCTCCAACGGTTCTTGAAGGAAGGAAAGGACCTTATTTCGGTAGATCTCAGGCCGAATAAAATCCTCATGCTCCTCGATGTGATGGATCAGCCAATTTTGATATTTGCTCATCTTAAAGAAATAATTTTCCTCCTTAATGAATTGAGGCTCCTTCTGGTGATCCGGGCATTTTCCATCCACCAATTCTCCCTGGGTATAGAAGCGTTCGCAACCGAAGCAGTAATGTCCACCGTATTCCCCGAAATAGATGTCCCCGTTCTCATGGACTTTCTTCAGGATGAGTTGAACTACCTTCTTGTGTTTTTCAGCGGTGGTGCGAATGAAGTAGTCGTTGGAGATATCCAATTGGGGCCAGAGGTCTTTGAATAGGGCACTGATTTGATCCGCATACGCCTTAGGAGTTTTGCCCGCCGCCTCCGCCGCCTGGAGTACCTTGTTACCATGCTCATCAGTTCCCGTCAGGAAAAAGGTCTCAAGACCCGATTGTCGATGGAACCGGCTCAGCACATCGGCCACAATGGTAGTATATGCATGCCCGATGTGGGGAACATCATTCACATAATAGATTGGCGTGGTAATGTAAAACCTCTTTGCCATCTCCCTCGCCTCTTAGAGGTCGTATACGTTTAGGGTCATCTCGGTTCCGTTCTCCAATTGGAGGGTCACTGTCTGAGCGAGGATGTTTTGCCGAATGACCTTTCCTTGCCCGAATTTTGTCTTGATCCGCTTGCCAAGCTTGGGGATGTTCTTCCTGAGCTGGGAGTAGATTTCATGTTCAAAGGCCAGGCAGCACATAAGACGACCACATACGCCCGAAATTTTTTCGGGATTGAGGGCGAGGTTCTGTTCCTTGGCCATGCGAACGGATACCAGGTCAAAGGTGTTGAGAAAACGGCAACAACAGAGCTCGCGGCCACAGCTCCCCGTCCCTCCGACCATCTTGGCCTCATCTCTGACGCCAACCTGTCTCATTTCAATTCTGATATGGTATTTGGAGGCTAAGTCCTTTACCAGTTCCCTGAAATCAACCCTCTTTTCCGCGGTAAAATAGAAGATGGCCTTGCTCCGATCGAATAGAAATTCGACGCGGACGAGTTTCATGAGTAGTTCCCTATCCCTTATCCTTTGGAGACAGAAAACGAAGGCTTCCCTCTGCATTTCAACATTCATCTCCTCCTGTTTCAAGTCCTCATCGGTTGCCTTCCGAAGGATTGGTGGGGGAATTTTTAGGAGGGACTTCTTCTCCTTTTCCCTAGGCTCAACGGCCACCTTTCCCAGAAATCGACCCTTTTCCGTTTCCACTAATACGTTGTCGCCCAATTTGAATTCCTTATCCCCGGCGTCAAGCTCATAAATTTTGGCGTCGCAAAGCTTCACGCCGACAATCCTAATCATCTCGTCAACTCCATGTATCGCCATGGAAGCCTCTGGTGGTGGCCAAATCCAGGAGCATTGCCTCCAGGGTTATCTGCCGATTGGCATTTCGCTCCAAGTTCCATAATGCTCCCTGGATGACCTCCATTCGATGAATCAGGGATGGAGTATCCGTCCCTGGGGCCGCCTTATGGATGTCGTGCGATAGGTCGATGTTAATCAACTGAGCACCGTTTCCCCTCTCCTTATAGGACAAAAGGTCTCTATACCATGTATGAATCATCGTTAGAAGCATGGGTAGATCATCATTCCCCTTGGCCATTTCCTCGGCCAAACCCAATATTTGCTCAGGTCCATAGGAGGGAAGGTCGATGATCTTTCCGATAATCTCCCTTCTCCCCCGATGGACAAAATCCAAATCCGTCTGCAAGGCCTTCCCAAGGCTCCCATCGGCAAGGGAGGCCAGAATGTGGGCCTCCTCTCTTTCCAGTCCCAATCTTGAACGAACGACCTCCGCTATTCGTTCAGAGGGCAACGGATTGAAGGTAATCCTTTGACAGCGAGAGGTAATGGTGGGAAGCATGAGATCTACGTTGGCGGCAAGGAGGATCAGCACGGTGTGAAGGGGAGGTTCTTCCAAAATTCGTAGCAGAGCATTGGCCGCCTCCTGTCTCATTTGATCCCCGCCCGTGAAAATACAGATCCTCCTCTTCCCCTCATAAGGCCTGTGATTCAACTCCCTCTGCAGGTCCCTGATTTGGTCGATTAGAATCCACTGGCCGTGAGGCTCCACCAAAAGGACGTCGGGATGATGAAGGTGATCTATCTTCAGACAAGACCGGCATTCATCACAAGGTTCTTCATCACCACGAAGACAATTGAGGGCCTTGGCTATGTTTAGGGCAACCAATTTTTTTCCAATCCCCTCTTTTCCCAGAAAAAGGTAGGCGTGGGCGACCCGCCGATTCCTCATGGCATTTCGGAGATGTTCTATCTGCCTATCATGTCCGATAATCTTCTTGAAAGACATCTCGCCCACCCATGACGGCTTACGAGGTTATCAGCGATGAGTCACTTCAAAAAGGGATTAACGAGTTGGCGGATTTCCTGCTCAACGGTATGCTCGCCCTTTAATCCATCCACGACCTTAATACGGCGGGATTCAGCTTTGGCGATGGTGAGATAAGCATCTCTCACCCTCTGATGGAAATCCTCTTGTTCCCCTTCGAACCTGCCCTCTTTCCATGATACGTTCCCGGCCTCCATTCTTCCCCTGGCCCTCTCTAACCCCACTTCGACAGGACAATCCAGTAAAATCGTCAGATCGGGGTTCAGCCCTTTGGTAACCGTCTGGTTAAGCCTTTCGATCAAATCGAGGGCCATTCCTCGTGCAAACCCTTGATAGGCCACCGTCGCATCGTGAAACCGATCACAGATGAGAACGCTTTGGTTCTTCAGAGCGGGTTCGATTACCTCCACAACGTGCTGTGCCCTATTGGCCATGATGAGGTATAATTCGCTGAGGGGCGTCAAATTTTCGTTATTCGTATCCATAAGAATATCCCTGATTTTATCCCCTATTCTGCAACCGCCGGGTTCACGGGTAATGCGGCATCGATATCCCTTTCTTTCCAAATAACCCCTCAGGAGTTGAATTTGTGTCGTCTTACCGCTTCCTTCTATGCCCTCGAAGGTAATGAATAATCTCACGCTGACCTTCCATCTCTTAACGTGGAGGGCTCATTTTACCATAAAAAAACATAACTATTTAAATTTTTAGGTGAAATTATAGGATATACCTCCACTCATTGTCAAGGAGATGAGTCCTCAGAACAAAGCCTGTAATTACTCTCACTTGCTAAAAAAGTTACACAAATGAGAATGAACAAATGCCAAAGCTCAAAGTTCAAATGAATGTCAAATGTCAAATGTCAAATGGGGAAGCTTGATTGTTCGAGGCGTTGAGTTATCGACTGGTTTGACAAGCTAACTACATAACTATTGAGGGAAATTAAGAGTTTTGACATTTGAATTTTGACATTTGGAATTACTATTTGGGTGGCTCAAAGGAAT
>Ga0209427_10004179_pt1 | contig 16741 bp, 12 predicted proteins | sample DeeMarSWOR136_30_FD_187465 | JGI IMG/M metagenome (GOLD analysis project Ga0209427, IMG submission 187465) | Marine sediment microbial communities from White Oak River estuary, North Carolina - WOR-1-36_30 (SPAdes) (version 2) | ecosystem: Environmental > Aquatic > Marine > Intertidal zone >...
TTCTGAACCCAAAGCACCAGCCTTCGAGCCCCTTGAGAGAGAGCCAATCCAGTTTTTTGAGAATCTTTATCCTCTCGATGTCAGATACGGAAAAATCACATTATCTACAGGTTTGGATATAAAGGGAGATGTACTTGCCTGGCTCAGCAAAGACGCTGAGTTTGAAAGCCTGGACCTTTCCACTGCTCTCTTTATCGACCTTGAGACAACAGGTCTTTCGGGTGGAACAGGTGTCGTGCCCTTCATGGTTGGGATGGGCTACTACCGGGATGATAGATTCTATGTCTCTCAGTACTTCCTCGGAGAGCTGGCCGAAGAAGAACGGATGATCCAGGAGCTGGGCCAGTTTTTTTCTGAGATGAATTTTCAATCCGTTGTTTCCTATAACGGGAAAGGGTTTGATATGCCTCTCCTCGAGACACGGTTCATCCTGCACAGGCAGCCTTTGCTCCTCAGTGAGCTTCCCCATCTGGATTTTCTCTTTTCCGCCCGGAGTCTCTGGAGGCATAAACATGAAAACTGCCGTCTCTTTCATCTTGCCCGTGAGGTCGTCAATGCGGACCGCGCCGAAGATATCCCTTCCGCTGAGATCCCCTGGAGATATTTTCAGTACCTGAACACCGGGAATTTCGAGCTGATCGAGCCAATCCTCTACCATAATCAAGAGGATATTCTTTCTCTACTGGGTGTGGTTGTCGCTGGGGCTCTCGTATTTTCAGAAAAGGGAGAAGAGGGATTTGTGGATGCCATGGACCTCTACGGCGCAGGGAAGATCATGGAGAAAGTGGGAGAAGTCGAGAAATCCCTTGATTTCTTCCAAAAGGCTTTGGACGGGGAATTATCGGATGAAATTTCACTGGAGGCCAAGAAGAAGATCTCTTATCATTTTAAGAAGAATCAGGATTGGGAAAGGGCTGTGATGATGTGGAAAGAGATGACTTCTGGAGAAACAGCATCCTTGAGTCAGCTTCTCTCGTTTAGAGAACTGGCCATGTACCTTGAACATAAAGAAAAGAAATTCGAGGAAGCGAGAGAAGTGGCAGAAGAAGGGTTTGTTATGTCGATGGGATTCTCTTCCTACTACGAAAAAGACTTTGCTCACCGCCTTGAGAGGCTGAAACAGAAGATACGGAGGCAGATAGAGAAAGAAGCAGAGCCAGAGAAAAAAAAATCCAAGAAAAAAGCAAAAAGAAAGTAAATGTCATGGAACTTAAAGCATTCAAGGATTATTTAAGATCCCAAAAGCTCAAATTCACCCGAACGAGACGCTTGATTTTTGAAGAGATATTTTCCGATGAAAAGATTCATCCAGATGCCTACGAGATCCACCGCCGTTTGAAAAGCAAAGGAGAAAAAGTTTCTTTAGCCACTATCTACAGGACTTTGAATCTCTTTGTGAAGAGCGGATTGGTGAGCGAGATAGACTTCGGGGAAGGCCACAGTCATTATGAGCCTGAAATTTCCAGAGCTGCCCATGGCCATCTGGTCTGCCTTTCCTGCGGCGAAGTCCAAGAATTTTCCAATGAAAAGGTCCAATCCATCCTAAAAAAGATAGGCAAGGAAAGCCAGTTTAAGACCGATAAATTTTCGATTCAAGTATTTGGCTATTGCCAAAACTGCCAGAAAAAATAATCCCTCCATGTCATTGCGAACGTAACGCGGTAATCTCATATAACATGGAAAAAGGGGACAGAAAATGGGGATAGGCTACTTTATTCAACAAAAGTTCCCTGTCTCTTTTTCCTGTCATTGCGAGCGACCAAAGGAAGCACAGCAATCTCATGCACAGATGTCATTACAAGCGAAGCATGGCAATCCCTGATAAAAATCGTTTTGACTTCCCTGTAAACTTCATATATTTATATCTAATCAAAGGGAAGAGGTAATCCAAATGAAAGCCATGCTTTTAAAGAAGTTTGCTCCCATAGACCAAAATCCACTCGAATTCGTTGATATCCCGAAGCCAGAACCAGGATCCGAGGACATTCTTCTCCGCATAAAAGTCTGCGGTGTCTGCCATACGGACCTCCATACTGTCGAAGGAGAACTTCCCGAGGTGAAGCCGCCCATTATCCCGGGACATCAAGTCGTGGGGGTTGTGGAAAAAAAGGGGAAGAGTGCTTCTCGATTTAAAGAAGGAGACAGACTCGGTGTGGCCTGGCTTTATTCATCCTGCACGAATTGTGGATACTGTACCCGGGAAAACGAGAATCTTTGTGAATCCGCCCGCTTCACAGGCTACCATGTCAACGGCGGATACGCGGAATACATAGTTGTTCCAGAAAAATTCGCGTATGTTATCCCCGGAATTTTCTCTGATGAGGAAGCCTCGCCTCTTCTCTGTGCGGGAATCATCGGTTACAGAGCCCTGCGTTTGAGTGAGATTAAACCCGGCCAGCGGCTCGGGCTCTACGGGTTCGGAGCATCGGCCCACGTGGCTATCCAGGTTGCTGTGCACTGGGGGTGCGAAGTTTACGTTTTTACACGGAGTGAAGAACACAGAAAACTCGCCCAAAAGCTCGGTGCTGTCTGGACTGGAACATCCAAGGATGAGCCTCAGAAAAAAATGGACAGCTCCATCATCTTTGCACCTGCAGGCGAATTGGTCCTTGATGCGTTAAGAGTCCTGGATAAAGGCGGCACTGTGGCCCTGGCAGGGATTTACATGACGCCCATCCCAGAGATGGATTATGTGAGATACCTCTACCATGAGCGAACTCTCCGCAGCGTAGCCAATGCGACACGGCAAGATGGAGAAGGGCTCCTCAAAATTGCAGCTGAAATCCCTATCCGGACAACCACTCAAGCGTTTCGCCTGGAGGAAGCCAATAAAGCTCTCCGACTTCTCAAGGATGGAAAAATCAACGGCGCCGCCATCCTCAAAATCTCTGACTAAAAAAGTAAAAAAGGGGACAGGCCCCTTTTTTTGGGGCTGTTCCTTTTAGTCATTATTCCTAAAAAGAAGAGGGACTGTCCCCTCTTTCTGTCATTGCGGGCGACCGAAGGGAGCGTGGCAATCTCCTAAAGAAAAATTGTCATTCCTGGCGAAGCTTTACAATCTCATATCTTAAAACTTAAAAAACTCCACAAAATCTGGCATAATAAGAAGCACTCATTTTCAGTGCGCCCGTAGCTCAGCTGGATAGAGCGTCTGACTACGAATCAGAAGGTCGGCAGTTCGAATCTGTCCGGGCGTACCAGATAGCCTCTATTAGTTTCAGCAATTTACCTTGTTTTGGCCTCTCAATTCTAATACCGTAGTTTCAACGCTAGTCAACATTTTTTGTGTAATATTTGTGATATAGAATAATTATATGATACGAAAAATCCAGGCAGCAAAAGGATAATGAGGAGCATTTAAAATGGGAAAAGCGTATCCGAAGGAAATAAGAGCGAAATTCAAGGCCAGAGTTACGGCCTTGGTCGCGAAAGGATGGTCAATTGCTGATATTGCCGATGACGTAGGCATAAGTTCAAGCTATGCCTTTTTGCTCGCATGCGAGGAAAGGGAATATAAAAAAGAGGTGGTGAAGAAGATCCGCTACATGCGCTACGAAAGGAAGCCGGAAGCGACATTTATAGAAATAGCCAAAGAGCTGGGAGTCGGCGCCACGACCGTGCGGGCAATTTTGATGCGCTCAAAAGAGGAAGAAGAAAAGGAAGTACAGAAAAAAATCATGAGCCAGTCGGGAAAGAAGGGCGCCAAGGTCCGCTGGGGAAACAATGATGAGGAGAGACACAAGAAAACACTCCAGCTCCGCGAGTCCTTGAAACGGACGAAGGAGAAACGGCGCAAGGTGCTCGAGCCGAAAAAGAGAGAGGCGGAAGCGGAAGGGCCACCACGTGCAGTTGGCTATATCCGAGTATCGACAGAAGAGCAAGCGAAGAAGGGAATCTCAATGGAAGTCCAGGAAAAAAGCATCAGATCGTTCGCTGATGCTAAGGAATGGAATCTAATAGGTTGCATAAAAGATCCAGGAATAAGCGGAAAGGACATGAACCGGCCAGGAATGAAAAAAGTCATACAAATGTGCCGAGAACATGAAATAAAGGTGGTAATAGTCTATAAGCTGGACCGCCTAAGTAGAAGCCTCAGAGATATCTTTAGCATTGTTGATGATGTCTTCAGCAAATACAAGGTGGAGCTTGCCAGTGTAACCGAAACAATCGATACTTCCGGAGCAATGGGCCGAGGCTTCTTCTGGATAATGGCGATTCTGGGCCAAATAGAGAGAGAGAAGATCGGAGAACGGGTGAGCGATGCACGAAGGTTCAGAGCCGAGAAGGGCGAATGGACGGGACGGCCTCCGCATGGATGGAAAATGGCCGTTGACGAGAAAGGCGACCGCGTAAAAGGTAAGGTCGTTGCCGTGCCGGCAGAACTAAAACATTATAAAAAAGCCAAAGAGATGTACGTAGCGGGTTACAGCCAAAGAGAGATTGGGAAGAAGCTCGGCTTCAAAAGCATGCAAGGAAGTAAACGGCTGATAGACACCGATCTCAAAGTCCTTCGCAAAAGAATGATGAAATTTCTTTACAAGCCTTAGTGTCCGCTGCCTACATAAAAGTTTAGGTGTAGTCGTTACCTAGCCTAGTTCATAAAAGCACTCCAACAGGCGGGATTCGTCTAAGCGATAGCCTCGCCACTGCAACCTTCAAAAAATACTAACATCCGATTTGGACCAAGATCCGGGGGGCAGATCACCCTAATCTTACCTCATTTATTGCTACACCTGTAAAGTTAGGGTAGGCCTCTGGAGCAGGTGGTTTATAGCCCAAAGAACTATGCGATAGGAGCTGGTTGTATTGCGTCCCTTTTTGATAATTTACCTTTATTTTACTTTATAAAACAAGCAAAAAATTCAGTTCATTTGAGTCTTCTGGGCTTTCTGGCGAGCCTTGGCTCGAAATGAAGTAAATGCCGGCCGTTGTCAGCAAAAGGGGGGAGTTTGTTAAAGAAAGAAGATAAGGAGTCTCTCCCTTAGGTTAAATAGAGCAAGATTTATTGTACTATATTTGACATCATATTTTGGGGAAAATAAGGATTTAAGTTTATTTTTGATTCTCTAATAGATTAGAACTTGTGGCCAAATTGGCCTAAAATTAAAGTCTTGGAATCTAACACTAAAAGAGGTACTGCAAAGAGAAGCAGGTCAATAGAATAAACACAAAGAAACACGCTTCACTTCTTACCAACTTGTTCAAGAATCGCTTTGAGCCTCGGCAACTCGGAGCGCCAATTCCCTGCTGAGTCTAGGTTTCCAAACCACATCCATTTTCCCTTCCAGAAAACAATCAAAAATGTATCCTTGAGTTCATCGCTTGAAAGCTCTTTAACATAAATTGGCCAGAACTCGCCTTCTTCAGGATTAGGGGGTGGTGGTGGAGCACGAAGTATATCAAAGGCATTAAAGTCTGCTCCCATTTGAGCAATATAATTGTCTGTTAATTCAATATTCATTTTATCCAAATCAATCGCGACATTTCGCTTAATGGCTTCTTTATCCCGGTGGCGAGAGGCTGAAAACATTGTTAAGTAGGTGTGAAGCGGAGTTGTCCCATCCTCATATTTGTCACCTTCTCGAATTTTCTTTCTGATTGTATTGAATTCCTCAATAGCTCCTCTTTCATTCTCACCCATTTCTCTAACCAGAAAGGGATCCTCTATCTTCTTCTTCCATCCAATAAGATATTCTTTCCATGCATCTAAATCTAAATCAGAGATTTTGGGCAGAGTTTGAACAAATTTTCTCATTACATTGAAAAATTTCTCCGGCTCATCTTCAAAAGGGCTGTGGCCTGAATGTTCGAACATTACCAGCTGAGAGTTAGGGTGATTCTTGTGAAATTTTTCTGGCTTATCCGTGTTCCAGGTTAAATCCCACTTGGCCTCAATAATTAATCTGGGAATAGGACACCTCTCGAAGGCACCATTGAGGCGAATTCTATCCACATCTTGACTCATGATCTCATTAAAATCGGCATCGTGCTTCCATTCGTATAGTGCTATCTGAGCAATCCTTTTTTTTAGAGGTCTATAATAATATTGGCGTTTCCAGTCACCGTTAATAAAATTGTTGAAAAGAATGAGTTCTACTGCATGTTCTTTTGAAAATTTCTTCTCTTGGCAAAGCCTACGAATGACTAGGCGATGCTTTTCCATGGTTTCCCTTTCTTCTTCTGAAATATAATCATATTGCCTTGTAGGATTGAGCTCGATATTCATAGCCAATCCTGAGCAGACTAATAATAGTCCAGCGACTTTCTCTGGATATTTTAAAGTATAACATTGTCCTAGAATCCCTCCATAGGAATGTCCGAGAAGGACCCATTTCTCGATTTTCAATGCATTGCGCAGGTTCTCCAGGTCATCCACGGCCTGAGCAATTGTATAGCCACTGCCTTTTTTATAGTCAGATAATCCACACCCTCTCTGGTCATAATAGATGATTTGAGCGAAATCCTTTGCCTGGGAGAAATGAGGGTGAAAATAGTGATGTGTGGATCCTGGCCCGCCATGGAGAAGTACAACTGGCATGCCTTTGCCTTCTTCTTCAATGTAGAGTTCGCAATCTCCAATATTAACTCGGCGTTTCTTTATATCCAAACGGTCACACATGCGGCGAACCTGGGGGATATCCACAATCGGCTCTTTCTCGATGTGGATTTTACGATCCAGAACAGTCTCCTGCGTCTTCTCTCCGGCTTTTTCTTGAGAAGAAGCATATGCGAAAATCATGCCCAAAAACAGGCCTAATAAAAGGAAAATAATGAGAATAGAAACAAAAAACTTCATCCGGCCCTCCCTTTTACTAAAAGGATTTATTTTCACAGATGTCTTATTTTTTTATTGATTGCTTCTTCATCCTGTTTCCCTTGCTCCTGTGATTTAGGAAAAACAATATTCCATTTCCAGGATATATTATATATACGATAAAATTTTCTAAAAAGTTCACAGATAAAAATAAGTGAATTTAGGAGTGTACACCTTTGAAGCTTTCATAATTAGAGAGAATTATATAGCAGTTGCGAGATTTTCCGATTAAAGGAAGAACTTGCCTAGCGTATCAGATTTCCGTTTTAGCCAGGAATAATTTAATTGATTTTGAGGAATAATCGATTTGATTAGCTTTAACAATAGCTGTGATTTGATTTATAAGAGGAGCTACAGAATTCGTTACCAGATAAGTTCTATAGATAGCTAGTTGGGCGTACCATCTTTCCCCGTTTAAAATCCTATTGATCCATCTTCACTAATTCCCCAAAAATATCCCACAGTTTTGTCCACTTCGCTTCATCATAGCTTGGGCCTGGAGAAAGCTTAGGTGAAACATTAAACCGGAAATTTTTGCTTTGCGTTGACACAGTTTGCTTACAATTTGACTCTCGCCTCATAAATAAATATCCTATTGCCGGGTAAATAGAGAGTGCAATGGGGATGAAATGCCCTAAATATGACTTTGATAATTCTTCTGATTCAAGGCATAGCAAAAAGTATGTCACACCGCTCTTCTCCTCTGAAGAAGTCCTTCATAATCACACCCTAAAATTCGAAACACTTATTGATGAAATAACTACAGGCGCAACTATTGCAGGAAAATACCAGATTTTTGAAGAGCGGTGAAAAAGCGAAGTATTGATCAAAGATAAAATTTAATGAAATCCACCGATTCCAATAAATACATTTAACATAAAATACATTCAGTGAAGGAGGTCACAAAATGAAAAAGTCCAAATTTTCAGCCCTTGCGGTGTTAATGGTTTTGTTTTTGGCTGCATCCGGTTCAGACCAACAGAAAAAGATCTATTGGGGCAAGGAAGTGCCGGATGGCTGGAATGGAAACTGGCCGGTGGAATTTCAAACAATTCCAGAGAAAACAAATTATGAAAAGACAACATCCACCTACCAGGTCCATGAGTTCATCAATGTCTTGCAGTGGAACAGTGAGAATGTCTATGTCTTTAATATGTTTACGAGTGAACTCGGAAAAGTCTCCCCTGTGGTGGTTTTGGCCAATCCGCGGATCACTTCTCCACAGGAGGCCAAAGCTTCCGGGAAACCGGTCATCTACCTTCAGGGGAGTATTCATCCCCCTGAGTCTCCCGGCAAGGAAGCTTTGCTCATGCTGATGCGGGATATCCTTTTAGGGGAGAAAAAATATCTTCTGGATAACCAGATAATCTTATTTTGCCCGAATTTCAACGTGGATGGTACGGATACCTGGAGCACGAGCGATAGATTACCCAAACTGCAAGGAACTCGCACTAATGCCCTGGGATATGACCTGAATCGCGACGCCATAAAATTGGAAACGAACAATGTGCGGGCATTAAATAGGAATGTTTTCAGTCGATGGGACCCTGTTCTCATCCATGACACCCACTGTATGGGGGGAGTCCGACACGCTTATCCCATAGTCTATGCCGCTTCGAATGTTCCGACAGCTCATCCTGAACCTCGAGGCTACGTCACCAACAAATTGTTTCCTGCTGTGCAAAAGGCGGCTAAAGAGAAATGGGGGCTTGAGATATTCTTTCATTGTGGAGCGGATCGTGATAAATGGCCCCCTACAGAGTGGAGTCATGATAGAGCGGCCTGGACGGTCGAAGGCAAGTTTGTTGTCAGTGGTTATGGGCTGCGCAACAGGATGTCTATTTTAGTCGAGAGTGTCTGGTACAATACGTTTGAAAAGCATATCTACAGTCAATATGTCTATGCCCGTGAACTTTTGGAATACACAAACACTCACGGAAAAGAAATGATGAAGATCTGTCAGGATGCGGATAAAGAGGTGGTGGATCAGGTTCTCGCCAAGGCTGAGACAGGACAACTGAAGAACTGGGTGGAGGGCAAGTATGCCTCTAAGGGAAAGATTGATCTCTTGATGTATCCAAAGATCGAGTATGAATTGATACCCGGGACAAGTGTTCGTCGAATAAAACCAGGAATCCTGGAAAGAGGACCAGAGGTTGTTCACGGGGTTGAGAACTTGACCAAACCGGTGGGGACAAAGGAAGCGACCTTCCCCCGAGGATATCTCATCCCGGCTGACCTCTCACATATCGTGGAGAAGCTGCGCATTCACAATATCGAAGTCAAGGTTCTGGAAAAGCCTATAAAGGCTAGCGGCGAAGAGTATGTCATCGATAAGCTGGAAAAAGTTCGTCTGCGAGGCTATGAAATGACAAAATTGGAAGGGGGCTTCTTCAAGTCAGCAGGAAAGGAATTTCCAGCAGGAACGTACCAAGTCGACCTGGCGCAACCATTAGCGAACCTGGCCTTTTATTGCCTGGAGCCTGAAGTCGGAGATGGTTTTGTGGGGTGGAATCTGCTCAATGAGTATTTAGAATCACTCGGGGTGGAGAAAAATAGCGTGGTCTACCCTGTGTTTAAATATTTAAAAATCATTGAATAGTCGAAATAAACGGATTAATCTATAGAAGAAAGGAGGGAGGATTATGCATCAAAAATTCATTGACTTATACGATGATTACGCTCATGGATCACTGGATCGCCGGGAATTCCTCAAGAAATTAGCAGTTCTCGCTGGAGGCACGGCTGCGGCTGTTACTCTGCTGCCTCTAATAGAAAAAAAATATGCCCAGGCCCAGGTCGTTCCCGAGGATGATTCCCGCCTTCATGTGGAAAATATCAAATATCCCGGTGAAACAGGCGATGTTCTCGCCCATTTTGCCCGGCCAAAAGGAGACGCTAAGCTCCCTGGTGTGATCGTGATCCACGAAAACAGAGGTCTTGTCCCCCACATCAAGGATGTTGCCAGGCGCGCCGCTATAGAGGGATTCATCGCTATTGCTCCAGATGCCTTATCCCCGCTTGGGGGAACTCCGGAAGACGTTAATGAGGTGCGATCGCTGATGCGGAAGCTTGACAGCCAGGCAACAGTCAAAAATTATGTGGCTGCAGTAAAGTACTTAAAGACGCATCCTCAGTCGACTGGAAAAGTCGGGTGCATGGGCTTCTGTTGGGGAGGAGGAGTCACCAACCAAGTGGCCGTCAACTCTCCGGATTTAGCCGCAGCGGTTCCCTTCTATGGCAGGCAGCCTGCGCCTGAAGATGTCCCCAAGATCAAAGCCTCTATGCTTCTCCACTATGCGGGTCTCGATGAACGAATCAATGCGGGCATCGAGGCATTCGAGGCCGCTCTGAAGGAAGCATCCATAGAGTACAAGCTATTCATGTATGAGGGTGCCGGGCATGCGTTTTTTAACGACACAGGTTCCCGGTATCATAAGGAAGCGGCCCTTCTTGCCTGGGAGCGGACCATTGCGTTCTTGAAAGAGAAGCTTAAAACCTGACATCCTGACATCAACTTGACGATTTGTTTGGGAAAGGGCAGGTGAATTGAGTCACTTGCCCAGACAGCATTTCTTGTATTTCAGGCCACTCCCGCACGGGCACGGATCATTCCGGCCTGGTGTGGGACCTGTCCGGACAGCCGGGGCCTGCGCCGGTGGCATTGGCTGCTCTTGGGACTGCCGGCGCCACTCGGCGGCGACCTCTGCGACGAATGGTTGGCAGTGGGTAAAAAAGCGTTTATAGCCCACACACAGATAGTTCAATCCCTCTTCGCCATCCGGTGTTTGGAGGAAGCGGTTCTTCGGGCACTCTCCATTACACATGGCCCGGACTTCACATTCCTGGCAGCAACGGGGCAATGTGTCCAATTTGGCCTGTCCGAATGCTCTCTGTGCCGGGCTCTCGAGCAGCTCGACCAAAGGAGTCTCCCGGATATTCCCCAGGCAGTGTTCGGCATCCACAAAGTGGTCACATGAAAAAAAATCTCCGTTGTGTTCGACGACGGGAATATCACCGCAGGTCGGCCGGAAGATACACAGCGAATGCTCCTGATTAAAGGCCGTTCTGGCCGCTTCCTCGAATATCTGGACTTTGATCCGCCCGATATCCTGATCTCTCCACTCATCGAAGATGGTGCAGAGAAAATCACCCCATGCGTCAGCCGGCACAGTGAGCTGGCTGACTCCGCTTTCAATGTCAGGCCGCGGTTCGACCATGGGCAGAAAAGTCACGTAGGGAGCTTGGATTTCCTTGAAGAATCGATAGACCTGGGAAGGGTAGCGGACATTATGCGCATTCACCACACACAGTATGTCGCAATAGACTCGGTGCTTCTGTAATAGTTTATGCCCCCGCATCGTTTGCTCAAAAGTGGGCTTCTGGTCCTTGGTGACTCGATATCTGTCATGCATTTCCTGCGGACCGTCCAGGCTCAGCCCCACAGCAAAGCTCTCTTTCGCCAGAAAGCGGCACCAGTTTTCATCGAGGAGTGTGCCGTTGGTCTGCATACCGTTGGCAATGCGCTGGTGATGAGGCTGATGCTTGCGCTGAAGCGCCACGATCTTGCGAAAATAGTCCAGCCCCAGGACCGTTGGTTCCCCACCATGCCAGGAAAAGCGGATCACTGGTTCGGAAGAAGCGTCGATATGTTGGACAATGTACTCCTCCAGGATGTCGTTGGGCATGCGGAATGACTCTCCCTTTGGATAGAGCTGTTCCTTCTTCAGGTAGTAACAGTAGTGACAGTCAAGGTTGCAGAGGGAACCAATTGGTTTGACAAAAACCTGAAATTCGCGGGAAGCTTTGACCATTGCCCGATCACCCATCTCTGCAGAAGTCATAATCATTCATTGGTCTTTTTGTAGAGTTTTACCTTTAGAGTGAGTCCTCTCACAGTTTGAATCTCAGCTTTATCGCCGGGTGAGAGCGGCTCCTCGCTCGTGGCCCACCAGAGTTCGCCGTGAACAAATATTCTCCCCTCAGTATCGCTCCATTCTTTGACCTCACCCACCTCTCCGATCAATCCTGAGTCCCCGGTGACAGGTCTTCTTTTCTTTTTCAGGATGAGCCAGAATAGGGGGATGACAATGTGCTCTGCGAATTCAAAGAGCAAATAGGCGAGTAGAATGAAGAGGAAAATTTTCAGTACCATGGATTCCAGCCAGCTCCAATCTTTAAATCAGCAGTCTTATCTTAATTAAAAATCATCCTGGTGACAAACTAAGAATTGGAGTGGAATACGGCTTTTCTTTTTTAAAGATCAAAATCGAAAGAATTTGTCCAGAGCTTGACCCACAGAAAGACAAAAATCGAAAGACCTGTGAAAAAAGTTTTTCAATGAATTTATCCCTCATCTTGATTCTCGAAAGAGAAATAACCATAATGATGTTTTGACGATGAAGAAATCTCATATTCTGCTCCTCATCATAGCCGTATCCCTTGTGTTATTCTTTGTGGTCATATCCCCCCTTCCTGTCTCATCAGCTCTCCAGGAAGAACAGAAAAAAAAAGAAAAAGAAAAACAAAAACAGCAGATCATTACAGAAGAAATAGTCGTAGAAGCGAAACTGCCCAAAGAACTTCCCATATCCACAACCTCATCCATCAAAACAGAAAAAATCGAGTCCCTCGTTCCTCGAAACCTGTCCGAAGTCATGTCCTACACATCTGGGACGTTTGTTTCCACAGGTTCGAAAAATGAATTTCGCATTAAAATCAGGGGCTTCGAGAGCCAAAGGATTGTTTTGCTCTACGATGGGATACCCGTGTATGAACCGTTCTTCAACTCTTTTGACCTGAAGACCATCACGGCTGAAGAAATTTCGAACATTAAAGTAGTCAAAGGCGCATCTTCTGTCCTGTATGGGCCCAATGCCCTGGGTGGGGTGGTGAACGTCATCACAAAAAGACCGAATCCTCCCTCTTTTGCTTTGAACACGCTTTATGACAGCCACAACTCTTTTAGTATTGCTTCCTCTGGGGCTGTCCAATGGAAAAGCATCTTCTTCTCAGGTTTTGCTTCCTTTGATAAATCCGATGGGTTCGAGTGGAATCAGAATGGACAGAATACTCCTAGAGAAAACAGCGATTATGAAAGAAGAAACGTCACAGGAAAGGTTTATTTTTACCCGGGCCGGAACAGCGAAATTCTCTTAGAAGCTGCCTATTACTGGTCGGAGTACGGCATCCCCACTGCCACAGAACATTACAGGCCGCGTTACTGGAGATTCAAGAGCTGGGATCGTTTCCAGGTTAACCTTGGCGGCATATTTTCTTTGTTCAAGGATGGGAGTCTTAAGTTGAGGAGTTACTATGTCCGGCATGACAACATCCTTGATTCCTACCTGGATGCCGATTTGAGTGAGCTGCAGTGGGAGTCCACATACAAAAACGACTCCTACGGTGCGTTTCTTCTGGGCTCCCTTCCATATTTATCGAAGAATGAGCTGAAATTCAGTCTGAATCTCAGGGATGACAATGTCAGAATCCAGGATGACGTGGGTGAGGAGTGGCAGGAGTATGAACATCGGACGTTCTCCGCCGGTTTGGAGAATCATTTCACGCTTTCTCCAAAATGGAAGTTAGTGGGAGGTGTCAGCCTTGACCATTTGAGGAAGCATCCTGGGATAGATAAAACTTCTGTGAATCCCATTGTGGGCATAAAATTCAATCCCCGCGATTTCATTGATATTCATGCCACTTTCTCTCAAAAATCGAGATTCCCTTCGATGAAGTCTTTATACAGCACTGGTGTTGGAAACCCAGATCTGAAGGATGAGAGAGGAACAAGCTTTGAGCTGGGATTCAGCTATGAGAGAAGGTTCCTCTTATCCGGCGCCGTTTTTTACAACAGAATTCAAGACCTTATCAACCCTGTGCGGCTGCCAGATGGCTCGCAAACGAATTTGAACGTGGGTCGGGCGCGTATCTTTGGTTTTGAGCTGGAATTCCAGAAATCCCTCCGATGGATGGATGTATCAGTCAACTATACTTATCTCGATGGATGGAATGAAGAGGAAAACCGTCCGCTTGACCTTGTTCCTGAATCTCAGTTGAATTTTGTTTTGAGTCTTAAAGGGAGAAAGAGGCTCCATTTCACTCTGTGGGGACTGGGAGTGTCGAGCTCTGAAGTGAGAATCTTTGATGCGTCTGTCAGAGTCCCTTCCTATTTTGTCTTGAATGCGGTTCTGTCAAAGCATTTTTCGAGTTTCACTCTTTTCCTGAAAGGAGAGAACCTTCTTAATGTATCCTACGTGACAGAACCCGGCTATCCGATGAAGGGGAGAACGGTCGCGCTGGGAGTGAAATTTAGCATGAACCGCATGCGAGAGAAAGAATAATTTTTAAATGACTTCTTGTTCTTTCAGTCTTCCCTTTTTTGAATCAGGCTACGGAATCTCTCTTCCTCTCTGATGCTTTCGAAATTCCTATCGATATCGATATATTTATGATGGATGTATCTGGTCTTGTTTCGTCTTTCCTCAGCGAAGAAATTTTCCAGAGATGTATATCCCAGCTCTTTTTCTCCTATGCCCATGTATATGGAAGCCAGTTTTAACTTATCCTCAAAAAAATCAAATTCTTTTGGGGCGATGACTTCGATCTTTTTCAAAAGCCTCTCGACTTCAGATTTATCTCCTCTTTGGGCTGAGATCATGCCAAGATAGAATAGGGAGCCAATCTGAAAATCAATGTCATCCACACTCTGGAATTGTAGGAATACAGCCTCGCTGCTGTCCAGATCGCCCATGTAGTAATAGATTTCACCCTTACGGGAGTTTGCCATTAGGGACGACTCGCCCCCCTGAATGCTGCTGCAAACCGCTAAGGCACTTTCGTATTCTTGATTCATCATCAAAAGCTCAGCAAAAATAATATTGTTTATGTGGTTGGGGTGAAGCAAGTAATTTTCCATATTGAGTTCCAGGGCTTTGTTGAAGTCAGATTTGTTCCCGGATTCTCCGAAATTGAGATAGTAGCAGTATCCGACTTGAGCATATAAATTCGAATGAAAAGGATACTTTTGAATGGCTTCTTGAGCGAGCTCGAAAGCTTTATCTTTTGTGTTTTCGTTAAAAGCAAAGTATTTCATGAGGTAAACCTGAATTAAGGTTGAGTAGTATTCAGGACATTCAGGGTTGATTGTCGCGGCTTTGGCAAGAAGCTCCTCAGCTTTGGACAGCCATTCCTCTTTATAATCCCAGTTGAAATTGACATAATTCGCGTAGCATCGCGCTAATCCGATGTACGCTTGGGCGAAATTTTCATCTATTTCAATGGCCTGGGAAAAAAGATTAATAGCCAGCGCATTGCTCTCCGCGGTCCATTTTCCTTGATAGTATTTTCCCCGGTTATACAGCTTCACGGGGTCATCATCCTCGCGTTTTGAGCTGTTCAGGATGTAATTTGCTTTGAGGTAACTGTCAAAAGCTGCATAATCCTGGGTCAGCTTATCATTGAATGAGAGGATAGAGCCTGTTTCAATCCCTGGATTCAGCCTTGTGTGTATTCCCTGGCAGATATCCTGCAGGATGGAAAAAATATTTTCTAATCGATCTACTGATTCCATGTTCCAGATGATCTTGTTGTTTTCTGGTTTGACAAGCTGGGCGCAGATTCTGAGTTTATTCTCGTTTTTTTCCAGTTGAACTCTTAAAAAATAGGTGATTTTAAGTTCTTCACTGATATTTTTTAACTCTTTATAGGAATCATTATTTCTTTCCAATACGGTTGAAGGAATAACTCTGAGGTTATTGATCCTGGAGAGACTGCTGGAAATGAATTTTCTTATCCCTTCTGGGAGATATTGTTCATGTTCCGAAAAGTTGGAGTTTTCAAAAGGAAACACAGCGATAGCTAGATCTGCGGGATAAGGTGAGGAATGTTTTCTGTAAGAAAAATAAAGCACGGCCGCCACTATCAATAATAGAGCTGTGACTGAAACCAACCCGGGAATCACCCATTTCCTTTCCAGGAAGGGGCTTTTTTTTAGTTCAATATGGTTGGCTTTTTCGTTCAACCATTTATCGATTTCTGATTTGTAGGCGAAAACCTTTGAACGCAGAGAATCCTGATCGATGCGGTGAATAGGGAGACCTAATTCTTTTTCCCACCGGAAACACGTTTTTCTATCTCTGCCCAAATATTCAGAAATGTCTTTCCAGGAGTGAAGAATCTCTTTATCCCTCATCTCAACCATCTTTAAGAGTCTATCCATTATTCTATACAAAAATGAATTTGTTTTAAACATTTTTAAGCCTGAATAAGGTCCATTGTAATTTTGAAAACTGTCTGATTGAGAGGTTGGGTTTTAAGCCTAAACATAATTTAAACACTTATCTTTCACTATTTTTATAGTGAATGAAGCCAGAAATAAAGGGGAATAATGGGAAAATAAGGGGAAAAAAGGGACATTTTGCGGGATTCTATTGAAAAGTTAGGTCAAATGAATCATTTATACTAACAAAGAGTAGAAATATGCCTCCATACCTGGAATGGTTCAAGTGCTTCGGGGATAGTTGGGGTGATTTGCTCGAGATCAATTTGGACCACAGGCATTTTGACGGTATCAAGGGTGTTTATGTTATCTGGAGTGGAGAAGAAAAGCCAAAAGTCTTGAAAATTGGGCAGGGTGTTATTCGGGAGCGGTTATCCCAGAATAAAGATGATCCTGAGTTGATAAAGTACAGTCAACATGGACTTTATGTCACTTGGACGATAGTGCCAGAAAGCGATAGTGATGGTATTGAGAAATTTCTTGGAGAGACGCTTAAGCCGCTAATCGAGAGCCGTTTGCCTGACACTCAGCCGGTTGAAGTGAATTTGCCCTGGGAGGAAAGTCTCGTTTTCGCAAGAAAATGGAGATAACTCCCAGGATATTTAATGGATTTCTTTTTGCGGAGTTTTCAACGAGGCAGGAAGCCC
>Ga0209427_10004180_pt1 | contig 16741 bp, 7 predicted proteins | sample DeeMarSWOR136_30_FD_187465 | JGI IMG/M metagenome (GOLD analysis project Ga0209427, IMG submission 187465) | Marine sediment microbial communities from White Oak River estuary, North Carolina - WOR-1-36_30 (SPAdes) (version 2) | ecosystem: Environmental > Aquatic > Marine > Intertidal zone >...
TTTTTAAAGAATCAGGTTGACAGTCCGCGATAAATCAGGTTGACAACCCCTCTATAAATACCTTTGGCCCTAGTTGCTCCAGAGCCATCATTACATTACTACTCTGCCCCGCCTTTGCCAAGAAGTTTTCCATTAACTAACGCTACCCACGGCATTTGTTTGCACGAAACGGACTAACGTGCGATGAAGCTATAAAACAAGCGATTGCAACCTCACTTTAACACTTTGATAGCCCCTTTTATCGCTTGCTTTATGCCAGAGCAATATCAAAGCATTGACGTGGCAGGAAAGCATGAATACAGGTATAGTTATAGTATAATCATACCACTTGCCGGAAAGCTGTAACCCAAGTAAGGAGGCTACCATGAAAAAACTGGCGAACATTCATAGACCAGATATTTCACAGAGAGAAGCTTTACTGCTGCGGATAGAGCGGATAACTGAAGCACCATTGCTGATTATGTCTTTCGTCATGATTCCCCTGCTTATTGGCCCTTTTTTATGGGAACTCTCCCCACAGGAAGAAAATTTGTTTCTTACCCTTGATTCATTCATATGGGCGCTATTCGCAGTCGACCTGATTATCAAAACAGTCATCGCCCCCCACAGGTTGCCCTATCTTCGCAGGCACTGGCTGGAAGTACTGGTCGTTGTCGTGCCCTTTTTCCGCCCTCTACGCATTATCAGGATATTCATTTTTGGCTCCCGGGCCTGGGTTGGTTTCCGACGTTTGGTCCACGTTGATTTCCTGCTGGTTTACGGAATAGGCCTGGTCATTATTGCCTCGACAGTGATGGCTTCTGTTGAAGGAGGGGAGCAGGCTTCCATTCATTCTTTCACCGATGCGCTCTGGTGGGCAGTGGTAACAATTACCACCGTCGGCTACGGGGACATGGTACCGGTAACAGTGGCGGGAAGAGCGGTGGCTACGATACTTATGATGGGAGGGGTGGCCTTCTTCAGCGGGGTGACGGCAAACCTGGCTTCGTTTCTGGTCAGAGGAAGTGAGACGGAAAAGAAAGCCCTGTCCCAGCTTACGAAAGAAATTGAAAGCCTGCGCTGCGAATTAGCCAGATTGCGCGGAGGCGCCACCGGATGAGTATATAGCCAGTAGCTAAACAGGCGGAAATATATAGTATAATAGCAGAATATAAATCGTTAAAAATTAGGCCGAAAAATGCCGATTGCAGAAGGCAAATCAAGAGTAATTATCGAAGGCATCCAGCCGGAAATCGATGGGGGGCGCTTCCCCATCAAGCGGGTAGTTGGCGAGGATGTTGCGGTTGAGGCAGACATCTTTGCCGATGGTCATGAATCCCTGTCGGCATACCTGCTGCACCGTGGTGAGGACGAGCCAGACTGGACCGAGACGCTCATGAAGTTTCTGGGAAACGACCGCTGGCGTGGCTCTTTCGCTGTCGAAAAAGTCGGGCTCTATCGGTATACCGTAATCGCCTGGGTTGACAAGTTCAAGTCATGGCGCCAGGACCTCAGCAAACGCGTGGAAGCCCGACAGAAGGACATTGAGGTCAATCTCTTGGTCGGTGCCGATATAATTGCGGGGGCACAGTCTAAGGCCTCCCGCAGGGACAGCAAATTGATAGCAGAGTGGGCGGATACCCTGCGGTCAAAGCAGGTGACGCAGAAAGAAAAAATGCGGCTGGCTTTAAGCGACACTGTAGGCCGGACTATGGAGCGTTGCGCTGACCGGCGGTTTGTCGTTACTTACCCTGAGGAACTGGTGGTAACCGTTGACCGCGAGAAAGCACGCTTCAGTTCCTGGTACGAGATGTTTCCCCGCTCCTGTGCCCCAAAGCCGAACCATCATGGAACCTTCAGAGACTGCGAAGCTCGCCTCCCTTATATCGCGGAAATGGGTTTCGATGTCCTCTATCTGCCACCAATTCATCCTATTGGACACACCAATCGCAAGGGGAAGAACAATGCCCTCACCGCGGCACCGGACGACCCCGGGACCCCCTGGGCCATCGGCGCTGAGGAAGGAGGACATAAGGCTATCCATCAGAAGCTCGGCACAATGAAGGACTTCCAGAGACTCGTCCATAAGGCCAGAGATTACGGCATTGAAGTGGCTCTTGATATGGCCTTTCAATGCTCTCCAGACCATCCCTATGTCAGAGAGCATCCGGAGTGGTTCGAGTGGCGCCCCGACGGTACCATTCAGTACGCGGAAAACCCGCCGAAAAAATATCAGGACATCTATCCCCTGGATTTTGAGTCCGAGAACTGGCAGGGGCTCTGGGAGGAACTGAAAAGCGTGATTCTGTTCTGGATAGAAAACGGCGTGCGCATCTTCCGCGTTGATAATCCCCACACCAAACCGTTCGCGTTCTGGGAGTGGTTAATTGGCGGTATTAAAGCTGACCATCCCGATGTTATCTTCCTGGCCGAAGCGTTTACCCGCCCCAAAATCATGTACCAGCTGGCCAAGCTCGGTTTCAGCCAGTCCTACACGTACTTCACCTGGCGCAATGCCAAATGGGAGCTGGAGCAGTACTTTACCGAACTGACCCAGACACCGGTGAGGGAGTTCTACTGCCCCAATCTCTGGCCAAACACCCCCGATATCCTGAACGATTACCTCCGCGACGGCGGCAGGCCTGCTTTCATAGCCAGGCTGGTCCTGGCCGCCACCCTGGGGGCAAACTACGGAATTTACGGGCCTGCTTTTGAGCTATGCGAAAACCGCCGCAAGGACACCATAAGCGAAGAATATCTGGACTCGGAGAAATATGAAATCAAACACTGGGCCATTGAGCGCAAGAATAGCCTGAAAGATATCATAAGCCTGGTTAATAAAGCCCGCCGGGAAAATCCAGCACTCCAGAGCAACCGCAGCCTGCGTTTTCATGCCGTGGACAATGACCAGCTTATCTGCTACAGCAAGTGCACCCCGGATGGCTCAAACGTTATGCTGGTCGTGGTGAATCTGGACTACCGGTATAAGCAATCGGGCTGGGTAACCCTTTCCCTCGATGAACTGGGGATTGCTCATGACCGGCCGTACAGGATACATGATGTCCTAGATGGCGCCACTTACACGTGGAAGGGGCCACGCAATTACGTGGAACTCAATCCTGTAAAGTTGTCTGCCCATATTTTCCAGGTGGAGAAACAGAGGCAGAGAAAGTGAGGGTAGCGCAAAATGTCACCTAAAAACAAAGAATACTTCTGGCAGGATAGCGACCCCCTCTGGTATAAGGATGCCATCATCTACGAGCTCCATCCCCGCGCTTTCTGCGACAGTAATGGAGACGGCATCGGTGACTTTCCCGGGCTTACTGAGAAGCTCAATTATCTGCAGGACCTGGGTATTACTGCCATCTGGCTTCTCCCCTTCTATCCGTCTCCTCTCAAAGATGATGGATACGATATTTCCGACTACACCGGTATCCAGGCCGTATACGGGACGATACGGGACTTCAGAATTTTGCTACGAGAGGCCGATGCTCGTGGCCTGCGCGTCATCACCGAGCTCGTGCTCAATCACACCTCTGACCAGCACCCGTGGTTCCAGCGAGCACGCCGCGCCAAGAGGCGGAGCAGCTTCCGGGACTTCTACGTCTGGAACGATTCACCGGATAAATACAAGGAGGCACGGGTTATTTTCCAAGACTTCGAGTCATCAAACTGGTCCTTTGACCATCTCGCCAAAGCCTATTACTGGCATCGTTTTTACTCTCACCAGCCCGACCTGAATTTTGATAATGAGCAGGTCCAGAAGGCTATTATCCGAACCGTCAATTTCTGGCTTAATATGGGGGTATCCGGCCTGCGCCTCGATGCCGTGCCCTATCTCTTTGAGCGGGAGGGGACGAACTGCGAGAACCTTGAAGAAACGCACGCCTTCCTGAAAAAATTGCGCCATGAGCTTGACGAGCAATTCCAGAATCGCATGTTCCTTGCCGAGGCCAACCAGTGGTCGGAAGATGCCATAGCTTATTTTGGCGACGGAGATGAGTGCCACATGGCCTACCATTTTCCACTGATGCCACGCCTGTTCATGGCCATTCGCATGGAGGACCGCTTCCCCATCATTGACATCCTGCAGCATACGCCGGCCATTCCGGACAACTGTCAGTGGGCTTTGTTCCTGCGTAACCACGACGAGCTCACGCTTGAGATGGTAACCGACGAGGAGCGGGACTATATGTACCGGGTTTACGCCTTTGACTCCCAGGCAAGGGTAAATCTGGGCATAAGACGCCGGCTCGCCCCGCTGCTTAACAACGACCGCCGCAAAATAGAATTAATGAACGGGCTCTTATTTTCACTGCCCGGCACGCCGGTACTCTATTACGGGGATGAAATCGGCATGGGGGACAATTTCTACCTCGGTGACCGCAACGGTGTCCGCACTCCGATGCAGTGGAGCCCGGAGAAGAATGCCGGTTTCTCCAGCGCCAACCCCCAGCGGCTCTACCTGCCGCCAATTATCGACCCTGAATATCACTATCAGGCAATCAACGTGGAAAACCAGCAGAATAACACCGATTCCCTGCTCTGGTGGACAAAGCGCCTGATAGCCCAGAGAAAACGGTTCCAGGCCTTCGGACGGGGGAGCCTTGAATTTGTATCGGCTGATAACAGAAAAATTCTGACCTTTACCCGCCGCTTTCAGGAAGAAACCGTACTTGTAGTAGCCAACCTCTCTCGATTGGCACAGCATGTCAACCTTGAACTGCCTGCTGATACAGGCAAGATACCTGTTGAAGCCCTCGGACAGTCCGAGTTCCCCGTTATTGGGGACTCTCCCTACCCGCTCACTTTAAGCCCTTTCGCCTTCTACTGGTTTTCTTTAGAATCAAGACGGCCGGTCGAGATAAGTCCAACGGCGACACCAGCCGAGCTCTCCGTGCCTGTGCTCAACATCAGGGGAGGCTGGCCGGACCTGCTCAAACGTGAAATCCGACCCTTTTTGGCCACCGTGCTGCTCAGCTACATGCGCCAGAAGCGCTGGTTTGGCGGCAAGGCGCGCCACCCTCGCGCGGCGAGCATAAGAGACTTTGTCAGCATACCGTTTAATGGTTCCGGCGCCCAGTTTATTTTCGTGAACATAGAATATACCGAGGGCGACCCCGAGACCTACCTAATTCCCGTTGCCTTCGCCTCCGGGGAACGGGCCAGTGAAATAACCAGCCAATCGCCGCAGTCCGTAATCGCGCGGCTAAGGTCAAAGCGCCGGGGCGAAAATAGTGAAGGCGTCATCTATGACGCCCTGATTGAGAACGATTTCACCGCCGTTCTTCTTGAGGCCATAGCCCGACGCCGGCGCTGGAAGGGGCAGGAGGGTAGGATAGTCGCCTTCCCCACCCGCGTTTTCCAGAAGCTGCGCGGACCCGATACGGAAACGCTGCCCCAGACGATGACGAAGACAGAGCAGACCAATACCTCAATCATGTACGGTAACCGTCTGATGTTGAAGCTCTTCCGCCGCATGGAAGCAGGGACAAGCCCGGAACTCGAGGTGGGCCGGTTTCTCACTGAGAAAGTAGCTTTCCCAAATGCGCCTCCTGTGGTCGGTGCTCTTGAATACCACAGCCGGTTAATCCCGGAACCGGTGACACTCGGCATACTTCACGGCTATATACCCAACGAGGGAGACGCCTGGAATTATACTCTGGACGAGCTCGGCTTTTTCTTCGACCGCGTGCTGGCCCACCCGGAAGTGGAGTCGCCACCGCTTATAAAAGGTTCTTTGTTAGATATTGCTGAAATGAGCGTGCCTGAATCAGCGGAGGAGACCATTGGCCCTTACCTTACGTCGGCGCAGCATCTGGCACAACGCACCGCCGAGTTGCACATGATGCTGGCTTCGGCCAGTGCTGATGCCCGGTTCACTCCAGAGCCATTCTCCCTAGCCTACCAGCGTTCACTTTTCCATTCCATGAGAAGCTACACCAATCAGGTGTTGCGCCTTATGCATCAGCGATTGCCAAAGTTGCCGGATAACTTCAGGCCTATGGCGAAGACGATTCTTGATAATGAAAGCACTATTATCCAGCGTTTTCAGGAAATAACCAGACAAAAAATCACTGGTATGCGCATCCGCTGCCACGGCGACTTCCATCTGGGACAGGTGCTCTACACGGGTGATGACTTCGTCATCATTGACTTTGAAGGCGAACCGGCCCGCTACCTCACTGAAAGGCGCATAAAGCGCTCCCCGCTCAGGGACGTGGCAGGCATGATACGCTCTTTCCATTATGCCGCCTATGCTGCGCTGCGCAGCCGGGCAGACACGGTGCTTCGGCCGGAAGACCTCCCCATACTGGAGGAATGGTCGAAAGTCTGGTACCTGTGGGTATCGGTGGCATTTCTCAAAGCTTATCTGGAACTGGTCTCTGACCTGCCGATACTGCCCGAATCAAAACAAGGCAAAAAGGTCCTCCTCGATGCATATCTCATGGAGAAAGCCCTTTATGAGATAAACTACGAACTGAACAACCGTCCAGACTGGATTAACCTGCCACTCCAAGGTGTCCTGCAGATACTGGACGCTGAGGAGTAAGATGGGTACGGCTACAGGGCCTCTCCACGAACTTGCCTCTTTATACGGAGTGCAAACGGCGTACTACAACGTCCTCCGCCAGCGCCAGCCGGCTTCCGCGGACATGCTGCTCAACATCCTGAAAGCTCTGGGAGCACCTCTGGAAAGACTGGAGGATGCTCCCTCAGCACTGCGGCAGCGACGCAAAGAGCTCTGGCAGCGCCCCTTTGAGCCGGTAACCGTGGCCTGGGATGGCAAGCTCTCTTCACTCAGCTTGCGACTTCCTGCCTCATCGGCTGAAGTTACGTTAGACAGCCACCTGACAAAGGAGAACGGCGAGTGCCGGGAACAGTCATACCTCGCCCGTGATCTCAAGATACTGGAAATGACGGAAGTAGAAGGAACTAGGTACGAAGTAAAAGAGCTCCACTGGAAAGACAAATTGCTGCCTGGATACCACCGGCTTTCGGTTCAAAGCAAAGGTGTAACCGCCGAAACCCTTGTCATCTCCGCCCCATCCCGGTTTTATCACCCTCCTGAAGCGGAATTATCTCGGGGGTGGGGCGTTTTTATACCACTTTACGCCCTCACCAGAGAAAGCGGATGGGGTGGAGGTGACCTTGCCGACCTCCGGACACTCGCTTCGTGGGTGGGCGATATGGGAGGAAATATCGTAGGCATGCTGCCGATGCTCGCCTCTTTTCTTGACGACACCTCGGACCCAAGCCCGTACACTCCGGCCAGTCGGCTCCTCTGGAACGAGTTTTACCTTGACATCATGAGCGTTCCGGAACTGGAGAGCTGCCCGAAAGCCCGCGACCTTCTGGCATCAGCGTCGTTCCGGAAGGAGATTGAGACACTGCGCAAGGCCCCTCAGGTTGACTACCAGCGCATTATACTAAAGAAACGTCAGGCTCTGGAAGAACTATGCCAGTGCCTATTTGCCACGTCCTCAAAACGTCGCGACGCGCTTTCAGGCTTCATTAAGACCAACCCGATCGTTGAGGACTACGCCTGTTTCCGCGCCGCTAGAGAACGGCACGGGCCCTCGTGGCAAGCGTGGCCCAGGCCGCTTTCCAATGGCGTTATCCAGGAAGGGGATTATGATGAGGAGGCCAAGCGCTATTATCTCTACACGCAGTGGCTCATACAGGAGCAGATAAATAGCCTGCTGAAAACAGCGCAAGCCAGCAATGTTACGCTGTACCTGGACCTGCCGCTCGGCATTCACCCCGATGGCTATGACGTCTGGCGGGAGCAAGAAGCTTTCCTTTCTGGTATCTCCACCGGGGCGCCTCCGGATGCCGTTTTTACCGGGGGACAGAACTGGGGCTTCCCGCCAATGCACCCCGAAAAGATACGAGAGCAAGCTTATCGCTATTTCATTACCTACTTACGCCATAACCTAGAATCGGCCGGCGTGCTGCGAATTGACCACGTCATGGGGCTGCACCGCCTTTTCTGCATACCGGAAGGTATGTCTGCCAGTGATGGCACATACGTGCGTTACCATTCTGATGAACTCTACGCCATTTTATCTCTTGAGTCCCACCGCAGCCGGACAGTCATCGTCGGCGAAGACCTGGGCACGGTGCCTCACTATGTTCGACCTATGATGAATAAGCATGATATGTACCGCATGTATGTTATGCACTACGAGCTTGCCTCCGTGGATACCGGGGAAACTCTCAAACCCGTTCCTGCTAATTCGATAGCCAGCCTTAATACCCATGATATGTTTCCCTTTGCTGCTACCTGGAACGGAATGGATATAGAGCAAAGGACAGCCCTTGGCCTTCTGGGGGGAGCAGCAGCCAGTCGCGAGAGGAAGCTCTGGGCCGAAAAGAAAAAGGCGCTTGTCAGATTTTTGCGGGCAAAGGGATTTTTGGATAAAACGCAGACCAGCGTTGAAGAAATCCTGCAGGCCTGTCTGGCGTTTTTGAGCGCCAGCAATGCCGGCATGGTGCTGGTTAATCTGGAGGATCTCTGGCTTGAGACCAGGCCACAGAACATACCTAGCACCACTGATGACATTTATCCAAACTGGCGCAATAAGGCCCGCTACAGGCTTGAAGACCTTTGCCAGATGCCCCAGGTAGTTGATACACTACGTATGGTGGACCGAGTTAGAAAGAAAGAGACAGCGTCGCGATGACACGGAAAAAGAGAGCCTCAACCAGCGAGAGAGATATCGAAAGCGTCTCCCATAAGATGACGCTTCTTTCTGATGACGACCTCTACCTGTTCAACGAAGGCTCACACTACCGGCTTTATGAGAAGCTGGGCGCGAGGCTAGTCTCCGATGGTGCGGAACAGGGAACATACTTTGCCGTGTGGGCACCGGATGCCCGGCAGGTCTCTGTCGTCGGCGATTTCAACGGCTGGAAAAACGAAACTCACCTGTTGAGACCCCGGGGACAGTCCGGCATATGGGAGGGATTCATTCCGGGACTGGGCAAGGGCCGCCTTTACAAGTACCACATCGTCTCCCGCTACAAGGGATATCAGGTTGACAAGGCCGACCCGTTTGCCATTTTCACCGAAGTTCCGCCCAAGACAGCATGTGTTACCTGGGACCTGGAGTACTCCTGGGGAGATGGGGAATGGATGGCAAACCGTCATGGTCGCAACGCGCTTGATGCCCCCATCTCCGTCTATGAGGTGCACCTTGGCTCCTGGAGAAGAGTGGCTAATGAAAATTATCGCTCCCTCTCCTATCGCGAAATGGCACCGCTTCTGGCTGATTACGTAAAAAAGATGGAATTCACCCACGTGGAGTTCCTGCCGGTGATGGAACACCCCTTCTTCGGCTCGTGGGGCTATCAGATAACCGGCTACTTCGCCCCTTCCAGTCGATACGGGACTCCGCAGGACTTCATGTACCTGATTGACTACCTGCATCAGCAGGGCATCGGCGTCATTCTGGACTGGGTGCCCTCCCATTTCCCCACCGACGAGCACGGGCTGGGCTTCTTTGATGGTACCCACCTTTATGAGCACGCCGACATGAGGAAAGGCTTTCACCCCGACTGGAACAGCTATATCTTCAACTACGGGCGCAGTGAGGTGCGCAACTTCCTCATCAGCAACGCCCTTTTCTGGCTGGACAAATACCACGTTGACGGATTGCGCGTGGACGCCGTCGCCTCCATGCTTTACTTAGATTACTCGCGTAAAAAAGGGGAGTGGCTCCCGAACCAGTACGGGGGGCGGGAGAACCTGGAGGCCCTTGATTTTTTGCGCAAGCTAAATCAGGAGATATACCTGAACTTTCCCGAGGTGCAGATCGTTGCCGAAGAGTCTACCGCCTGGCCCATGGTATCGCGGCCGACCTATCTCGGTGGACTTGGTTTCGGCATGAAGTGGGATATGGGCTGGATGCATGATACTTTGCAATACATGCGGCGAAACCCCATCCACCGCAAATACCACCACAATGACCTGACCTTCCGCATGCTATATGCCTTCAGTGAGAATTTTATCCTGCCCCTCTCCCACGATGAGGTAGTCTACGGCAAAGGCTCCCTCCTAGGCAAGATGCCCGGCGATGACTGGCAGAAACTGGCCAATCTTAGGCTCCTCTTCGGTTACATGTATGCGCAGCCGGCCAAGAAGCTGCTCTTCATGGGTGGTGAGTTCGGGCAGTGGAGTGAATGGCGCCACGACGGCAGTCTGGACTGGCATCTGCTGGACCATGACCGGCACGCCGCCGTGCAGAAGTGGGTGCAGGCGCTTAATCGCCTATACCGCGGCGAGCCGGCACTGCACGAGCTTGACTGCGAGCAGGCTGGCTTTGAATGGGTTGATACCAGTGACGCTTTACAAAGCATCCTCAGCTTCATACGGCGGGGGAAATCCGATGATACTCCTGTACTCGTGGTATGCAATTTCACCCCGACGATACATACCCGGTATCAGGTGGGCGTTCCGTGTGATGGCCGTTGGGCTGAGTTCCTGAACAGCGACGCTATTGAGTACGGTGGCAGCGGACAGGGAAACGCGAAAAGCATTAAAGCTTCATTGCAGGGCTGCCACGGTCGTCCCTATTCCATAACCATAACCCTGCCGCCGCTGGCCATCGTTTTCTTCAAACCAAGGAGATAACGGACGTGAAAGAGCGTGGCAGTCTTGGTGCAACCTATCTCGGCGATGGTCGCTGTCAGTTCGTCGTCTGGGCACCATCTGCAAAAAAGGTTGAAGTCCATCTCACCACGCCTGAAGAGCGTCTAATTGTTTTAAAGAAAGATAGCAAAGGCTACCATCACGTCGTTGCCGACAACGTTATGCCAGGCTCTTTTTATTTCTATCGCCTCAATGACAAGGCTGAGCGCCCTGACCCCGCTTCCAAGTTCCAGCCAAGGGATGTTCACGGCCCTTCACAAGTTGTGGATAGCGGCTTCTCTTGGAGGGGTGAAGGCTGGGCCGGCATACCACTGGAGGACTATATTATCTACGAACTGCACACGGGAACGTTCACCGCAGAAGGCACCTTCACCGCCGTTATCCCCCATATAGATATGCTCAAGGAACTGGGGATTACCGCCCTAGAGCTTATGCCGGTGGCGCAGTTCCCGGGAGACCGCAACTGGGGCTATGACGGGGTGTATCCGTTCGCCGTGCAGGAATCTTACGGCGGCCCTGAAGGCCTCAAGCAGCTTGTTGACGCCTGCCACCGTCAGGGGATGGCCGTCGTTCTGGATGTGGTGTACAACCATCTCGGGCCGGAGGGCAATTATCTTGCAGACTTCGGGCCGTACTTCACCGACCGTTACCAGACACCGTGGGGTCGAGCGCTGAACTTTGACGGATCCGACAGCGATGAGGTACGCCGCTTTTTCATTGAAAACGCCCTTTACTGGATACGGGAGTTCCACATTGACGCCCTGAGGCTGGATGCCCTCCATGCCATACTTGATACATCTTCTTTCACTTTTATTGAGGAGCTTTCTCGTGCAGTTCATAATGAAGCTAAAAGAATGAAGCGTAAGGTATTTCTTATCGGGGAAAGTGCCGCCAATGATGCTCGGCTTATTCGCGATGTTGTAGCAGGAGGCTATGGTCTCGATGCCCAGTGGAATGATGACTTTCATCATGCGGTTCACGTACTGCTCACCGGCGAAAAAACCGGCTACTACCAGGATTACGGGAAATTCAGGCAGCTGGTCAAGGCTTTTAAAGAGGGATTTGTTTATTCCGGAGAGTACTCCTCCTACCGCCGGCGCCGACACGGCACGTCCTCCAAAGACATCCCCGCCCGGCGCTTCACCGTCTGCATTCAGAACCATGACCAGGTGGGCAACCGCGCTCAGGGCGACCGCCTGAGTTGCCTGGTCTCCTTTGAGAAACTGAAGCTCGCTGCCGCCCTGTATTTGCTTTCGCCATTCGTCCCCCTCGTTTTCATGGGCGAAGAATACGGCGAAACGACACCCTTCCCCTACTTCACCAGCCACTCGGAGCCAGCCCTGATTGACGCGGTGCGCCGGGGCCGGCAAGAGGAGTTCGCTGCCTTTCGCTGGCAGGGTGAGATACCCGAACCGCAGGATGAGGCAACTTTCAAAAATGCCCGTCTCAATCACCACCTGCGCCATGAAAGCGAGCACAAGACATTATTTGCCTATTATCAGGAGCTTATCCGCCTGCGCCGGCAGGTGCCCGCTCTGCGCAACCTAGACAAGAAAACGATGAAGGTCATCAGCTATGAGAAAGAAAAAATTCTTCTTCTGCACCGCTGGCAAGATGAGAGCGAAGCGGTTATAATTTATAACTGCGGGGAAGGCGGGTTTGCAGTGAAACTGCCAGTGCCGAAGGGTAGGTGGCGGAGGCGATTTGATTCGGCGGAGGCGGCGTGGGGAGGAGGAAACAGCAGCACCCCCGAGATATTATCGTCTTGGGGAGAACTTTTCATCCCGGTCACACCCGCGTCTGCGGCGCTATTCGTTAAGGAGAAATAGAATGGAACGATACATCTGTGTGCACGGTCACTTCTATCAGCCGCCGCGAGAGAACGCCTGGCTGGAATACGTGGAGCTTCAGGACTCGGCCTACCCTTTCCACGACTGGAACGAGCGCATCACCGCCGAGTGCTACGCGTCCAATGGAGTTTCCCGTATCCTAGATAGTGAGAACTACATCACCAAGATTGTGAATAACTACGCCAGAATCAGCTTTAATTTCGGGCCGACGCTGCTCTCCTGGCTGGAAACACATGCGCCGGATGTCTATCAGACCATCATAGACGCCGATAAAGAAAGCCAGCAGAACTTCTCCGGGCATGGGTCTGCGCTGGCCCAGGCATACAGTCACATGATAATGCCGCTGGCCAACCGACGGGATAAATATACCCAGGTATTGTGGGGAATCAGGGACTTCGAGCGGCGCTTCGGCCGAAAGCCGGAGGGGATGTGGCTTCCGGAGACAGCTGTTGACCTGGAGACCCTGGACATCATGGCCGAGATGGGGCTGAAGTTCACCATACTCGCCCCCCATCAGGCCGGGCGGGTGCGCCAGCTGGACAGCGAGGCTTGGGCTGATGTGGGCGGTGGTAAAATTGACCCTACCATGGTCTACCTAGTCAACCTGCCTTCAGGTAGAACTTTCAACCTATTCTTCTATGACGGCCCCACCTCCCGAAATGTAGCCTTTGAAGGAGTCTTAACCAATGGCGAGAATTTCGCCAACCTCCTGACAGCCGTTTTTTCCGATAAACGTAACCACCCACAACTGATACACATCGCCACCGATGGCGAGACTTACGGGCATCATCATCGCTTCGCCGATATGGCGCTGGCCTACGCCCTCAACTATATAGAAGGAAAAAACCTGGCCAGAATCACCAACTACGGGGAATTTCTGGAAAAGCACCCCCCCACCCATGAGGTGGAGATAATCGAGAACACCTCCTGGAGCTGCGCCCACGGCATAGAGCGATGGCGGAGCGACTGCGGAGATAACTCCGGCGGTAATCCCAAATGGAACCAGGCCTGGCGCGCCCCGCTGCGTGAGGTGATGGACTGGCTGCGAGATACTATGATACCTCTTTACGAAAACAAGGCGAAAGAGCTGTTCAGAGACCCCTGGGCGGCCAGGGACGCATATATAGATGTTATTCTTGACCGCTCTCCGGAAAACGTGACGCGGTTTTTCAGCCAGCAGGCAAACCATGAACTGAATGAAGCGGAATGGGTTACAGCCCTAAAACTGCTTGAACTCCAGCGCCATGCCATGCTTATGTATACCAGCTGCGGCTGGTTCTTCGACGACATTTCCGGCATTGAGACGGTGCAGGTCATCCAGTATGCAGGCCGGGTGGTGCAGCTGGCACAGGAGCTTTTCGACGATGATACGGAAGCGAAATTCCTCTCCATCCTAGAGAAGGCGAAGAGCAATGTCCGCGGGACGGGAGACGGGCGCCGCATCTACGAGGCTTTCGTCAGGCCGGCCATGGTTGACCTCATCAAGGTCACCGCCCACTACGCCATAAGCTCGCTTTTTGAAGATTACGGCAAGGAGACGAAAACGTTCTGCTACTTCGTCGATACCGAGGACTACCAGACAGCCGAATGCGGGAAGGCCAGGCTCGCCGCAGGGCGGGCCAGAGTCACTTCTGAAATAACGCAGGAACAGGCCACGCTCAGCTTCGGCGTGCTCCACTTCGGCGACCATAATCTCAATGCCGGTGTCCGGCAATACCAGGGCGAGGAAGCATATCAGACAATGCTCCAGGAGACGACGCAGACCTGCCATGCCGCTGACTTTCCCGAGGTCATCCGCCTGCTGGACAAGCACTTTGGCACTTCCACCTACTCGCTGCGCTCCCTTTTCCGTGACGAGCAACGTAAAGCGCTGGGCTATATCCTAGAGTCGACTGTTTCCGAGATTGAGGCTGCCTACCGCCAGCTCTATGAAAACCACTTTCCGGCCATGCGCTTTCTCACCGATATGGGAGGTCCGGTGCCCAAGGCCTTCCACTCCGCCGCCGAGCTCGTCCTGAATATTGACCTGCACCGGGCGTTGAAAAGCGAGACGCTTGAAGCCGATACCATCAATAATCTGGTGAATACTGCCGAATCATGGGGCGTGGACCTGGATATGGATGGCATGGCCTACGATTTCAAGGTTTCGCTAGAAAGTATGATGGCAGCGTTCGCCCAGGCGCCGGAGGACACCGCAAAGCTACAAGAACTCGTTGACGCCGTTACTCTCGCCCGTTCCATGCCCTTCTCCGTTGACCTGTGGCAGACGCAGAACCAGTACTACGAGATGCTTAACAGCACCCGTCCCGCCTATCAGCAGCGGGCTGATAGTGGAGATGAGGCAGCCAAGGGGTGGCTGGCCGCCTTCCACGACCTGGGGGAGCAGCTTCATATAAGAGGCGCATAGATGACCAGCGCGCGCATACCGGCCGCGACCTACCGGCTGCAGCTTAACCACGCATTCCGTTTCAACGATGCTCTGAAGCTCGTGCCCTACCTGGAAAATCTGGGCATCTCGGACCTTTACCTATCCCCTATTTTAAAGGCGAGAGCCGGCAGCCTCCACGGGTACGATGTGGTTGACCCGCGCCGTCTCAACCCGGAACTGGGCACAGAGGAGGAGTTCGAAAACCTCGTCCAGCATCTGAAGCAGCAGGGAATGGGCCTGCTGCTGGACATCGTACCCAACCACATGGCCGCCAGCTCCGAGAATCCGTGGTGGCTGGACTTTCTGGAAAATGGCACCATTTCGCCTTATGCCGATTTTTTTGACACCTCTCCCGGCGAAAAGGTGGTTTTGCCGATACTGGACAGGCCGTACCCCCAGGCTGTCAGTGACAGCAGGATGGCACTCTCGCTGGAAGAATCCGGGTTTTGCATCAAGAGTGGTGATACCCGGTTGCCTCTTGAAATTAAGTCCTGCCGTCTTATCCTTCACCGTAGCCTGCGATTACTGGAGCAGAAATTCGGCGGCAATAGCTCTGAGGCGAAGACACTGCACAAAATTATGCAGAGTTTACAGGGCCTGCCATCGCCTGTCGGGTGGCATGAGGGGAAAGTCTCTACGCAGTACCGCAAGCGTCAGGCGCTGAAGAAAGAAATCTTACGGCTTATCAGGAAATCACCGGCGGTTGCGACTGCTATCGGAGAGAGCATGGCCTTCTTAAACAGCGATGAGGGCAAACCTCACCTCGATGAGTTGCTCGGCGAGCAAGCTTACCGCCTTGCTTTCTGGCGCACAGGGCTGAAGGAAATCAACTATCGGCGTTTTTTCGATATCAGCGGCCTCGTTGGCATGAAAGTGGAAAACCCCGCCGTGTTCCGTGAGATGCATGCGCTGATTATGAAGCTGGTCCACGAAGGCAGCGTGACCGGCCTGCGGGTAGACCATATCGACGGCCTCGCCCACCCTGCACAGTACCTCGCCCGACTCCAGTGCCGTGCAGCGCCTGAAATAGCAACGCCTCCAAAGAACCCCGCTCTCTATGTGGTCGTGGAGAAAATACTCTCCACCGGTGAAGACCTGCCCGACAGCTGGCAACTTTTCGGCACCACCGGCTACGACTTTCTGAATCAGGTTAACGCCCTTTTTATTAACCGCAACGGCGTAAAACATCTGGATGAAATTTACCGTAGTTTCACCGGCATCAAAGAAGATTACAGCCACATTGTATATGAGAAAAAGAGGCAGGTGATAGAAGACCTGTTCTCTACAGAGATAAAAGGCCTGGGAAACAGCCTCTATCAGATTGCGCAAAAAGATGAACCTGAAACACCGCTTTCCGAAACGGAGCTCACCGAGGCTCTGACCACCGTGACCGCGTGCCTACCGGTATACCGCACATATATCAAGTTTTCCCCCATAGTCCCTGATGACCGGCGCTATCTGGAGGCAGCTTTCAAACAGGCACACCAGTGCCATCCGTCTTTGTCCCGGAGCGCGCTCTCTTTTCTGGAGAAGCTGCTTTTCCTGCACTTCCCGCCTGACCTGCCCATAGAACACAAAAGCGCCTGGCTTGAGTTTATAGGGCGCTGGCAGCAGCTTACCGGCGCCATAATGGCCAAGGGTTTTGAAGATACCATACTTTTCTGCTTCAATCGCCTTATTTCGCTGAATGAGGTGGGGGGCAAACCGGCCTCGTCCGGTCTTTCTATTGAGGAGTTTCATAACTGGAGTCAAAGGCGCCATAAAAGCTGGCCGCACACCATGAGCGCCACCGCAACCCATGATACCAAGCGTGGCGAGGACATGAGGGCG
>Ga0209427_10004181_pt1 | contig 16740 bp, 17 predicted proteins | sample DeeMarSWOR136_30_FD_187465 | JGI IMG/M metagenome (GOLD analysis project Ga0209427, IMG submission 187465) | Marine sediment microbial communities from White Oak River estuary, North Carolina - WOR-1-36_30 (SPAdes) (version 2) | ecosystem: Environmental > Aquatic > Marine > Intertidal zone >...
TGTTCAATGATAGTCATCTGGATAGTCATCTGCTTATCGTGAGTCACAGGGTGTTATCCTTTCAGTTCCTGTGCTCCCTCAACAGATTCCCTGCCCCCTTCTGTCTTCTCGCCTTTGAGAGCCTCCGAGGCCCCCTGCAATTCATCAGAAGCTGCCTGTAACTCTTCCCTGAACTGCTCCGTCAATTCCTCAGAGGCCTGGCGGAATTCTCGAATGCTCTTGCCCAACGCTCGGCCAATCTCTGGCAGACGTCGTGGACCGAAGATGATTAAGGCAAGAATGAGGATAAGAAGCAGTTCTCCTGGACCTATCCCTAAGAAGTTCAAGCTATCCGCCCCCAAAGAACCCATCTTCTCATGCTTCAGGACACCTTGCTTGATTCGGCCGGCACCAAATCCTGGCGTGAAACCAGCGTGCCCAGAACACCGTTGACAAAACGCCGCGAGCTGTCACTTCCAAAAAGCTTGGCTAACTCCACTGCTTCATTAATGGCCACCTTGACAGGTGTCTGCTTATCTACAGTTATCTCATAAATGGCAATGCGCAATATGTTACGATCAATGATGGCCATCTGCTCGAGGGGCCAATCAGTAGCGATGTCCTCTATGATACGATCCAAGTCTTGAAGGTGCTCTAACACACCTTTCACCAATCGCCCGACAAAATCCTCACCCTCTGCGGGCAAGGGCTTCTCTTCCAGTCGTTGAGCCAAAACTAGCTCAGTGGGGTGTTTGACACTATCTACTTCAAACAAAGTTTGTAGAGCCAGAACTCGAGCTTGACGTCTGGTTTTCACGCCCCCACCTTATTACTCGTGAATCCCTCTTAGGCCTGGGATGCTCCTACATCAACCACATCAACGATATGTACGTTGACTTCGCGTACAGGCATGCCTACAATCTCATGGATGGCCCGAGTCACCTTGCCTTGTATCTCTCGACTCAATTGCAACATATTGACGTCGGCTGCAGCAACGACGTAGAGGTCCAGGACCACCGTCTCGTCAACGACCTGCAGCTTGACACCATCACAGCCGCGAGGGCCAAAGAGACGACGCACGCCCGAAGAACTCATACGGGCTACGCCTGGCACGGTGAGCGTCGTAAGGCGGGCAATCATTGACAAAACCGCCGGGGAGATGATCACAGTCCCCAACTTGTTTCCCATACCTGCACTTTCTCCTTCCCCATTGCCTGCACCAGTGTGGATATAGCCGCCCACAGCATGTCCCAAGGCAAATCGGGAACCCCGATGCGTCTCTCTTCTATAGCAGAGACAACATCATTACATCGACATCGCCAAGCCACCATCCACCGCCAATACCTGTCCCGTTATGTAATTGCCTTCGTCTGAGACCAGGAAAGCCACGGCGTTGGCGATGTCTTCGGGAATCCCGGGGCGGCCTAGCGGCATCAGCTCCATGCCCTTGGCGAGCAAGTCGGGAGGTATGGTGGCGCTCAAATCAGTAGGGATATATCCAGGTGCAATTGCATTGACAGTGATGTTGCGCGACCCCACTTCCTTGGCAAGGGCCTTGGTGAAGCCAATTTGGCCAGCCTTGGCAGCAGAGTAATTTGTCTGCCCTGCATTGCCAGCCAAGGCCGCGATCGAGGTGATGTTGACGATGCGACCATAGCGCTGCTTCAGCATTGATCGCTGAGCGGCCTTACAGCAGTTGAAAACGCCTTTTAGGTTCGTGTCAACAACAATGTCCCACTCCTCCTCTGACATGCGTACCAACAGCGTGTCACGAGTGGTGCCTGCATTATTGACCAGTATGTCCAGCCGTCCAAAATGGTCCAAGGCACCTTGGATCAGTCTTTGCGCGTCGTCAAAGACGCTGACGTCCGCCTGGATCACAATTGCTTCGCCACCTGCCTGCTGGATCAAGCGCAGTGTTTCCTCAGCCGCTGCTTTATCACTACGGTAATTGACCACGACCTTGGCCCCCAGACTGGCTAGTTTCACTGCGATGGCCCGACCGAGTCCGCGGGATGAGCCAGTAACAACAGCGACCCTACCATTCAGATCCTTCATCTCTACTCTACACCTCCAGCGTCTCAATGTCTGTCACGCTCGTGACACTCAAAACTTGCACGCCGCGATCAATCCGCTTGATCAGACCGCCCAGAACGTTCTTGGGACCAATCTCTAGGAAGGTTTGGATCCCGTTAGCGATCATGTAGCGCACGGATTCCACCCACCGCACCCGTGAGGTGAGATGCTGCACCAATTCCACACGGATGTCCGAAGGTTCGACGATGGGCAAGGCAGAAACATTAGCTACAATCGGAACCGAAGCTTTGGACAGAGTCAGCCTTTCCACGGTCGCAGCGAAGGACTCTGCGGCAGGAGCCATCAGCGGACAATGAGAAGCGATGTTCACTGCCAACCGAATGGCCCGCCTGGCGCCACGCTCAGTAGCAAGTTGCAGGGCTTGTTCCAATGCGACGTTCCTGCCAGACAGGACAATCTGCCCTGGGGCATTGTCGTTGGAAAGCCAGACGTCGCCCACTTCATCACAGATAGCCTGCAGTGATGCAGCGTCCAGGCCAAGCACTGCGGCCATAGCTCCCGGCTGTTTCTGGCCGGCCTCTTTCATCAAGCGTCCCCGTTCGTGCACCACACGCAACGTCGAAGGAAAGTCAAGTACCCCAGCAGCCAGCAAAGCCGTAAGCTCACCCGTGCTATGGCCGGCAACAAAGATAGGGGCCAGCTTGTCACCGGTTCTTTCCCTCAGGACAGCAAGAAGAGCTGCGCTCGTGATCAGGCCAGCCGGCTGTGCATTGACCGTGTCATTGAGTTCATCCTCTGGACCCTCAAAACACAGTCTGGAGAGAGAGAAAGCAAGGACAGCGTCAGCCTCTCCGAAAACGCGCCTTGCTGCCGGGTAGCGGTCATATGCATCCTGCCCCATGCCTACATATTGGGAACCCCCTCCAGGAAAGACAAGAGCAATGCTGCCCTGCACCTGGCCTGCCAACACCCCGCTACTCACTGGGTATCGCCCCGCCTAGAAGATGACGGGGGATTACCCGTGTTGACATAGCGAGGCAAACGATGCAAAAGCCCCTCAGCCTCTGAAATGATGCGCTGGATGACCTCAGCCACTGGCACAGTATCCTTGACCAGGCCACAGCTTTGCCCTGCCATGAAAGACCCGGCAGTCATGTCCCCTTCTACTGCAGCCAGGCGCAATTTGCCTGTTCCAAATTCGATAAGCTCATCCTCTGTGAGTCCCTGTACCTCCATCTCCTCGAACTTGCGGGCCATCGGGTTGCGCAAGGCACGTACAGGGTGCCCCAGGCTGTGACCCGTAGTAATCGTTGCCCGATCTCCGGCCCTGACAATCATATGCTTATAGTTCTCATGGACTATGCACTCTGTTGTGGAGATGAAGCGCGTGCCCATCTGTACGCCAACTGCCCCCAGCGCAAGGGCTGCCACTAGCCCGCGCCCATCGGCGATGCCTCCGGCAGCCACAACGGGGATCTTGACAGCGTCCACAACCTGGGGTACCAGGGGAAGTGTACTTACATCGCCGATATGCCCTCCTGATTCGCTTCCTTCGGCGATCAACGCATCCACCCCGCCCCGTTCCAGCCGCTTGGCAAGGGCTACAGAGGCAATCACAGGCATCACGAATGCCCCGGCCTGCTTCAACGCAGGAATGTACGGACCGGGATTCCCCGCCCCTGTAGTGACCACAGGCACTCGCTCGCCGACGCAAATGTCTACTATGTCCGGAATACAAGGTGAAATCAAGGCGCGGTTTACCCCAAAAGGTCTGTTGGTCCTTGCCTTGATCTGACGCACTTGGGCTTCAACCAGCTCAGGTGGAGCATTCCCTGCCCCCAGGATGCCCAACGCTCCAGCCTCCGAGACAGCCACCACTAACTCAGGAGTCGCAACCCACGCCATCCCTCCCTGCACGATCGGATGGTCAATGCCTAATAGGTCACAGAGAGGCGTCTTGATCATCTCAGTCTGTCCAGCTCCTTTCCCAAGCTCTCATCTTGGGTCATCTCCCATTAGTGAATGAGGCCGTGTTGGACAAGTTGCTGCCGCACACGGCCTTTACCATAGGGCTGCCCCGTTATTCCTTCTTCTTGGTCTTGATTTCGATAACCTCGACGCCTTTGTAACTGCCACAAGATGGGCAGACGTGATGCGGGAGGCGCAACTCATGACACTGTGGGCAAGGTACCAGCCGGATCCTTTTCAGAGCCAGATGGCTACGTCTACGATCACGACGGCCCTTGGATATTTTCCTTTTGGGTAGTGCTCCCACGACGTAAGTACTCCTTTCCAGATGAATTACAACAACTCGCGCAGAACTGCCAGTCTGGGATCGCCCTCCTCACGTTGGCAACTGCACGGCTCTTCATTCAGATTTGCTCCACAATCTGGGCATAGGCCCCGGCAGTGAGGACTGCACAAAGGCGATATCGGTATGGCTAACAGCAGATTTTGACGAATCACCTCTGTAAGGTCCAGAATGTGATGCCCGTCCGTCCTGGTGACTTCATCTTCACCATCTTCAACAGGTATGGCTGCCCCGGTGAATATGTCCACGGAAGGGCGAAACTGCTCCTCCAAATCGAATTCGACGAGTGCGGTTACCGGTGCCAAACATCGCCTACAAGGCACGCGAACCTCAGCCTGTAAATGCCCCGTCACGAGGATACCCTTATCGGTACGGAGAAACCGGATCTTGCCAGTCAATGGCTTGATAACGTCCAGGTCTCTGTCAATACCGGCGATGTCTTCGTTGAGATCGTATTCCCTGCTAGCACCAGCTGGAGATTTCAGTAATTGAGCTACATTGAATCTCACAGAACCATACCCAGTCCAAACAAGCTATGCCCAGACGCCCATGGCAGGCCGCATTATAGGACACCGAGAGTATTGTGTCAAACATCGAGGCACGCGTAAGCCTTCTAGGGAGTCTCTTCTGGATTCTCAGAACCCGTTTGCGTATACCTTCTTTTCAGTGCAGAAAGGCCGTTGGAAGTCTGCTTGAGCAAAGACGAGAGGCGTGCCTCCAATTCGCTGAGGGCATCCATAGCATATTCATCTGCGTCCTTGCGGAACTCTTCCGCTTCTCGCTGTGCCTGCGCTTTGATGCTCTCGGCCTCTGCCCGCGCCGCGGCAGTAATCTCATGCTCATCCAATAGGCGGGCTGCTTTTTCCCGCGCTTCCTCGATGAGGCGCTCGGCATCCTCTGCCGCTGCCGCCAACACTCTGTCCCTTTCTTCCAAGAGTTCATTCGCCTGCTTCAACTCTTGCGGGATCGAGACACGCATCTGGTCAATGATGTCAAAAAACACGTTCTCGTCAATGACTGTTCTCACCGTGAAGGGGACGCGCCATCCCCCATTGACAAGAGACTCAAGACGGTCCACTAGTGCCAGGATATCCATGGCGATCACCACCTTTCATCGGAGACGTGGGCCACGCAACTCAATTGAATACGGGCAGCTAATCTCGCAGAGATACAATCTGCACTTTCTTACCTGCTTCTGATCCTAATCGATGAAACTTCTCTTTCAAAGCCGTAGCCACATGTGGTGGAACCATCTGATCCACACACCCCCCCACCATAGCGATTTCTTTCGCGATACTAGAACTTAGGAAAGCATATTCCTGTCTGGTAATCAAGCAAACCGTGTCAATCTCAGGGGCCAACTTGCGGTTGGTCAGGGCCATCTGAAACTCCAACTCGAAATCGGATAGCACTCTCAAGCCCCGCACGATCACACGAGCCCCTATACTTCGAGCGAAGTTCACCGTCAGCCCACTGTAAGCCTTCACCGTGACACCAGACAGCTCTTTCAGAGCCTCCTGAATCATTGCTACCCTTTCCGAGGTTGGGAACAACAGATCTTTAAGCGGACGGTCATATACAGCTACAATCAAGTCGTCGAACAGAGACGTCGCGCGAGTAGCTATGTCCACGTGTCCATTGGTGATAGGGTCAAAGGTACCTGGGTAGATAGCCGTTGTCATCGCTCCCCCTGGCCCCGCAGCACAGATGGCGGGAAAGTTTTCAACTCAAGTCTGTTTGTGTTCCCCAGAACTCCCGTACTCTCTGAGCCAGCAACTGGTGTTCGGGTTGCGACAAGGTAGGATCCTCTCGAAACAGATCCAGTGCTGCTCGACGCGCCTGCTCCAGAACACGGACGTCTCCAAGTTTCGCCACTCTCAAGTCGGGCAGACCGCTTTGGCGCGTTCCAAAGAACTCCCCTGGTCCGCGCATCTTGAGATCCTCCTCAGCCAGCAAGAAACCATCCTGTGTCGTTTCGATGATCTTCAGACGCTGTTCCCCTTCAAAAGAAGGGGACTCGGCCAACAACAAGCAGTACGATTGATGTTCTCCACGTCCTACACGCCCCCGGAACTGATGCAGTTGAGCAAGGCCAAAGCGATCAGCACCCTCAACTAACATCACTGTGGCGTTAGGCACATCAATCCCCACCTCAACCACTGGCGTCGTGACTAAGACGTTATACTCTCCCTGCCGAAAGCGCATCATGACTTCATCTTTATCGGCGCTATTCATCCGCCCGTGTAAAAGGCCTAATCTCAAGTCCGGGAACACCCCATCTTGGAGACGTTTGTATTCGCTTACGGCGGCTTTTGCTTCGATCCTCTCCGATTCTTCAATCAATGGGCAGATAATGAAAGCCTGTCGCTCTTTCTCGACCTGTCCACGTAAGAATGCATATGCCCGTTCTCGCTCCAGCGGCGCGAGCCACTTTGTGATGACTTTCTGCCGATGAGGGGGTAGTTCATCAATCGTAGATAAATCCAGATCACCGTATATAGTCAACGCTAAGGTTCGCGGGATTGGGGTTGCACTCATGACCAGCACGTGTGGATTGTGCCCTTTCTGGCGCAAGGCTGCGCGCTGGGCAACGCCGAAACGATGCTGTTCATCAATGATTGCAAGCCCAAGATCTTTGAAGGTCACCCCCTCTTGAATCAACGCGTGAGTGCCAACAATGATTTCAAGTTCCCCCGCTGCAATTTGGCGACGCCGCTCCTCCTTTTCGATCTGGCTTAGGCTACCCGTCAGCAATCCTACTTGTATTCGGGATAGCAGGCGCGCAGCCCCTGCATCCCGCTCATGTGCCTCGTCCGCCACTCCGTGCAGTATCGTCGTCAACGTTCGGTGATGCTGCTCAGCCAGAATCTCTGTTGGAGCCATGATCACTGCTTGCATGCCATTCGCCACGGCCACAAGCATGGCGGCGAGAGCTACAACCGTCTTCCCAGAGCCTACGTCTCCCTGTAGGAGGCGGCTCATAGGGCGGCGTTGCTGCAGATCGTTGGCGATCTCCTGTAGAACACGTTGCTGCGCCGATGTCAGCGTGAACGGCAAAGCATTAACAAAGGCGTTCAAAGTCGTGTGATCCACAACCATTGGCCGCCCCGGCCGCTGCTGCCATGAAAGACGCTGGTTCAAAACTCCTAGCTGAATGAGGAGAAACTCCTCAAAACACAGACGGTGGCGTGCACGAGCGAGGGAATTCCAATCATCTGGAAAGTGAATCTGCTGGATAGCGGTGGTCACATCTAGCAAATTGTAGCTCTGCCTCAGGGACGCAGGCAAGCCATCCACCATTTGGGGAGCCCAACGCTCGACGGTAGACTGGGTAAGGGTGCGCAGACGCCGCGCGCTCAGGCCTTCCGTTAAAGGATACACGGGCACCAGACGGCCGGTGTGCACAAGCTTGTCCTTCCAAGGTTCCCATTGAGGAGACTGCAAAGTAAGGCGGCCAAGATATTGATCTACTCGACCGCTCAGCACAACCCGTCGCCCGCGTCGCAGCTGTCGCAGCAGATAAGGCTGATTGAACCAGACTGCCTCCACAGTACCGGTGCTGTCAGAGATGATAGCTCTCGTAAGATGAATACCCCTGCGCGTCTTTTGATTTTTCGCTTCCCGGACAGCGCCGATAATGGTTACTTCCTCACCGTAATGCAGCTGGCTGATCGTTTTCAAACGGCTATAATCATCATAACGGCGTGGGAAGAGGTGGATCAGATCTTCGACCGTGTGCACACCAAGGCGTTCCAGGCGGCGGGCCTGCGCAGACCCCACACCCTTTACCGCACTCAGCGGCGACTTTAGATCGAGCGCAGGTTGCCCCGGCCGCGTGCCCTTTTCCTCCCGTGCTTCTCCTTGCCTCAGCTTATGCTCTTTCTCTGCAACCTGCTGCTGCCTATCGGTTTGCAGAGTTTTCAAAGTCTCCCGAATGGCAATAACTCGCTCTGTGATAGGCTTCTGTGCATATCCCTGAAGCCGAGTAGTTACCTCAGCTACCAGACTTTGGCTCGCTGAGCCAGTTTCTGTCCCGGCCTCACGAACCCAGGCAGCCAGGAATTTGTCCAGACCACCAATTACAATACGGTCCTGGCAACCGTCTTCGCGTTCCGCCACCAGTATCTTGATCAGTTTGTCGAAATCAGGGCTCATGCGAGTTCCCTAGCAGTGCCCAGTATGCTCTCAGGCATATTAATGTAACTACTCCCTTGCCAGGACGCCAGAGTCACTGCCGACCATAACAATGTGAACCTGGGACACATTAGATACCTTCATAGACCCCTACGCCCAGAGCATCAGGCCCCAAGTAGCTAGCAAGCGCCAGGCCATAGGGCTTGATGTCCAGTCTCTTCTCAGGGAAAGCCTCAATCAGATGCTCGAACAACGACTGCGCCCCGTCCGAAAGGCGCCCTTGTAAAATCGTGGCTCGATCAAAGCGTGCGAACTCGGTAACGAACTCGAAAAGGCGCTCAGTTGGCTTGCCCCGGCTGCGAATCCTCTCCATCGGCATGATTCCACCGTCCTCCATTATCAGGAGCGGTCTGAAGCCGGGAAGATTGTCAGTAAACCTGCGCTTTCTGCCAAAACGTCCATAGCCTTCCACATAGTCCAAATTCTCTACAAAGAAAACCATGTAAATGTGAGGAATCACCCCACGAATCAGCCGCACAAGGTCCTCAACGGACGCCGCTCGCTGGGCTGCTTCGGCAGCAACAGTGACCAGAAGCTCAAGCCCCCAGGAGATCATTCGTGAATCAACAACCGTGATCTTGCTCCGCCCCAGAAACGCTTTTGTTGCCTCTTCAGCAACCTGTACGGTTTGATTCAGTTTTGAGGAAACATGGATGGATAGGATCTGATCTGTACCTTTGAGCAAGCGCTTGTAGACATTTTGGAATTCCTCTAGTAGTGGCGGTTCAACAGTCGGCCGACCCATACCCTTTACTAGGTAACGGTAAAAGCCATTCCGATCAATATCAACACCATCATAGTAGGCTTTTGTCCCCAAGCTGATCCTCATAGGCATGACAGTTATGCCTAATTCAGCGGCGAGATGTGGTGATATATCTGCTGAACTGTCGGTCACTATCCGGATCATCCCATATCTCCTTCACACATTCTGCTATTCTGCTGAGATGATATAATAGTAGTGTGGTTGCTTGCCCTCGACCAACTCAATCTCTTGATCTGGATAGCGTCCAGCTATCCAGGAGGCCAGACTCTCTGCTTGTTCCCGCGTGACGCCATCGCCCCAATACAAAGTTATCACCTCATAACGATGAATGTCTATCCTCTGCAGCACTGCCTGTGTCACCTGCTGCAACTCATTGTCGGCCTCAACAAGCTCGCCATTGAGCAGCCCGATGAACTGCCCCTCGCGGATCTTTAGGCCATTGATCTCTACCGAGCGAACAGCACTCGTGATCTCTATGGTTTGAATCTGTGACGCTGCCCGCTCCATCAAGTCAACATTCGTCTTCAAATCACTCTGATAGTTGAAAGCCAGCAGTGCACTGATACCCTGCGGTATCGTGTTTGTTGGAATGACGACCACTTCTTTGTCCGACATTCGCCCCGCTTGCTGAGCAGCCAAAATGATGTTCGGATTATTCGGCAGCACGATTACCTGATCAGTTGGCAATGCAGATATGGCTGCCAGCAACTCTTCCGTACTGGGATTCATGGTCTGCCCACCCGGCACAACAGCGGCAGCCCCCAAGCTTTCGAAGACGCGCTCAAGCCCCTCACCATTCGCCACCACTGCGATGGCAGTGTCACCCAAGGGTTGTCCGGTGGGTGCGGCGGCAGCTGGCTTCGCTCTTTGCTTGGCCAGGAACTGCCGGTATTGTTCCTGCATGTTCTCCACAAGTACATCGCGCAAAGCCCCTTTGCTCGTCGCGTAGCTGATGATTCGCCCTGGCTCTTCAGAATGTACATGGACTTTTACGGTGTTTTCATCTCCGACCACCAGAACACTATCGCCCATGCCCATAACCATCTCACGAATCTCGTCAATTGGTAAATTCTGCCCATCAATAAGAAACTGGACGTCGTAACCGTATTCATTGTGGGGCACATGTTCGGGTTCCATTCTGGCTCCCATTCTTACGGCAGGTGCCAAAGACATCTGCTCTCCTCGCCAATAGCGCAAGATTCCTTCGAGTATGGCATACAAGCCTTGCCCACCAGCATCAACTACGCCCGCTTCTTTGAGCACGGGTAACAAGTCAGGCGTCCGTTCCAGGGCGTCCCCAGCCTGCTTCACCACTCGATCGAGAACGTACTCCATATCATCACGTTCCGCTGCAGCAAGCATAGCGGCCTCAGCAGCCTCCCGAGCCACCGTCAGAATGGTCCCTTCAACTGGCCGCATGACCCCCTTGTAAGCAGTAACCGCACCTTCATGCAGGGCAACTGCCCAATCAGAAGCAGTAAGGTATTCCTTGCCATCGAGTTGCTTGGCCACCCCGCGCCACACCTGAGATAGGATCACACCAGAGTTCCCCCGTGCTCCCATCAGGGAACCGTGCGCCAAAGCATGCACCACAGCCGAGACAGAATTGTCCGAGACTGTAGACATTTCCCGCAGCGCTGCCTGCATCGTCAGATACATATTCGTACCCGTGTCGCCGTCGGGCACTGGATAGACATTCAGCGAATTGATCAAGTCAATTTGCGCTTCCAGCCAAGCTGTACAGCTTTCGATGACTCGTCTTAACTCCCGCCCATCACATGGGGAGCGACCCCTGTCATCCCTACTTCGTGGGGTCGAGGTTGCTCCTCCGCTGGATGCGCCGTGCTGCCTACTCAAAAAAGCGTACCTCCCCTCGTTCGCCACCACCCAAAACCGGCCTGAGCGGGGTTGCATAGTATCCCGCTCTGTGGGGCGAACGGCAACAAATCACGACTTGGTGCTTACCCTCAAGCCTTGTACGTGAACGTTCACCTCCTCGATAGGAACGCTGAGAGCCTTCTCTACTCGGAATTTGACATTCTCCATGATGTTGTGGGCTACTTCGCTGATACGGACACCGTATTCCAGGATGACATACAGATCAATGATAATCCTTTGGTCCACAACTCTGACATCGATGCCACGGCGATGGTGGTCACGTTGTAATACCTCCGCTAAGCAACTGTACAACGTAGGACGCGACATACCCACTACGCCATAGCATTCTAGCACCGCTGCAGCTGCCAAACCAGCTATAGCCGCGGGTGAAACCTCAATACGGCCCAATCTGCTTTCCTCGGTCATCAACAGTCTCCTCGGCTACAGGCAGAACTTGCACAAAATGCCTTCTTGTGGTATTATGGCGCGACATTCCTAGAGCTTTGTCTACAGTAGAAAGAGGTAGTTCCGAATGCCAGTAAGATGTGATATTTGCGGGAAAGGGCCACAATTCGGCCACAACGTAAGCCACTCCAAGAAGGCCACAAAGCGTCGTTGGTTGCCGAACATCCAACGGGTTACCATTCGAGACGGTCAAACCACCAAACGTCTCAACGTGTGTACTCGCTGCCTGCGCACACTGCAAAAGGCCTAACGATCTATTGTTGCCTCCGAAAGCCAGCACCCCTTTAGGGGGCTGGCTTTCCTGTTGTTTCAAACACCCCTGGTAAATGTTCGATGCTCCTCCGCAGTCTGGATATCGCTTCCGCCACACTCCCGCTTGTGCTGAACACAGCCGTCCCCGCTCCAAGCACTGTGGCCCCTGCCTCCACAACCAGAGGCGCTGTCCGGGAGTCAATGCCTCCATCCACCAGAATATCTGCTGCCAAGCCACGCTCATCAAGCATGTGCCTTACCTGTCTGATTTTCCCAAGCATGCTGTCAATAAACTCTTGACCACCGAAACCTGGGTTCACGGTCATCACGAGGATGGCGTCAACATATTCCAGAATCTCTTTGACATGCGCAGCCGGTGTGGCTGGGTTGATTGCTACCCCCGCTTTTAGGCCCAAGCTCCTGATCTGCTGTACGGTGCGATGTAGATGTGGGCAGGTTTCCTGATGCACCGTAATCCAGTCAGTTCCCGCGGCTGCAAAGTCGGAGATATAGCGCTCTGGTTCCACGATCATCAGGTGCGTGAGCAACGGCAAGGCAGTCACGCGGCGTACAGCCTTGACAACGAGAGGACCCATGGTAATGTTCGGCACAAACCGGCCATCCATCACATCGATATGGATGTAGTCAACTCCCGCTGCCTCAACCTCTTTTACCTGCTCTCCAAGCCGGATAAAGTCCGCTGCTAGAATAGACGCTGCAATCCTTATCCGGGATTCACTCTTCATAAGACAATCATACTCCGTATTCATCAAAAAAGCAAGACCTTGGTCCGCTGCGCCCTGACTCCAGCAAGACAATCAGGGACTCTCTCTGCGACGTGAACGCAGCTGCCCACATCCGGCCTGTATATCGATGCCTCGCGCCAGCCGTACAGTGCTAGCGATTCCCATACGGTTAAGCACGCGCCGAAAAGCCAGAACGTGCTCGCGGCTTGATGGGCAATAGTCGCAGCCCTCTGTGGGATTGAGTGGGATGAGGTTAACATGACAGAGCAGGCCACGCAACAGGTGGCCCAACTCCCTGGCCTGTTCCAGGTCGTCGTTAATGTCTTGGATCAATGCGTACTCAAAACTCACGCGCCGGCCCGTGCTCTTTGCATACTCCCGGCAAGCTGCTATCAGCTCCGAGATAGGATATCGCCTGTTTACGGGCACCAAGCGGTCACGTAACGCATTATCCGCCGCATGCAGAGATACGGCCAAGCCCACGGCAAGCTTCTCCTGTGTCAGGCGCCTGATCCCTGGTACCCACCCAACCGAGGAGACGGTGAAGCGCCGTGCCCCCAAGCCAAAGCCACGTGGATCGTTCAGGATTTGTATGGCACGCCAGGTTTCGTCATAGTTAGCCAGTGGCTCCCCCATGCCCATGAACACAACGTTGGTGACGGCCTCATCGCGCACTTTCAATAACCGCGCGTAATAGAGCACTTGGTCTACAACCTCGCCAGTACTAAGGTTACGCTTGAACCCGCTCTGCCCGGTAGCGCAAAAAGGACAACCAAGGGCACAGCCCACTTGTGAAGAGACACACACGGTCTGACGCCCCTCATAGCGCATCAGCACAGTCTCAATGGTCTCGCTATCGCCCAGTCGCAGCAATGTTTTTGTCGTCAGGCCATTCGCAGAAGTCAGAGTATCCAGCGGTACGAGCGACTGGATGATGGCCAGATCAACTAGCTTCTGGCGGAAGCTGAGCGGTAGGTTGGTCATGGAGGTGAAATCAAACACCAGCGAACGATAGATCCATTCAAAAACTTGTCTGGCGCGGAAAGGAGGTTCGCCCTGGTCAGTGGCCCAAGACACCAGTTGTTCATAGGACAGATCCGTCAGCAGGACTTTGTTATGCACAAGCACTCGATCCCCAAACGAATGTAGTTCGATCAATTCTGCACTGCCACGGCATCTCGCCATGCGTGATAAAAGGTGGCAATGTCTCCATAAACCAGGTCTGGCGTGAGTGATGAACTCGCCAACTGTTGAGCATCGGTGACGCCACTCAGCACAAGAAGCGTTGTCAATCCGAGTTGGTGCCCCCCGAGGATATCCGTGTCTAGACGATCACCGACGATGGCCGCCGTCTCCGGCTCTGCCTCTAGCTTCTGCAGGGCAAGTTCAAAAATGTGGGGCTGCGGCTTACCTATTATCAGCGGAGCAGTGTCCGTGGCTGTCTCTATTGCCGCGAGAATCGCCCCTGCTCCTGGTATCAGACCAAATTCGCTAGGAAAAGTCTTGTCCGGATTGGTGCCAATGAACGTGGCCCCAGACCTTATGGCGAGAGTCGCTGTAGCCATCTTCTGATAGGTAAAACGACGATCGAAGCCTGCCACCACATAGGCAACGTCTGCACCATCTCGGAGCACAAAACCCCGTTTCTCTAGTTCCATTCGTACTCCATCTTCACCAATCGCATAGACTGTTGTACCCGGCGGAGCTGCCCGCGCGAGATACATCGCTGTAGCCTCTGCTGAGGTTAAGATCTTGTCTTCCTCCATTTCTATGCCCATACGTGCCAGCTTGCTCACATACTGCGCCGCGGTGAGCGTAGAGTTGTTCGTTAACAAGAGGAAAGGAGTATCCATCTGGCGCAAGAAATCCAAGAACTCGCCTGCACCCCGGATAGGCGCGTTACCACGGTAAAGCACACCATCCATATCAATGATCAAGCTACGCACTCGGGTCAACTCCTCGGGTGTGTTCATGCGTCTGCGTCTGCCCCCTCGTTTCTTTTCAGGAACTCTTCATAGTCAGTTGGCGTGTCAATATCGAGAAACATGTCAGGGGACTGCATTTCGACAGCCAGCACTTGGCTTGCAAAGCGCTCTATCACCTGGCGTCCTCCCATGTCACCACGCAGACCTTTCAACTCAGAAAAGAGGCTGTGGTCAAACAAGATAGGGGGGGCGCGCTGCCCATGGTACGCGGGGACAACGATCGGTTTCATGCTACCATAATACGCCTGCAGGATGCGCTCAATCCCTTCGCTCGTGACGTGCGGTTGATCCGCCAGGACGAAAAGCACTGCTTCTACATTACCCTTAATGGCCTCGAGTCCCACCCGTATGGATGAACTAATGCCAGTTTCCCAGTCCTCGTTGAGCACTGTCCGACACCACGCAGGAATGCGCTGCCCGATCTGCGCTGCGGAGTGCCCTAGAACAACTACTACCTCCTCCACACTGGTGGCCCTCACGATGTGGAGCACATGCTCGATCATCGTCGTCCCAGCGACGGGCAAAAGCTGCTTGGGGTGACCGAAGCGCTTGGATGCACCCGCGGCCAGGACGATAGCCGAGACCCGTTGCCAACACTCGAGAACCGGATCATCCGTTGCGACAGCGCCAATGAGCACTCTCTCCAGTGACGGGTTGCCTTTGATCTGACCAGCGACCTGGCGAGCAGCTGCCAAGGTCGCTTCATCATGCACCTTGTTAATCAGCGGCGCTACGCGGACGTCAGCAGGGGCGCCTTTGAGCGCCCCTTGTGGATGAACGAGCAGGTTGGCAAGCACTGACACGCCGATCACTTCGCCTCGTGGCAACCCCGTCAGCCCGGCAACCAACTCCGGGCGATGAACTGTTTGTTCCACCAGCCTGCGACCGACCACATCCATTCCTACTACGGGAACCAATAGGGTGGTCTCTGGAGGGACAACGGGTTCGTGCGCGGCTGGCGCCTTCAGAGACAATCCCCTGGCCCCGTCGGCTTCCACGATAACCGCATCAGCCAGCTTTGCAAGCGCCGCGACCAGGACAGGCTCGATACCTTTCAGTTTGTTCTCCACCTCAAGTCGCTGCGAAGCAACCGTTATCAGACCCTTGCCACGTAAAGCTTCTTTTGCCAGGCGCAATACCTGTGCCGGGTTGCTCTCCACGACCAGGGCTTTCGTCTGCTCAGGGGATGGCGGACGAATCATCGTCGTTGTCGTAGTAATGACCCGCCACCCTTGGTCCGCTAGTTCGTGGCCAAGGCGGTACATGGCCGTGGTCTTGCCCCCCGCACCAACAAAAGAAATGACTTCGCCCTTGCGAACCCGCAACGCTTCCCAGAGGCGCATCAGTAGCTCCTGTTTATTGTCCTAGTATAAAAAGGCGGCTGAAGGTCCCAGACGGCGAAGATGCTACGCGAGGACGAGCCATCCCGTCGGTGCGGGACGAGCGGTCGCCCGTGGCCTTGCCTGGGCCAAGATCTACGACACTGTCTATCCGCCAGGACAGGCAAGACAGGTGGTCGGCATCTATCGGGCGGGGCGGTATGCTCCAATATGGTGTCTAATCGCGCCTATCTGTGAAAGGTAAGAAAGGCAGGGAGGTGGTTACCCCTTTGAGAAGCACATACATTTCCGCCGCTCCAAGCAGAGAAAACTCTCCTTGAAAGTCTCGTTTCAACTCCGTCGTCTTCACCCGGAAATCAGAAGCCGAGAGAGTCACTCTCAACCAATCGTTCTGGAACGCCATCTCATCGACGCCGCTTGCCACAGAAAGCTGCCATTCCTTCCCACCTTCCCGCCTCTTGATGGTCCACCCCTTTTTGTCTTTCTCGATGTAGAAAGCGTTGTCGTCTTCCGACTCGAAATCGCTTTCCTTAAGAAAGAGCCTGGGCTTTTCCCGGTAGGGTTTCCCTTCATGGACGCAGAAGGTCGTGCAGTTGCCGCACTCGTTGCAGAAATCATCCACATGGATGATCTGCCGGACCTGTTCAACTTGAAATACTTTTTCCCCGGTCACCGCCAGTCTGCCATTGTGGCAGGAGAGTTGGGGCACCATCACATTCACCGGTGAGATGGAGTAGGTATAGTTGGAACGGTTGGGGCAGACTTCCACACACTTGTCACAGAAAGTGGA
>Ga0209427_10004182_pt1 | contig 16740 bp, 16 predicted proteins | sample DeeMarSWOR136_30_FD_187465 | JGI IMG/M metagenome (GOLD analysis project Ga0209427, IMG submission 187465) | Marine sediment microbial communities from White Oak River estuary, North Carolina - WOR-1-36_30 (SPAdes) (version 2) | ecosystem: Environmental > Aquatic > Marine > Intertidal zone >...
TTTAAACTTTGCCTCCGCACCCGATTCTTTCGATATATCTGGATGATATCGGCGGGCAAGTTTTCGATAGGCCTTTTTTACTTCATCCTGAGCAGCATTCCGGCCGATTCCTAGAATTTGATAATAATCTTTATATTTCATTTTATTACCAACAATCTCAAATCATAATGAAGGCAATATGAATGTTTGAGAATAACGGGTCATTAACGGATCACACATTTCAGGCCCCATTTCTCATTTCTTCTTTGTGTAGGGAAAATTGAATAAGAATTCACAACAATTCATGTCGGGAAAAGGGAAACAAAGCTTTATGTCATGCTTGGGGAAACAAAAAATAAAAGGTGGATAAAGTTTCCCGCATCTTGAATATACTCCATAAAGAAATGTAAAAGATCCTTCACAAATATCCTTCATATCTGAACACTTCGGTTGTGAACACATCGGTTCCTTCCACAAGATTTGCCTTCCACATTCAATGTCCTTCATTGAGTGTGGGTTATTTTGTTTATCTAAGGAAACCCAGTTAGCGTTTGAATCAATGACAAGCCAACCTTCTTTTGTCAGAACCTCTGATACTGCGTGGGTCTTGACATGCTCACAAAAAAAACATAGGCATTTCCAAAACCATGATAGGAGTTTTCCCCCAAAGCTATTTTTCGAATACATGAAGACATGGCGAGTCTTGAACCCATGCCTTCCCAATATTTTTTCGATTAACCTGCTCCTGTCGCAACATGCGCCGGATTGACCTTTGGCTATGGCCTCATAAATATCTCTCGGTTCTCTGGGCTTACCATATGTCAAATGTTTCCCATGCGGAACACTGTGTAAAACTGCACGTTGGACGGCCCTGATGAACCCTACCTCATCTTCATAAGTTGGATTTTCCAGAAGCGGTTGTACCTGTCCTTTATCCAAGAATTTTTTTATGTAGACGGAATCTTCTTGCGTAATTGAGTTATCTACACACATCTAAAAAAGCTTGGGGGTCAGATCTTCATTCTGTTTTAGGGTCTGATACCCCGCAGTTTGCTGCGTTCAAATGTGAAGAATACCTTTGGCAGATACCCAGCGGCTTGCCGCGGGGAGGTTCATTCTTCACGCTTGAAAATTTCTTGTCAAGAATGAAGACCTGATACCGTTGTCATTTCAGCTAATTGCGGTCAGTGTGAAACCATTGTTGTGCTTTTCAATAGCCAAATATGCTCTACCCTAGCATTGTTGGTGACAAATGCGGTTTCATACTGTTGAATGGTTCAGGTATGCTTCTTAGTTTTTTGATTTCGGAATGTCCCAATTTAAGATAATACTTTATAAAGCAGTATTTAAGTTTTCCGAAGAAGCTATCGGAATCCAAATAAAGTCATTTTTGTGGTTTTTTAATGTTGTATACATTTGGGTCTTGCTTTTGGAAATAGGAATCACTTCCATGAATTCCATTTCAAGTTGTTCTGGGCCATCAGGGAAAGATTTTTTGAATAAACGTTTATAATTTCGCCAATTAGCAGCAGCCCTCATTAACGTAGTAAAAGATACCGCATTAGTATTCCCCTTAAACGAAATCAACTGCCAAAAAGCTGCGCTGCATTATTGCATACGAAACGGTTTTATGCGGCGATTTCGCCGCATAAAACCCTCCATGCGGGTATTACGCTGCATTCTTGCATAATAAAAATCTCGGTTTTATGCGTGGTGCCCTGGAAAAAGTTAGGGCCGTCCATGACATTGGCCAAACAACACAAAACCCCGCCTCTCCTTCGGAGAAATGGGGTCTCGGTATTCAGTTCATGGCATCCCCTTACTTTGGGGTTTACAAATCACAACGGAATTTCAAGGCAAACTATCATAAAGCTGGCTTTTGTCAAGGATTCTAAGAACAACACGGTTATGGCCAGAATGCAGACTATATGTTATAAACGCCCACAAACCGGGGAAGTTCCAGACCGAACACTTTGCCAAGTTCGGGAGGTTTCCACAACTGCCCGAATTTTAATTCGATACGATATAATGACAGGGCCTGTTTGCAAGCAACACATAGGAGAAAATAGTAAATGAAGATTCTGCTGCATATATGCTGTGCGCCTTGCGCTATATATCCTTTGAAGATCCTTCGATCAGAGGGCTTTGAGGTGATGGGCTTTTTTTACAACCGCAATATCCACCCTTTTCAGGAGTGCCAGCGGCGTGAAAACGCCCTGAAGGTCTATGCCGAGCAGGTCGACTTAGAGGTCATCTATCAGGATGGCTACGACATGGAAGCATTCATACAGAATGTGGTGTTTCGTGAGGAAGAACGTTGCTCCTATTGCTACCATGACCGGTTGAAGACCACGGCACTTATTGCCAGACACGGCAAGTTTGACTACTTCACCTCTACCCTCTTGCAGAGTAAATTCCAGAAGCACGACACGGTCCGCTCGATTGGGGAAAGCCTCGGAAAATCCTATGGTGTGCCGTTCCTGTACCGGGACTTCCGGGAGGGCTGGAAGGAGGGAATTGAGACCTCAAAGCGTCTGAACTTGTACCGCCAGCAATACTGCGGATGCATATACAGCGAGAAAGAGCGGTTTTTCAAAAACTAAATATTCATTCATCACGAAAACACGAAAGTACGAAAAGACGAAAACAGATGCTCGTTTGCCTCAAGTAGACCTCATCACCATACTTGTCCCTTTCGTGCTTTCATCATTTGCGGCTTTTCGCCTTGAGAAGAGGCGTGTTTTCTCGTGACTTCTCAAAAAATTCGGATTATGGTCATTGCGAGCGAAGCGAAGCAATCTCTTTCGTGGCAGTGAGATTGCTTCGTCGCTGACGCTTCTCGCAATGACATGAAATAACAGTTCCATGGAACTACCCGGACTTTTGAGAGTTTACGTATTTTCGTGATAATTCTTTGAATCTCAGAAAATCGGAAGAACGAGATGCCGGGTGGAGAGGACCTCAAGGCCTGTCTCCAGTTCAAAGGAGGGATTCGGCGTTTTTCTGCATCTGTACAAAATCGTCCTCGCTCAAGCCTGCGCCCAGGACGATTTGTCTTGCCTGTTCGTCATTAATGAGGTCTGAGGGTTCGTGGGCATCGGTATTCAAGACCAATTTGGCGCCATGCTGCTTGGCCATTTTCGCAACGTGCCCGTTCGTCAAACTGTGTCCCTTCCGAGCGCTGATTTCCAGAAAAATACCTTTTTCGGCCGCCATCGCTGCCTCTTCATCCGAGATCAGACCAGGGTGGGCCAGGATGTCTATGTCTGCACCAACGGCCGCACGATTTGTACCAAGCATTACCGGCTCAGCAATGGTTTCCCCGTGTACCACCACAATCTTGGCCCCAAGAGACCGGGCCTGTTCGGCTAAAGGCCCGATGTGAGAAGGCGGGATATGCGTTAACTCAATGCCGGGCAAGGCCTTGATATGCTTGATGTCATTCAATGCTACCGTTACCGCCACAATCCGAGGGATGATAAAATCGAGGTTTGAGGCATCAGCATGGTCCGTGATAGCTATAGCCTTGATACCAAGCACCTCTGCCCGCCGGACCAGTTCGGATGGAATTAGGACACCATCGCTGAAAATGGAGTGGGTGTGGAGATCAATCATAGCCGTTCACATTTTGTATTTGCCGAAATCGTCGGGCGAAAGCTTCTCCAAGTACTCCTTCCATTTCAAACCCTCCTCGCTCTTGTCCCACGCTTCAGGCTCTTGATCCAGCCGTTTTGATTTCTGGATTACGGTGTCATCAACAAATATGGGACAACCAGCCCTGAGAGCTAAGGCAATGGCATCGCTGGGACGGGCATCTATATTGTATGATTGGCCATCAAAAGAGAAGTAGATTTGGGCAAAGAATGTGTTATCCTTCAGGTCGCACACCTCAATCTTGGAGATCTTTATTTTTAGCTTATCCATGAAATTCTTGAACAGATCATGAGTCATGGGGCGAGCGAAGCGAACATTCTCAAGCTCTGTAGCAATGGCCGTCGCCTCCAGGATACCAATCCAAATGGGAACTGCGTGATCTCCATCAACGGATTTTAAAACGACTATAGGGGTGTTTGAACCCGGATCAATAGTTAAACCCGAAACCTTCATTTCATGCAGCATAGGACATGCCTCCATTCTCGCCAGAGTATTCTCCATGGCCCCTGCCAACAGGATGCCCGAGCAAGGAATGTGAAAACGCTTCCACAATTCTTACTGGCAAGATCCGGCCAGCACGTGCCATGCAATTCGCGCTATCTTTGAAGTTTATAATTTTATTACATGGGCTCCGTCCTGTCAACTGATTACGCGATTTCTTGCTAGGGCCTTCAACCAAGACCTCCTGAGTCGTCCCTATTAGGGCCTTATTCTTCTTCAGGGTGAACTCCCTTTGAACCTCCAACAGGGTGCTGAAGCGCTTACCCTTTACGGCCTCCGGAACCTTATTGGAAAACTTAGCAGCCGGAACATTTGGACGATCAGAATACTTGAACAAAAATAGACCGTCAAATTCTACCTGCCGGACAAGATCTACGGTGGCTTCAAAGTCAGCTGTCTCCTCGCCTGGAAAACCGACAATCATATCAGAGGTTATTGCTATACCAGGCCGGACGTTGCGTAATCTTGCAACCTTCTTGACATACAAGTCCCTTGCGTATCCTCTATTCATGCGACTCAGCACACGACTTGAGCCGGACTGAACCGGCAGGTGGATATGAGGGGCAAGTTTGTCCAGTCTGCAAAAGGCCTCAATCAAGCGATCCGACAGGTCCTTGGGATGCGAGGTCGTAAAACGTATGCGCTGCAAACCTTCGATATCGTTAACCCGTTCAAGCAGTGCCGGAAAATCACATCCATGGCCATTCTTTTGCCCATATGCATTCACGTTTTGGCCTATGAGTGTAACCTCACGGATACCATTTTGGACCAAAAGCCGAATTTCCTCGAGTATTTCCTCGGGTTTCCGGCTAACCTCACGTCCTCTCACATACGGCACCACACAATAGGTACAAAAGTTGTCGCAACCCTGCATGATAGTCACAAAGGCCGTGACACGCTCAACTTTGAAGACTGGCCCCTTAACACACAGGAGTTCCGACGACCCTCTTGGATTTACGTCCACAACCTGCTTTTCTTGATCTTTGACCTGTTCTACAAGGGAGGGAAGCCGCCCAAGGGCAAAGGTTCCAAAAACTATATCAATGTGCGGTGCGCGTTCAACAAGACGATAGCCCTCTTGTTGGGCCACGCATCCGCCTACGCCAATAATGATGTCCGGCCTCAGCCGTTTCATTCGGACAAGACGACCCAAGAAGCTGTAAACCTTGTGCTCGGCCTTTTCACGGATCGAACATGTATTTAACAGTATAAGATCGGCCTTATCCAGCTGTGATGTGGGCCTGTAGTTCAATGGGGCCAAAAGTCTCAACATCTGTTCGGAATCATAGACGTTCATCTGGCAACCCATGGTCACTATGTGTACGAGTTTTTGTTTCATTTAATCAGTCAATCCCACAGGTTCAATTCTGATATGCCTTCCAAGATCCTCGACGATCATATCTACTATGCTTTGGCAACCAGGTCCGATTTGTAGCACAACCAATCCCTCCTGTGGATCTATAGTCCTGAGTACAGCAACTCCGTCGTATCCCTCCAGGATAAACTTCAAGAAATGAATCTGCCCTCGATCTACGCGATAGTATCTCTTGACCGTGGTTTTCGGCATGTAAAAGCGTTTTGTTCTCGGAATAATACACCAACCTTTTTGAAACTAACATCAATTCCCCCATCCTTTCAATGAAAAAATCGGGTGACCCTTCACCAGACGCAGAGAACCCAGAGGTTTCACGATTTTTTGCTTTGCGCTGAGAGGGCGCAAAGTAAAAACACTCACCTATTCTGCGCTTACAGACTCTTGAAACTTCTGCTATTGAACCGGATTCAGCCGCCTTTTCGGATTGAAATTATGACCACCGTCCTCGCTCTGCTCGGTTAACGAGTTGCCCTGCTGCGGGTGAGGCAGGCTGTTGCCGTCCGCTTCGGGTCCGCCGTAGGCGCGAACGGTTTGCCATTGCCGTGCTCTCAACGGCAATGGCAAAGACTTTCCCCCTTTGCGTCCTCTGCGGCTCGAACGAGCGTAGCGAGTGGGCGGTGAACTATTACGAAATCGGTATTGTGCAAATGTCTCAGTTGGGCTATATGAGGTCACCATGCAAGAGAACTGGCACATCCTTTCACCTGATCCAAAACAGGTTTCTATGCTGGCTGAAAGCCTGGGCTGTCAGCCGGCGTTCGCCACTGTACTTATAAACCGCGGCATCTGTAGCAAGGATCAGGCGGTAGCTTTTCTTAAGCCTTCCCTTGCCCATGTTCGATCCCCTTTCTTGATGAAAGATGTAGACCGTGCCGTTGAGCGCATCTTGGTGGCTATTCGTCGCGGTGAAAAAGTGCTCATCTTTGGGGACTATGATACTGATGGCATTACAGCCACTGCGATTCTCTTTGAATTTCTGGCCTATCTGGATGCTGATGTGGATTACTACATCCCGAATCGCCTGACCGAAGGTTACGGGTTGACCCGGGATTATGTTGAAAAGCGCGCAATCCCCGATGGTATCGACCTTATCATAACCGTGGATTGCGGCATTAGCAGCCTTGATGCGGTCAGTGAGGCTCGCAGTGCCGGCATCGATGTGATCATAACTGATCATCATGAAACCCCTCCCCTAATGCCCGAGGCCTTTGCCATCTTGAACCCTAAACAACCTGATTGTCCTTCAGGCTTCTCGTGGCTCGCAGGGGTTGGTGTGGCCTTCAACTTGGTCCTTGCGCTGCGCAAGAGGCTCCGGGATGAGGGTTTTTGGAACAATCGTCCGGAACCAAACCTAAAGGCCGCCTGCGATTTGGTAGCCCTTGGCACAGTAGCAGACATGGTTCCGCTTGTGGAAGAAAATCGCATCTATGTGAAGGCTGGACTTGAGGTCCTCGCCTCTCATGCCCGTCCAGGTATCAAGGCTCTGTTGGATGTATGTAACATGCTGAATCGCCCCCTTGATACCAGGGACCTTGCTTTCAAGCTCGCCCCTCGGGTGAATACAGCCGGAAGACTCCGCCACGGCTTAATTGGCTTGAGGCTCTTGACTACAGCAAATATGGAGACGGCACACGCCATTGCAACGGAGCTTAACCAGGAAAACATTAGAAGACAGAGGATTGAAAACCACATCCTGTCAGAGATCGTCCGGCACCTTGAAAACAACCCAAAGTTATTGGAGCAAAGAGCGCTGGTCTTAGACCAGCAGGGATGGCATCAGGGCGTGATCGGAATCGTGGCATCCAGGCTGGTTAACCGATATTACCGCCCAGTTGTTCTTATTGCGGTTGCCGACGGCATCGGGAAGGGCTCGGCCCGAACTCCGGATGGGTTTGATTTGTATGAAGGTCTGAACGACTGTGCTCAGTACCTGGAAAAATTCGGGGGCCATAGGGCGGCAGCAGGCATCACGTTGAGGGCCGAAAACATCCCTGCTTTCCGCAGAGATTTCGAAAGAATCGTCTGTCACAAGACAACGCCGGAGGATTTCGTCCCTAAGCTGTCTATCGACGGCGAGATTTGTGCATCTGATGTCTCTGTTCAACTGGCAGATGATTTGGAAGCACTTGCTCCTTTCGGAACAGGGAATCCAGAACCTCTGTTTATGCTTTCAGACATTGATGTCGTTTCAGCCCGCGTGGTTGGAACCCATCATTTGCAGATGCGACTGCGCTCTTCGAAAAACGTTCAAACGAGACCGTTTGATTCGATCTTGTTCAACTCTGGTGCTGATAAGCCACCCCCTGAAAGATGCCGGCGCATTGTCTGCCATATTCGCTGGAACCGGTGGCGAGACCGAAAAAGCATCCAACTCGTGGTCAAAGATTTCCTGGCGGGCTAAGGGCTTGCGCCTTCTGCCAAGTTATTTTTGCGCAAGCCCTAAGGCACTGCCGTTCTAATCCGACCGCTATATGGTCCGGGTTGTGTTCATGGCGTGATCTTGAAATTGACTGACTTCAGTATATCACCCTCCGGCCCGAGCACGTCCACACGCCAATCGCCGATCTCATGGGGTTGAATGATTTTTGAGCTGTTGGTGCGCCAACTGACAGAGTTTACCTTCAATTTTACCACTGCCCTCTCGGTTTCGGCAAAGTACCAGACGTGGTAGATCTCGGTCGCATCCTGTGCACCTGTGATGTGTGTAAAACAGTAAAGCTTTTCCACTGGGGGCTCGAAACTGGTCCCCGCATCCACGGGCTCCCGCTCAACCACCTGTCGGCAGATGGCAGCCCTTGTTATCTCCAAATCAACGGCCGGCTTGGGTGCCGCCTCTTCAGCCTTCTCGGCTGCAACCGGCTTGGCTGTCGGCTTGGCTGTCGGCTCTTCAGCCTTCTCGGCTGCAACCGGCTTGTCGACGGCCTGCTCGGTTGTCGGCTCGGCAGTTTGTTCGGGAGCCTGCTCATCTACGGCCACAGCTGTGCGGCAGCCTGTAAGGGGGAGGTAGATCGCAATCAACGCACTCAGGACGACGATAAAGTACAATTTCTGTTTCATAGTGATACCCTCCTTATACCCATTTTGTAGCCGTTCATAGGTTCAGAGTTCACGGTTTCAGCCGTCGTAGCCTACGGCTACTATGGCGAAGTCGGCTCTGATTTTCGGTTAACACTGAACCTCTGAACCCGTGACACGAATCAACGGTTTAAGTTTTCGGTCAACACTGAACCATTGAACCCGTGAACAGTTACCCCGTTTTTATATCACTTAAACACAAATTTCCTCTGTTTGCAACCAGCTAATTCAGCAATTCTCGGCGAAAAACACAAGAAGATTGCGGAGCCTGTTCCGGTGGGCTGAAACCCCGAGTACAACGAGGGGGAAGCGAGGAATCTCATTTTGCACATGTTCGGCACAGCCCTTCGGTTTTCTAACCACTGGCTCCGGGTTTGCTTCGGCTACGCCTCGTAACCGCTAACGCTCCCTGGCCCAGACCGGGTTTTTTCCCTTGGGCACGGTCCAACTTCTGTCGCGCCAGGGCGGGCCTCGCAATGACATTACGAAAACTTTTCTGTCATTGCGAGCGAAGCGAAGCAATCTCAAGGCATTAGAAATTCACCGAGAATTGCTACAGCGAATTTGGTTGCCAAGCTGTTTGGGCCTGAGAGGTGCATTTTTTTGTTGTAATTTAATAGAACTTCTCATATTCTTTGTATTGATACGTCTCATTTTAACCATATCAGGTGACTTGCAAAAAGTCACCGGTTGGAAGCCCACTTCCGATGGCAAAAGTATTTCGCCCCAGCAATCGCGAATCAAGGATCCTGTCCAGGATTGAAACCTCCAAGGAACGGGCTCGCCGGCTCACTATCGAACAAGCAAGAAATGTCTTGGAGCCACTTAGCAATGCCCTGGCTATGAAGCTTATAGAGGAAAAATTGATCCATACGACCAGTAAGGAGGATATTCAGAAACAGATCGGAGCCTCACTGGAAAAATTGTCCCGCTCGGATGAATTTGACATTGATTACCAAATTGCCCCACTCAGGAACCTCGTGCCGCGACCGAATATTGTAAGTCTATATCTAACCGTATTTGTCGTAGAAGAACTGGTCAACCATAGAAGCGTTGAAGACATTTATGGTTCTGATGAAGAGATCTATAACTGCATTAACCGCCAGGTTGCCAAATTCATCCTCTAATGAGGCCCTCCTTTCATCCCAGGCTGGTTAACGGCCCCTTTGAGGATCCGGCCCTCTTCATACCATTTTTCTTTCAAAAGCGCGCCCTCCTCTTTGACATGGGAGACCTGCATCGCTTAGCCCCGAAAGAAATCTTGAAACTCACTCACGGATTCGTAACCCATACCCACATGGACCATTTTGCAGGCTTTGATACCATGCTGCGTACTTTCTTGGGACGACAAAAGGCCTTCCACGTCTTTGGCCCACCCAACTTTCTTCAAAACATTGAGGGGAAGCTGGCAAGCTACACCTGGAACTTGGTTGAAAACTACAGCCATGGTTTTTCAGTGAAGGCTACTGAGGTACATCCAACTTATACCATAAGCCAGGTCTATGACTGTAAAAAGGGATTTAAGTCAAACCAGGCACAACATAAGGCCCCTTTTGACGGTACTCTCCTCGCGGAACCCGCCTTTTCAGTCCATGCCATCCACTTGAATCATAAGATCCCCTGCCTGGGCTTTAACCTCAAGGAGCGCTTTCATGTCAATATCATGAAGGACAGGCTGAAAAGGCTCAAGATACCAGTGGGCCATTGGCTGAGGCGGTTCAAGGAGGCACTATACGAGGAGCATGACCTCGAAGAAGAATTTCAGGTGGTTTGGAAAGAGGCCGGAAAAGAGCGAGAACTTACGTTTTGCCTGGGTGACCTTGCAAACCAAATTGCACATATTTCACCGGGACAGAAGATTACCTACATTGTTGACGTTCTCTTCAGCCCTGAAAACGCCGAAAAGATCATTGATTTTGCCCGGAATGCCGACCACCTTTTCATCGAGGCTGCGTTTCTTGACGCAGAGCTGGAAGTTGCGCGCAACAAATATCACCTGACCGCAAAACAAGCAGGCACTCTTGCCAGAAAAGCGGGTGCCAAACAATTTACGCCGTTTCATTTCTCACCCCGATACGCCCACACCGCCCATCTGCTCCAAGAAGAGGCTGATCGAGCCTTTGCAGGAGATACCCGTGATCAGTAATCGCCTCCATTCGCACTAACGTTCCCGACTCGCTCCTTTCTCCTCAAATAGGCCATCAGGTCATTGATGACATTTTGCAGCCTGTTTGCTCCGTCCACGGCAGAGGCTATGAACTCATTGGCATCTGAATCAAGCCTGCCCTTATAGCGCGCCTCCACAAACCGGAGATATCTCGACACCACATCCAACGACTCTTGCAGATCATGCGATGCCACATAGGCAAACCGCTTTAGTTCCTCATTGCTTTCCTCCAGTTCAGCGACATGGCGGCGCAACTTTTCCTCAGCCTCCTTGTGCTCAAGTGCTTGCTCTTCCAGTTCCTTGACTCTTTGCTCCAATTCTTCGTAGGTTGGTGTGTATGTGCCGTGGTCGTTGTTTTTTTCAGCCATCGTGATAACAACGGCCTCTGATAAGCCCGTCCTCCAAGTGGATGATTTTAGGCCTAACCAAAACTATATGTAGGCGTTCAGAGGTTCAGGGTTCAAGGGTTCAGGGTTGACCGAAAATCTGAACTGTCCTTCGAGCAAGGTCAACGAAAGAAAGGTAACCCTGAACGGTGAACGCTGAACCTGTGAACGGTTACAACTATAGAAAGGAGAGAATTCATGGTAACCAAAGACCAGAAGTTCAAAGCACTAGAACAGGCTATCGAAATCACCAAGGAATACGCACGCAGTGGAGTAGAACGCCAACCCACAGAAACTGTCTTGAAAGCGATCTATAAGAAACTGATCGAAATCGTAAACGAAATCGAAGAGACCGCGGACATGTAAGCGAGCAATAGTACAAACACTTATGCTCCAGTTTTTCTTATCTCAGTCTCGGTGAGTGTAGCCGGATGGATCTCCTCTATATAGCGTTGGATACCGGTTGTAATGGCGTCGGCTATGTCCTCCTGGTAACCGGCAGTGTTCAATCTGCGGCACTCCGTCGGATTCGTTATGAAAGCGACCTCTACCAATATACACGGCATCTCAGCACCAAGTAGTATATAGAAGGGGGCCTGTTTTACACCTTTGTCATTGATACGGCTATATTTTGGCTTCAATTTCCTAACCATGGCTTCTTGAACGTAACCCGCAAGACGACTCGATTCATCTATCTTGGCGTTTTTCATCAGGTCACTCAAAATGGCCTCAAGGTCGCTAATATTTTTTGCTGAGGTGGCATTCTCCCGTGCAGCCACCAAGATGGCGTCCTTATCTGTGGCCAGATTCAAGAAATAGGTCTCAACGCCACAAGAAGCCCTGGTCTTGTTGGCATTGGTGTGAATAGAAACAAAAAGGTCAGCATTTTTGGTATTGGCAAGGGCGGTGCGTTCTTCAAGCGAAAGAAAGGTGTCTGAGTCTCGTGTGAGTATGGCCTCGCATCCAAGTCTTTGACGAATCTTCCTGGCCAGTCTCCTGGAAATCTCCAGGGTCACGTTCTTCTCTCGCACACCCCTCAAATATCCAATAGCACCAGGATCTATGCCACCATGTCCGGGGTCAATAACAATCCGCTTCACCCCAAGTGCCAGTTGTTTGGCCAGGGCACCCCTGGGCACCTTGCCACCTGGTTTCTCCGGCTCGTGTTTAAATCGTTTATTTGTTGTGGTCTTCGATGTGGTCTTTATGGGCACACCACGGACATCGACTACAATGCGAAACGGATTACTGAGAGAGAATATCTTAAAATCATCGATAGATTCGATATCTAAGACAAACCGAACCGTATCCGGACTGTATTGAGCAGCACGAGCACCGCTGAGAAGATCATCTATGATGGGCACAACCGGCTTTAGGTTGGGCCCCACTCGCGCATGATTCAGATCAACATATAGACGCATAGGTTTTGCAATGCTGGGATCTCTTTTCAACAGGCCGTGGGTATAGGGCACCTCAGATTCTACATCAATGACCACACGCGTATAAGTTGGGCTGGACCAAAAACGTATGCCCTTTACCTCGGCAAGCGATCTTGGTTGAGCATTGGATCTCTTCTTATAAAAGGGAGGCTTTTTGACCGGCACTGACGCGCTCGATTTTGACGCCCTTGAGTGGCCCCCGCTCAGCTTGGTAATCGCACTCATTGCCTTTGACGCATATCGGCTCCTTGGAAAACGCTTCAGCAAGCGATTATAACAATCGAGGGCCTGTTGCTTATCCCGTATTTTGCCAGAATACCCATGTAACCCGGCATACAGCCGGGCTGTCATAAAAAGGGCATCATCTGCCCTTGGTCCGTTCGGTTGGCCTGCGTAAACGGACTCAAACTTTTTTATGCACTCAATCCAATGATGTCGGAACTTCTGTTTTCCAGGATCTCTCAGGAGTTTCTTAAAATTTAACTGAGCCTGTCGATAGTCGTTTTCGGTTTGGTCTGCGCTGGCTACTGGCGGGCAAAAAGCAAACAGTAAAAGCAAAATGAGAAAAAATATGCACTTAGGAGCCTTGGGCCAATTGGAGCAAAGCTCCCGAGATCGGTTATACCTCATCAATTAGCTCTTTCATGGCATTTAACTGGTTCAATGCTTCAAGAGGCGTCATATTGGAAATATCCATCTTTTTCAAGATATTAATCACAATCTGATCTGAGGTCGTAAAAAGGGGAAGCTGAACACTCGCGTCTTTGTCAGCCGGCCTCTTGGAACGTGCCAGGACCGGCTCTCCTGCACCGTTCAACTCACCACTTTCTATGTTTTTCAATATCTCTCTGGCCCGCTCCAAGACCAGTGCCGGAATGCCGGCTAGACGGGCCACCTGGATACCATAGCTTCGATTGGTACCTCCCTCAACCAATTTCCTCAAGAAAATGACCTCCTCATTCCATTCCTTGACAGCAACGTTGTAATTCTTGACTCGAGGCTTGGTAAGGGCAAGGTCCGTTAGCTCATGATAGTGAGTGGCAAAAAGAGCCTTGATCCCACGACCTTTCCAGTCGTGGAGATGTTCTGCTACAGCCCAGGCAATACTCAGGCCGTCAAAGGTACTAGTGCCTCTGCCGATCTCATCCAGAATGACCAAACTTTTCTCGGTGGCATTATTCAAGATGTTGGCGGTCTCCTGCATTTCCACCATGAAGGTGCTCTGGCCTTCGGCAAGGTTATCGAACGCCCCAACCCGGGTGAAGATTCGATCGACTATTCCAATGGAAGCTGCTTCCGCTGGAACGAACGAACCCATCTGGGCCATTAATACCAACAGGGCAGCCTGACGCAGGAGCGTTGATTTTCCGGCCATGTTGGGTCCGGTAATAATAAGCACCTGTCGCAAGGTATGATCCATCTCAATCGTGTTAGGCACAAACCGTTCTGATGATACCAATTTTTCAATGACCGGATGACGACTCTCCTTCAAAAAGAGGCTGTCACCTCCATGAACGACCGGCTTTACATAACCATTCTGATCAGCCAGTTCAGCCAATGCCAGTAACACATCCAGGACGGACACAGCGTCAGCCATCCTGCCAATGCGGTGATTACTTTGAGCCACCCTTTCCCTTACCACACAAAACAGCTCATACTCCAACTGGGCTCGTTTTTCTTCAGCCCCTAGCACTTTGGCCTCATAGGCCTTGAGGTCCTCGGTAATGTAGCGCTCCGCGTTAACCAAGGTCTGTTTGCGCACATAGTGCGCCGGCACTAATGCGATATTGGTCTTCGAAACCTCAATATAGTAACCAAAGACCTTGTTGAAGCCTACCTTCAATGAGTTAATCCTTGTTGCTCGACGCTCCTTGGCCTCCAGACGTGATATCCAATCCTTTCCTTCCCGACTGCTCCGAATCAGTTCATCCAGCCCCTCATCAAAGCCGGGTTTAATAATGCCACCTTCGCGTGTTGTAAGGGGCGGCTCATCAGAGATGGCTTGTTCGATCAACCCCCCTACATCGGCAAGGTCATCCCATTTTGAGGTGATCTCCACAAAAAGCCGGCTTGTAAATCCGTCAATCAAAGAACGTATCTTAGGCAGTCTTTGAATAGAGTGTTTCAACGCTACCAGGTCTCGCGCATTGCACCGATCAAGCGCAATCCTTGCATTTAAGCGCTGCAGATCATGTACTTCTTGTAGGGCCTTCCTCACCGAACGCCTCACAGGCAGTTTCTCCTTGGCCTCTTCAGCAGCGTCCAATCGGAGTTTGATTTGGTCAAGATCCACAAGCGGATACTGAAGCCACGCCCGCAGCATGCGGGCTCCCATGGTTGTTACGGTTTGATCCATTACACCAAGAAGGGACCCGCGTTTGGCACCGGTCCAAATCGTCTCAAAAAGTTCTAGGTTTCTCTTGGTGGCCTCATCTACAATCATGAAGTCAGAAAGGCTGTAGGATGAAATCCCTGTGATGTGGGCGAGCTCTGCCTTCTGCGTCTCATCCACGTATCGCAGAAGAGCACCGGCCGCTGCAATGCCAGCTCGCCACTCGTTACAACCAAATCCTTCCAGTGAATGGGTCTTAAATTGCCTTAGAAGCCTTGCTCGGGCTGATTCGACTTCAAAGCGTTCATCCTTTAGAAAATTCAATGAGGTTTTCCCAAGCGTATCTACCAGCGTCTTGATTTCAACTGCCTCGCGATGGGAGTCGGCAAGCAGGGTTTCGCTTGGCTCTATACGTCGGCACTCGTCTGCGACCTTGTCGAAATCGTTCGATTCGGTCACCCTAAAAGTCCCCGTAGAAATATCCAGGTGGGCGATACCGTAACGACCTTGGCAAAATGACAAGGCCATGAGGAAGTTGTTGGACTTTGCATCCAGAATCTCTGTGTCAACTACCACCCCGGGTGTTATCACCCTCACCACATCCCGCTTCACAAGTCCCTTGGCCTTTGCCGGATCCTCAACTTGTTCGCAAATGGCCACCTTGAACCCCCGCTCGATCAGCCGCGCAAGATAGCCCTGGGCGGCATGATGGGGTACACCGCACATAGGAATCGGTTCTTCGTCCTTTTTGTTTCGGGAAGTCAGGGCAATATCGAGGATCCGAGATGCTATCTTTGCGTCTTCAAAGAACATCTCATAGAAATCGCCCATGCGGTAAAACAGGATAGCATCAGGGTACTGCTGCTTAATCGACAGATATTGCTGAACCATCGGGGTGGCTTTAACCATGGCAGCAGAACCCGTACCGCCTAATCAAGGTTAGGCATTCTCGGTTCCTTTGGAAGGCGTATTTTCTATCTGAACAGGTGAGTCTTTTAAGACCCTTATCTCTTCTTCTAACCTATGGATGGTCTTGAGATGGCTTCTTATAGTTCTCTTTGCTTTGAAGCGTTCCGCCACCCCATAAAAATAGGAAATGAGGAGGCCTATCAAAAAGAACCCCAAGAAGTAAAGAGTGAGGAAAATAGGCCCGGTTTGGTACTCCTTTATCAAAAGGTTTAGCCTTAAGGCCTCTTTGTGGGTAAACAGACTGAGATTCTGAACCACGACAACTACTGAGACGATGAACAGTAGGGACCATAACAGGGGCCTTACGGATTTCATCTTGAATCCTCCTTGTACTTCAATATATTCAGCTGAGTCCTTCAAAATACGGTTTAAGGTTACGATACGTTGCCTCGAGGTGCTCAGGTATCACCCGCACCTCAGCAAACACCGTCATAGCATTGGTATCTCCATGCCACCGGGGTACAATGTGAAAATGAAGGTGCTCCTCAACACCCGCGCCAGCGACCACGCCAAGATTTAGACCCACATTGAATCCATCTGGCTTCATCACTTTTTGCAGGATTCCAATCGAGTCTTTGATCGTCTTTAATAGGTCAGCCATCTCCTCCATTGTCATCTCATCTAAAGACGATATATGTTTTTTGGGAGCAACCAAAAGATGTCCATTAATATACGGAAACTTGTTCGTCATGACCATGGAGAGTGAACCATTGTACAGAGTAGGATTGCTCCGCTCCGATAAGGCAAGACAGAAGATACACCCTTCTTCTTTCTCACTCAGAATGTACTCCATGCGCCAAGGAGCCCATACGGTCTTCATAGCTTTCATCTCAGATGGGAATAACAAGTTACTATAGCAGGCT
>Ga0209427_10004183_pt1 | contig 16738 bp, 12 predicted proteins | sample DeeMarSWOR136_30_FD_187465 | JGI IMG/M metagenome (GOLD analysis project Ga0209427, IMG submission 187465) | Marine sediment microbial communities from White Oak River estuary, North Carolina - WOR-1-36_30 (SPAdes) (version 2) | ecosystem: Environmental > Aquatic > Marine > Intertidal zone >...
GACACCTTCGCCGAAATGTTCCCGATGTGGCTGGGGAGAATTCTCATCACTGCAGAAACCCGTGAGTGGGCGTTAACGGCGTCGAAGGCGGCCACGGGCTTCGCCGCCTCCGTCATAATGTCACCGGCGGAAGCTGGAATCGAATCAGAGGTGGCGCCGACGAAGACCGTGGACGGGCGACCGGGAATTCTGATCCAGATTTATCATCTTCGAGGCCATAACCTAAAAACGCAGATGATCACGCGGATCGGTCAATGCGTGATGACGTGTCCTACTACGTCGGCCTTTGACGCCGTAGAGAACCCGGTGAAGCGACTGAAGGTGGGGCGGAGTTTAAGTCTGTTCGGCGATGGATTCCAGCAGCGAGACGTCTTGGAGAATCGGACGATCTGGCGGATTCCCGTCATGGACGGCGAGTTCGTGGTAGAAGATCGGTTCGGCGTGAAACGGGGAGTGGCCGGTGGTAATCTCCTGATTTTAGCCACGGACACCCGTTCAGGCCTCAAAGCGGCTGAAGCAGCAATACATGCCGCGGGACAGGTCGACGGTGTGATCTTTCCTTTCCCCGGCGGTATCTGCCGTTCCGGATCCAAAGTGGGCTCTCGCAAGTATAAGCTGACTGCGTCCACGAATCATCCCTTCTGTCCCTCACTGAGGGATCGCGTCTCTGACTCAGCGCTTTCCAGCGACGTCCACAGCGTCTATGAGATCGTGGCAAACGGGCTGACCCTCGACGCGGTGAAGACGGCCATAGCGGAGGGCATTCGGGCCGCGGCGGCCATGCCAGGCGTCGTCAAGATCACTGCGGCGAACTACGGTGGGAAACTCGGGCCCTACAAGGCTGTGTTACAGGACATTCTGAACCTGTCTTAAGAATTCGTTTCTTGAGCCGTCTTGTCCGTGAATCGACGGAAAAAAGAGGCGGCAGAACTTCCACTGTGACGTAACGCCAGGTAAGTCCTGTAGACTGGCACGTCGACAAGCCGTTAAAAGGAAGCGGCTCTTATTGGGGCGGTAGGCGATCTCTCTCACGTCGAAAAACCCAAGTGGTATACGTGACCATTAAGCATGTCTACATTATCGCGCTTGTTACGGACTCTGCTTTCCCGTCATCCGATCCACCGTTACCGCCACAAGCAGAGTCCGATCGAACGCGTCTTCATCGATGGCCCTCGAGGCCTCCCCCCCGTATTTCTTGATCAAGCGTCTGAGCGCCTCCGTTTTTTCGTCAACCGCCTCAACGAACTCTGCTCTTCCAAAAACGATTACGCTTCGATAAATTGCAGTAGAGGCACACGGCGTATCCCCTCGTCTCACGCCGAGGAACTCATCTACCTCAAAGCAGACCCGATTATTCGTTGCTAAATACTCGATCTTGCGACCCTCTTTCGCGCAATGAAAGAAGATCTTCTCTTGAAAATAAACAAAGTGAACGGGAACCACGTAGGGGTCATCGGCTTTCGACATCGCCACCCGACCTACAACAGCGCGCTCTAAGAACCCCTTCGCCGTAGTCACGTCCATTTCTTTCTCACATCGTCTCATTCCCCATACCATAACCGCCATAACTCCTCTTGGATGCGTTTGCACCTAGAGGGTAAGTAAATCGCTTATAAAAAACACGACGTATCCCCCCAAACGAGTAAAATATAAACAACGTCTACTGATTACCTGCTTCAATGAGGGGTGTCTTCTCACATCACGACGTCTCCCCGTTATTCGGAAACATCAGTTAGCGCAGTCGACAGATCGTCGAACACTCGGCGTCTGTATTGTACCATGGATGGCGCTAGCTTAGATGAAAGGCAAGAACGAGAGAGCAGCACGGAAGACGTGTCCTGAAAGCCGTTTTCAAGGAGGAAGCTTGTCCTTGAGGGAGTAGTACAGTTCTTCGAGGATCTGATCCTTTGACTTTTCTTTGCAGTCAATGACGATGTCCGCGTACCTGAAGTAAAGGGGCTGCCGCTCTTGGAAGAGGACGTGAAGCTTGTTTGTCTTCAATCCAACGATTCCTCGCTGAGAGGCGTCGTCTAACCGCGCGTATATTTCGTCAAAAGGAGTATTCAAGAAGACGAAGACAGAAGAGGTTCGTAAATGATTCATGACCTTAGGGTAATACACGATGCTGCCCCCTGTAGCTATTACGTGCCGCTGCAAGTTGATCTCTAGGATCCTAGCTTCCTCGATTTTTTTAAATTCATCAACGCCGCGATTGTCAATGATCTGTTGCAGCGTTTGACCTTCCCTGCGCTCAATATATTCGTCGCAGTCAAAAAAGGCCAGATCCAGCAGTTGAGCGAGGGCCAAGCCGAGCGTCGATTTCCCAGATCCAGGCATCCCGATGAGAACAACGTTGCTTATGCTATCGCGTTGCTTGCCAGAGGTCATGATTCACACCCGAGCCCGGTAGTACGCCTCTCCATCTCAGATCTGATTTAATATAGTTTATTGCAGGGCTTAGAAAGCCCCTTCCTTTGTACGAAGGGACGCTGACACGCCATGTCCACTGAAGGAAAAGAGAAAGAGGATCAATTGTCTGCGACGGATCCATCTTCATGGAGGGGCGTCTCAAGGGGACGCTCCGTGAATTCTAGCAAGTTCTTTTCCACGCCCTTCTCATTGAGGGCGAGGCCGATGCCCGGCGTATCAGGGACGATGAGGTACCCGTTCTCCAGCTTGAGGGGAGCCGTGACGACCTCGCGCTGCCACTCTTGGCCGGGAAGAAGCCCATCCCCGGTGTACTCTTGGAGAAGACAGTTGGGCGTGCAGGCGTCAATCTGGACACAAGCAGCTGTGCTTATGGGGCTTAAGGGGTTGTGGGGAACAGCGACGACTTGGTAGGCCTCTGCCAAGGCAGCAATCTTCTTGGTCTGCGTGATGCCTCCGGCAAGGCAGACATCCGGTCGGACGTAGGCGCACGCCCTCCTGTGAAGGAAGTCCTTGAACTCGAAAAGGGTGTGCAGTCGCTCGCCTGTCGCGATGGGCACGGGGCTGTTAGCCGCCACGTAAGCCATCGCTTCCGCTGTGTCCTGCGTGGTCGGGTCTTCCATGAAGAAGAGACGGTACTTCGCGAGTTCCCTGCCCAGCACGATGGCTTCATCTGGCGTTAACCGGTTGTGTACGTCTATAAGGATGTCCACCTCGTCGCCCACCGCCTCGCGCACCGCTCTCACCCGGTGCACTGTCGTCTTCAGCCGGGCTGAGTAGGAGAGCTTTTGTGCCTCAGGAATAAAGGGGCCGAACCGGACAGCGGTGAAGCCTTGCCGCACCTTCGCTTTAGCGTCATCCGCCAGCGCCTCATTGGAGGCACCTTGGATGTGCATGTAGACTCGAACCTTCTCCCGGCACTTGCCCCCTAGAAGCTGCCACACGGGCGCGTTGAAGTATTTACCCTTGATATCCCAAAGGGCGATGTCGATGGCGCTGAGCGCCCCGTGAAGGGCGCCTCCTCGGTGATGATTGTTGCGATAGATGTACTGCCAGTGGTGATCAATCCGTAGGGGATCCTTACCAAGGAGGTACTTGGTGAGTCGCTGAAGAATGCCCTCCGTCCCCTCTGGGAATCCCCAAAAACCCGATTCACCGATGCCCGTGAGGCCTGTGTCCGTCGCTATCTGCACAATGTGGCAGTGCGTTCGAAGCTTGAAAGATTCAACACTCGCGATCTTCAAACAACATCAGTCCATTGTGTTAGTTGTGAGGTTCTATGGCGTCTGAGCGCTAAAAGGTTTGTTGTCAAGGCTCGAATATATACAACTGTGGAGACTAGGGGAGTTCGAAGGTTTACTTTAATAGGCTGGGAAAAAAGTGTTTCTTTCCCTGCGTCTTCTTACGATCATCCCAAGCCCTCAAGGTGGCGATGGCTTCGTTCGCCACGTGAATGCAGTCGGCTTCCCCTGCACCGGGGTCAAACACATTCGTCACCCGATTGGCATAGACGGCGCAGACCGCGCCTGCACGGGCGTTAAAGAGTGAGCTAAGAGTAAAAAGGGTCGCGCACTCCATATCAACGTTGAGAACCTTAGCTTGCTGGAGATCTGTAATCAAGGAACGCGCCCCGGAAGGGAGGGCCATGTGAGGATAGGGTCTCTGTTGACCAGCATAGAAGTCGGCAGTGGTCGCTGTAATGCCCACATGGTAGCGGACATCAAGACGTTCAGCGGCCTCCACGAGCGCTAATACGACTTCGTAGCTCGCGTGGGCAGGGTACTCTGGAAGCACGTAGCTGTGGCTGGCGCCATCTAATCGGACAGCGGCTGAAGAAATAACTAGATCCCCACAGTTGATACCTGGCCCGACTGCGCCCGTACTCCCGACTCTAACGAAGGTGTCAACTCCAAGATCCGTGGCTTCATGAACCACAATGGCCATACATGCGGGACCAATGCCGCTAGAGATCGCAGAGAGGGGGGTTCCCTTGTACCTCCCTGTAACTGATCGAAACTCCCGATGAAAGGCGATGTCCCGTACTTGATCCCACTGTTCAGCTATTTTCGGAACCCGTTCAGGGTCTCCAGGAACAAGAAGGTATCTTGCTAAATCGCCTTTTTTACATTGGATATGGTACTGTCTCCCCTCTCTCGTGGAAGGGGCATCGGCTTTCATGACCCTGCTACTTCCTCCAGGAATCATTTCCCTTTTTCATTGAGAGCCTCCTTTGTGGGCTCCTCGTTCTCGATGCCTCCGTTAATGAGCGGTTTCTCGGGTTACCGAGGCTAAGCTCCCTTCCAAGAGGTCTACGCCTTTGTCCACAAAGTCGCGAGTGATGGTGAGAGGAGGCGAAAGAAGGAGGGTCGCCCCATCCGTTCTCCCGCAGAGGAAGCCTCGTCTCCAGCTGTCCCACACGATCTTCTTCGCCACACCTAGATTCGGCTCTTTCGTCTCTTTGTCCTTCACAAACTCCATGCCGATCATCAAGCCCTTGCCTCGGACATCCCCCACTACGGGATATTGTTCTTTCAGCTCTAGGAGCCGCCGTAAGAGATAGTTCCCCATGCGAGCCCCGTTTTCAACGAGATTCTTTTCCCGCAAGACTGAAAGAACCGTTATGGCGGCGGAACAAGCTACGGGGTTACCACCGAACAGACTTACGTGGATGTCAGGATCCCAATCCATTACTTCCGCTCGAGAAACCACCGCACCTAAGGGAAGACCGGAGGCCAAGGCGCCGCCGACGCAGACCACGTCGGGATACACCGCCCAATGATCAATTCCGCACCATCGACCAGTGCGACCCATGCCGGTGTACCCTTCGTCATCGACTAAGAGGAGGCCCCACCTATCCGCCAGCTTCTTCAACCGCTGAAAGTAGTCAGAGGGGGGAATGACACAGCCCTCTGCCCACTGAATGGGTTCAAATACGATGGCTGCCACCTCATCAGGTGGAAGATACTTTTTGAAAATCATTTCCTCAAGGAAGTCAACACACCAGTAGTTACACGTAGTGAGCTCCAGTTTGAAGGGACACCGATAGCAATAGGGATAGGGGGCGTGGACTACGCCGCCCAATAGGGGGCGGACGTGGCGAAGTCGAGTAAGATTACCTCCCGAAAGAGTTAGAGCGCCCAACGTAGAACCATGGGAGGCCCCGGTGAAAGCCAGAAAGCGGTGTCGACGAGTGTGCCAGGTCACGAGCTTCATTGCAGACTCAATCGTTTCTGCCTCATTGGCTGTATAAACGACTTTTTTTTCAGGAGAGACTGGAATGATCTTTACGAGGGCGTCTGCTAAGTCGAGTGCGGGGAGATGGTCGTCAGGGTGTAGGCTGTGGAGTAGTTGTGCGCTTTGCCGCGATACTGCTTCCTGTACAGCGGGGTGGCTGTGCCCCAGGTTCATGGTGCACGAAAACGAGGTGAAATCGAGGTACTCGTTTCCATCCACATCGCGTACAACGCAATCTTCTGCGGACTCTACGATTAAAGAGGGGACGGAAATAGGTGGGAGGGATAGAAGGGAAGAACGCTTTTGTAGAAGAGCTCGGGTTTTCGGTCCAGGTGGGGTGGCAACTACGCGGGGATGCGTGGGCATGGGGATCACGTTTTCCATTAGGGGATATCGTTAGGGATTCATTAAAGACTTCCTCTCAGAAGAAGGGGGTGCGGGGTGAAGCCCTGTCCGTTCTAGGTTTTTATGCTCATATTAATGAAAAATGGTGTAGAGGCCGCCTTTATGACTCGTCCGATAAAAGATTGTGCTAACTGTCGTTCAGTAGATTGAATAAAAAAGAGTTTATATGGGTTCCACGAAAGTCATAGAGTGAGTATGTCGTTTGAAAGAATTGTCTACCCGTTTGCTGCCATTGTGGGACAGCAAGAACTGAAGCTGGCCCTCCTGCTGAATGCGATTAACCCTCAGATCGGTGGACTTCTCATCCGAGGGCCCAAGGGCACCGGAAAGAGCACGTCTGTACGAGCCCTCGCGGACCTGTTGCCTGAGATAAATGTTGTAAAGGATTGCCGTTTTAATTGCAATCCTAATGATCCGACTAACATGTGTCTGGACTGCCTCTCCACGTATAGGAGGGGGGATGTTTTACCTGTGGAGAGACGAAAGATGCGTGTCGTGTCCCTGCCAATTGGTGCAACCGAAGACCGGGTGATCGGGAGTCTCGACATCGAAAAAGCGATAAAGGTTGGCGTTCGCGCCTTAGAGCCGGGGATTTTAGCGGAAGCCAATCAGGGCATTCTGTACATCGATGAAGTCAACCTCCTCCCCGACCACATCACGGACGTGATCTTGGACGTCGCTGCATCCGGGTGGAACATCGTGGAGCGCGAATCCATCTCTGTGGGGCATCCATCCAGATTTATCTTAATCGGCACGATGAACCCAGAGGAGGGCGAGCTTCGCCCTCAATTACTGGATCGGTTTTCGCTTCACATCTCCATCCAAGAGCTGCTCGATGAAACGCAACGAATAGAAATCGTGAAAAACAATCTGCGATTTGGCGAGGCCCCCTTGGACTTCATCGAAGCGTTCAGAGGAGAACAAGCGGTATTGAGAGAAAGGATCATTAAGGCGCGGGAGACCCTGGTCAATGTCACGATTCCCGATCCGCTATTGGAGATCGTGGTTCGCGCCTGTATTGCACTCAATATTGATGGCCATAGACCAGACATCGTGATGGTTCGGGCAGCTAAAACGTTAGCTGCCTTTGAGGAAATTCCAGAAGTCAATGCGGAGAACGTTTTACGCGTCGCACAAATGGCAATAGGCTTTCGAACGAGGCAAGGAGGCTTTGAAGAGCCAGCTACCGCTGAAGAGGTGGAAGAAGCCTTTACAGTGGCGAGGGGTCTAAAGGTAGAATAAGGGTTTACTAAAGAGATAAAAGGGAACAGTTGACGTCGCTATGGCGGTCAGGGCTTCTGGAGATGGGGATAGGCCTATTTATCCATTTACAGCGATAGTCGGCCAAAACGAGTTAAAAATGGCGCTACTTCTCAACACGATAGATCCCGGTATCGGTGGAGTGCTGCTGACCGGGCCAAAGGGCACTGGAAAATCCTCTATTGTGCGCGCTGTGGAAGAGGTCTTCCCCAAAATAGACGTCGTTGAGGACTGCGACTTTCAGTGTAATCCATTCGATCCCGTGAATATGTGCGACGATTGCAGGTCGCGGTTTGATGCGAATCAAGCGCTGCCAAAGACTCAGAAAAAGGCACGCCTTGTGACGTTGCCTTTGAGTGCCACTGAGGATCGAGTAATTGGAAGCCTTGACGTTGAAACCGCGATCCTCAAAGGTGTGAAGGCACTGCAACTGGGTATTCTTGCGGTGGCCAATCAAAACAGTCTTTACATCGATGAAGTTAACCTCCTACCTGATCATCTGGTTGATATGATTTTAGACGTTTCTGCCTCTGGCTGGAACATCGTGGAGCGGGAAGGCATATCGATAACGCACCCGTCCCGCTTCATTTTAGTCGGCAGTATGAACCCTGAGGAGGGCGCGTTGCGGCCCCAGATCCTGGATCGCTTTGGCCTTCATGCCCAGGCTCAAAAACTTTTAGTTCCTAAAGAGAGGATGGAAGTTATACGTAGAAATGAAGCCTTTCTCAAGGATCCCATAGCCTTTCGAAAGACCTATGAGCCGCAGCAAGAGGAACTTAGACGAAGGATCGTCGTCGCACGAAGCTTGCTTTCGAGGGTGCATGCGCCCCAGTCGGTCATGGAAAGCATTGCGAAGATTTGCACGCGTCTTCAAGTCGACGGCTACCGACCTGACATCGTAATGATGCGGACAGCAAAAGCCTTAGCGGCCTTTGACCATCGTGAGAACGTTCTCCCTGACGACTTGTTAATGGCGTCCAATTTGGCATTAAGCCATCGAACGAGGCGATCGGGTCAGATACCCCCACCGACAACGAAAGAAATCCAAAAAGCCTTTAAAGTGTCCCCTATTGGTGAGAATCCTATTATTGCAAAGCTGGGTGGTTTAAGAAGAGTGGGGCAATCCTTTTCCCTCGGAAATATCAGGCGGATTCCGCTTTTAGCTGTTGTAGGAGGGATCGCCTTGATGATTGCCCTCCTTCTCGCGCCGTTTTTCTCTACACAACTAATCCTCCAATTTTTTATTCAGATGTTCTCGTCGCCTGATCAGGTCTTCATGTTTTTTTTGGTGACCACGCTGCTTTTTGTCATCTTGAGCCTTATTATCAAGCCACCTCAGAAGACCGTTCCCGGTCAAGTGCTTGACCTCGCCAAAATTACTGCCGAGCAAATGTCCGGCCGACGAACGGGTAGATTGGGCACGCATGAACCACAAGATGTAGTGCGATCCCCTACCCTTGCGGAAACCGTTGAAGACCGAGAGACTGCGGTAGAGGACGGAGAAAAGGTCTTCAAAGGCATCTCCACCGAAAAGCCAGCAGAGTATTTAAAGAGAACGACACGGACTCAAGAAGGACGATCCTTGCGAGGAAGACAGTACATGATCGGTAAGCGGGCTCCCGTCGTGACCTCGCTCGCGCGTGGCAGATACGTGTGGCATGAGCTTCCTAAGAAGAAGCCGTGGAACATCGCCCTTGAACCCACCATCCGCGCTGCAGCGCCCTATCAACTGGCTCGGAAGCAGTCGGATCTCTCGGTGGTCATAAAGTCGCAGGATATCCGCGTTAAGATGCGTGAGTACCGTGCACCCTTTTCGATAGTCATCCTGGTTGACTTAAGCCTATCAATGATCAGTTCAATCGTTAATCTCGGGAAGGCTATAACCACGCTGCATCAAAACGCGTTTCGACGGCGGGATCGTGTGGGCTTAGTAGTCTTTAAAGGGAATGACGCGCACGTTCTTCAAGAACCAACGACGAACGTCGAGTTGGTCGTGAAAAAACTGTGGACGGCTGGACTCAGTGATTTCACGCCCTTGGCGAAAGGCATGCTTAAGGCGTCCAAAGTATTAAGACTCGAAAAACAACGAAACAAAGATTCAATTCTCATGCTGATAGTCATTTCGGATGGCATAGCAAACGTCCCTCTCGAGCAACCCCTCTCAAGACGTGGCCGTGCGAGGTTTTTAAGCGAACCGCAAGCCGACGCTCTAGATGTTGCTCGACTTTTAGCTAGAGATGAAGTAAGGAACATAGTGATCAATACATCTCATCGACCCATTGAAGCAATGATGCGGGAGAACGGGAGTTACACTCGAAGAAATTTACTCAATCCTACTGAGTTCTTAATGCACATTGCTGCATCATCTAAGGGAAGCTACTATGGTCTGACGTTAAGCAAGGAGGAGGCGGTGCAAATCGATCCATCACTTAAAAAACGACCCTTTACAATCGGTTCTGTGTTGAAGAGATAAAAGACTGCACGAAGAAGAGCTTAACGGGCTAGGAATTTTATTATTATTTTAAAAGGAAAGAGGCTTTCTTAACGTCAACAAGACAAGGCAAAAAACATCGAAAGTAACGACTTATCGACAAATACCTTAATTACTTGTATAATAACATGTTGAATATCAATCTGATGGAAGATGGAGCAACGACAATGGGGCGAAGACGAAGAAAAATAGTGCGTCCCCCAAGGAGACAGTTACCAACAATATTTCTATGCCCTAGATGCGGTGTAACTGCCGTTTATGTCGCGTCTAAAGACGCGACGCAGGCGCGTGTCACATGTGGTAACTGCGGGTTCGGGATTGAGGTCCCTATCTCTCCGACAGATAAGCCTGTCGATCTTTATTGTAAATTTACAGATAGTTTTTACGCAAAGTCTTCACAATAACGTCTAGCATGGTGGACGACTGACAGATGAAGCGTGTGGAAGAGTACCTTTTAACTTCGATTCGTCGTGAAGGAAGCGTTCACCTCTCTCTGTTAGACCCAGATAGGATCCAACCTTCTGAGGCCGCTCTGAGGGCGAACGTACTTGAAGCCGCTGGAACGACGGCGATAATGATTGGAGGCTCCACTGTGGTTTCAGTGCCTCAACTTGACGACGTGGTTAAAGCAGTTAAAGACGAAGTCAAAGTCCCTGTAATACTGTTTCCTAGCAACATAACGGGGATTAGTCAGTTTGCTGATGCAATTTGGTTCATGAGTCTTCTGAATTCTGATAACCCCCTCTTCCTGACAGGCATCCAAGCCTTAGGTGCGCCTCTTGTTAAACGATACGGCTTAGAGACCCTGTCCTTAGGATATATAATCGTTGACTCAGGAAGCTCTGCGGCATACATTGGCCAGGCTCGAGCCTTTCCAAGAGATAAACCAGAGATCGTAGCCTCCTACGCGTTAGCGGCCCAGTATTTGGGGATGCATTTTGTATATTTGGAGGCCGGTTCAGGCGCTCGTGAGCCTGTTCCAAAAAAAATGCTGTCCGTGGTGAAAGATACTATTGATGTCCCATTGATTGTTGGAGGTGGCATAAGAAATCGATTCGACGCTGAAGCCGTCGTTAACGCAGGTGCCGACATAGTAGTAACAGGTACGATCGTTGAAGAAAAGGGATCAGAGAAAGAAATAATCGAGATAATAAAGGGCATTCAAGAAACCGGACCCAAGAAGACTGTTCCAGATAGCGAATCCGGGTGAACTATGACGATTTTTGGTTAAAAACGACGTCTTGATCTTAGTCATTAAACAGGAATAACGCGATAAACGTATTTATCCGAAAAGAAATCATTGTGCTTTGGAGACCAACAATGCGCGTCGCTGCCACTCGTAACTGTGAAGAATACCTTCTCCAAATGGAACGTGAGCTTCAACGCCTCTATAACCTAGCTCACCAAGCCCGACAAAAGGGACTTGATCCCACCTTTGAACCGGAAACCCACGTCGCTAAAGATTTAGCGGAGATGATTGAGGGTTTAGTGGGACCGAAGAGGGTTGCGGAACGAATTCGTGAATTATGTGAAAAAATGGATCCCTACGAAATGGCCTTTGTGGTGGCAGAAGACATCATCTATGCCAAATACGGGCATACTGACCCAGAGGAGGCAGCTGAGCAAGCCATAAAGACCGCCCTCGCAATCATGACGGGAGGCATTACCGCGGCTCCAATTCAGGGAATAGCTCATGTACGTATCAAGAGAAACCTAGACCGCGGTCGTTATTTGGCACTATACTTTGCCGGCCCCATACGCTCTGCCGGGGGAACCGAGCAAGCATTGATCTTAATTGTTGGAGATCACATTCGACGTCGCCTCGGCCTAGACCGATATAAACCCAATGAAGATGAGGTGCATCGCTTCATCGAAGAGATTCGGCTGTATGAACGGGAAGTCGGTCGGTTTCAATACCATATATCTGATTACGAATTAGAAAATGCTCTTCGAAGCCTCCCGGTAGAGGTTAATGGCACCGAAACCAATCCCTTTGAAGTCTCTTCGTTTCGCAATCTTCCTAGGATAGAAACAAACCGTGTGAGAGGGGGTGCCCTCAGGGTTGTTAATGATGGTATTGTAGGACGATCTCAAAAGGTAGTGAAAATAATCGATTCCATCGGAATAGAGGGGTGGGAGTGGCTCAGGAACGTTAGAGAAAACAACGAAGAAACGCACGTAAACGTGGAATATATGTATCTAGAAGATGTCATTGCTGGTCGACCCATTTTTTCGTTTCCTCATAGAAGGGGGGGATTTCGCTTAAGGTACGGACGCTCTAGGAACACGGGATTAGCGGCGTTAGGAGTACACCCCTCTACGATGGCAGTCCTTCAAAATTTTCTTGCATCGGGAACGCAAATTCGTGTCGATAAACCGGGAAAAGGAGGAATCATCCTTCCTGTCGACACGATAGAACCGCCCATCGTAAAATTACGTGATGGCTCAATCCTAAGGGTAGATTCACTATCAAAAGCTAAAACCATAGAGGGAAAAATCGAGAAGATCCTGTTCTTAGGAGATCTGCTTGTGGGGTTTGGGGAGTTTCTTGAGAACAATAAGCCCCTTGAGCCGTCAGGATATACAGAGGAATGGTGGGTTCAAGATGTTTTGGCAGGAGTGAATAAGAGTTTTAACGGTTCCGTGGAAGAAGCGGCTATATCGATTGCCTTCCCTTTTAAAAGGCTACAGGATCTTTTAGAACGACCGTTGGACGTCACCCCCACGAGCAAAGAAGCAATAACTTTGGCTAAAGGCCTCAGAGTTCCCCTGCACCCTCGATTCACGTTCTTTTGGAATAACGTGGACTTTGAAGAAGTTACTTTGCTACGAGGAACCCTAGCGAAGTCTGAAAGACGATTCGAAGAAGACGCCTTAGTAGAAATCAGGTTTCCGTGTTGTTCCAAGATTAACGAAGTACTTGAAAAACTATGCGTACCCCATGAAGTGAAAGATAAACGCGTTATTCTACGCCAAGAAGGGGTAGTTCTTGCATCCTGTTTACGAATAGACGAGACAGGACTCAGACTTAGAAGACAGAACACCGTTGTGGAAACACTTTCAACGTTCTCAGGAATCACGGTGAAAGAAAAAGCATTAACGTTCATTGGGGCAAGAATGGGCCGACCGGAAAAAGCAAAGGCTAGACAGATGTCGCCGCTCGTTCACGTACTATTCCCCATCGATTTGGCCGGCGGATCCCGTAGAAATTTAGTGCAAGCCGCAAAAAAAGGAACGATCCGAGTTGAAATTGCACGAAGAAAATGCTTAACCTGCGGAGGAACAACGCATCGACTGACCTGCCCCAAATGTGGAGACTATACTGTTGGCGAGAGAACGTGTCCTAGATGTAAAAGGACTATTGATGAAGAGGAGTGCCCTGGATGCAGAGTACCAACAGTCACTTATGATCGAAGGCTGATAAATTTCGGAGAAACCTACGATGAGGCTCAAAAGACACTTGGAATAAATCTTGAGTTGGTGAAAGGCGTTCGAGGTCTCATGAATCAATCTCGAATTCCTGAGGCCATTGAAAAAGGAATTTTAAGAGCAAAACACGGCGTTTCCATATTTAAAGATGGGACGGTTCGGTTTGACGCAACTAATGCCCCCCTCACCCACTTTAAACCCAAAGAAGTGGGAGTGTCCCTTGAAAGACTGTTATGGCTTGGCTACCTCCATGACGTGAGAGGTCAACGGATTGAATCCCCTGATCAACTGTGCGAACTTAAAGCGCATGACATCATAGTTCCTAGATCCTGCGCAGAATACCTTCTTCGAACATGTCAGTTCATTGACGAGTTGCTTCAAAAGGTCTATGGACTTCCTGCCTACTATAACGTTAGTAGAGTAGAAGATCTTACTGGTCATCTTATAATGGGTCTTGCTCCCCACACTTCTGCTGCGGTCTTAGGAAGGATCCTTGGCTTTACAGATTCACATGTTTGTTATGCCCATCCTCTCTGGCACAATATTAAAAGAAGAGATTGCGATGGAGATGAAGACGCCATCTTGTTGGTCCTAGACGTCCTTCTTAATTTCTCTAAAGCCTTTCTACCGGAACAAATAGGAGGAATGATGGATGCACCTCTCCTTTTAATTTCTGCTATAAACCCATCCGAGGTCGATGAAGCCCACAATGTTGATTTAAACTCGTCTTATCCGAGCGTGTTCTATGAGAAGTCCTTGGATCGAATGGATCCTATTACAATTAGCCACGCAATGGATCTTGTAGCCCATCGATTGGGTACTCCAGCTCAGTTTGAAGGCTACTCTTTCACTCACACAACGTATGACATTAATGAAGGTAACTTAGAGAGTTCCTACATAAAGCTTGGTGCCATGACGAAAAAGTTGCACGGACAACTGCTCTTAGCAGAAAAACTCCAAGCCGTTGATGCGAGAGAAGTGGCGAAAAGGGTACTTACAACTCATTTTATGCGAGACATCGCAGGAAATTTAAAAGCTTTCACCAACCAACAAGTGCGATGTAAAAGGTGTAACGGAAAGTACAGGAGAATTCCACTATCTGGAAAATGTTCGCGATGCGGTGGCGACCTGCTCCTCACCGTTCACCAAAAAGGAATCGAAAAATACATTGACGTGGCAGAGCAATTAGTCCAAGAGTACAAACTGGGTAACTACTATGAACAACGTTTAAAACTGATAAAAGATGAGATTCGACAACTGTTTCGTACCGTGGAAGACGACATTCAACAAGTAAAACTCGGAGCGTTCATGTAATCTAAAGTTGACGCTAAAGAATAGTGTACTCATCTAAAACCGCCAACTCAGTTCATATGGAAATATAAAAAGGCGCAAATATAATTCGTTATAAATGAGGAAGAGCCTAATGAAAACCGTGTCGTATACTGAATTCAAACAGTTAGACATACGCATCGTAAAAGTAATCAAAGCCGAATCCATCCCCAAGAAAAGCAGGATTTTAAAACTAACCGTTGATGTAGGATCTGAAGAGCCCCGTACAATCATTGCCGGAGGAGCAGAGTTTTACTCACCTGAACAATTCGTAGGAAGAAAATATGTAGCGTTAATTAATCTAGAGCCGAGAAAAATCGCTGAAATAGAATCCCAAGGTATGTTGTTAGCAGCAGTGGCTGGCGAGAAACCTCTCTGGCTTAAAGTAGAAGATTCGGCTCCAATAGGCGCGAAAGTTATATAGATGTACAGATGATAATCCGTTAAAGGAGGTTAACTACCGTTAGCAGAAAGAGGAGACGATCAAGAGACACTCCGATGCCAGCCGGTTCAGCGGGGATACTGAGCTTTTATCAAGAAAAAACCGACTCTGTAGTCAAAATTAGACCTGAAATAGTCATAGGCTTAACAATCACACTAATATTGACAGTAATTATTGCTAGTATACTTGTACCAAGGTAAATTTATCAAAGTCAAAAATAGAAGTACTCTTGTAGTGGCTTCTGCTTAAAAGAAGTAATCGGGCGTGCTGTCAACCCAAGTTTACTAGAAAGGTATTGAGCGAAAACTAATCGATTGCCGTGAACAGTAAACACCTGTTTAGGCTGAACTTGTTCAACATAGTCTAATAGTTGCCTGAAATCTGCGTGTCCACTTAAGGGGAATGCGCCATCAAACTTATTTGACCGATACTTTAAAACCCATCCCGTCGCTGTGGCAAGAGAGTAAGATTGTGAGGGAAAAGACTTACATTGATTTGGTGCAATGAGTACACAGTGGTTACTAAACAACATTTCCCGTCCATCCTCACTCTCTGAACATGTATACATCAATTTTATTCCATTTTTCTCGTATGCTTGGTTAACTTTTGCCACTGTCGGATGAACCAATACCGGTATGGTTGTTAACTCATTAAAGATTTTCACTAATTCTTGAGCCTTACCCGTGGAATATACAACAAATATCGGGAGAACACCCGCCTTAAAACAACTTAACGTCCAATTAATAATCTCGATGCAAGTTTTACCAAAACTAGGAAAAACGTAGCCGGGTGATCCATAAGTTGTTTCTATAATTAAAACGTCACACGGTATAGCCTCAGCCGCTTGCGTTGTCAACATATCGCGAAAATTAATATCACCAGTGTACACAATCGTCGTGTTCGGACTTTTAATTTCATATTGAGCTGATCCCAAGATGTGCCCGGCATTATGGGCTATTATCTCTAAGTCGCCTATTCGTGTTTTATCGCCGTATTTAAGGGGTTTAAAGTAGTCTGAACCATTATTTTCTCTAAAGAACAATATGTCTTTGGTCCCATGAGTCATATAGTTATCAGCCTTTATGTTCAAACCACCAATATGATCTTGGTGAGAGTGAGAGAAGAAGTTAAGAGCATTCAAATTATTTTTTGTTTGAGGATCAAATCGAATGACAACATCTCTTGTATTTATAACTATGCCGTTAGACCAATTAAGGTTCAGCGTCAGGAAGATCCGCCTCCTACAGGACACTGTCTTTGGAGGTAAAAAATTTTTTTGTTAGATGGAAATATAATAATTATAAAGTTGATCTATCTAATGAAGGATTTCTATACGCTGTACAGAGCTGAGGTTAACAAAAAGTTCACTTCGATCTTCGCGACTAACAACCTGTGGTAGAGGATTTGCTAGAGTGGTCCTCATCACAACGGCATCGGCGTTTGAAAGCCATAAACCAGGGGGATCAGAGGAAACGGTGGCTATTTCACCTTCAAATCCAAAATTTCTATCGAGAACAACGCGAACTGTTTTACCCTTGTTTCTTTCAAGAATATGAAGAACGGAAAGACCAACCTCTTCAGACATTCTCGGTACACTTGTTATATTATGTTGAATTGAGGAATAAAGGTTATTCTTTAATATAGTAAGCTTAACTATTTAAAAAATTATGGTTCATTTTAATACTACTTAATAGGGGTGTGCACAATTCGTTTTTATCTTG
>Ga0209427_10004184_pt1 | contig 16737 bp, 14 predicted proteins | sample DeeMarSWOR136_30_FD_187465 | JGI IMG/M metagenome (GOLD analysis project Ga0209427, IMG submission 187465) | Marine sediment microbial communities from White Oak River estuary, North Carolina - WOR-1-36_30 (SPAdes) (version 2) | ecosystem: Environmental > Aquatic > Marine > Intertidal zone >...
CTCCTTATACCCCCGCCGGTGAAAAGGGGGTGGGAATGCTTGCTTCGATAAATACAGAAGATTGGACGGGAATAGCAAAAATCCCTCTTTTAAAGGGGGACAATTGATAGATTCTTCGCTACGCTCAGAATGACAGGGGAAACCCACGGGATAAGCAGTTGATGATACGGGGCGGCGGGGTGGGAATAGATAATCCAGGGGGAGGGGTTGGGGAAGAACTGGATTCCCGCTTTCGCGGGAATGACGGTTTGAGGTGGAAATAGATATTCGGAGGGGTGGCTGGATCATGGCAAACCGTTAACCGCATTTAAACACAACGAATTGAACAATTAAGAGCCAGATGCTATTATGCTAAAGAAGATATGTCAGCGCACGGAGTAGTTAAATATAAAGGAGGCCGTAACCTGTGGCTCTAAAGAAGGATATTTACCGGGAACTGGAGGATATACTCGGGCCGGATAACATCTCCGACGAACCGGCCATACTGGATTCTTACGCCTGGCGTTCGTGCATAATCGCCGGACTGGATAAATTCGTGCCCAGGTTTGAGGCGGTGACCCTCCCCAAAGATACGGCGGAAGTCCAGGCAATAGTAAAGCTCTGCAACAAACACGGAATACAGTTCAAGGCATCGAGTACCGGCTGGGGACCCTACTGCGACCCTGCCGGACCGGGTGTCATTAAAATGGATCTGCGGAGGATGAACCGTATCATCGAGATTAATGAAAAAAACATGTACGCGGTGGTGGAACCATACGTCATCTACGCCCAGCTGCAGGCCGAGTTAATGAAGAGAGGCCTGAACACCAATATCACCGGGGCGGGCAGCAACTGCTCGGCACTGCCCCTGGCGGCACATTCCAACCTGGGGCACCTGAGCGTAAGCGGAAGCTACGGCGAGCGAAACCAACTGGCCATGGAATGGGTCACACCGGACGGCGAAATCGTCCGGATGGGTTCGCTGGCGGCCCTGGAGGAATGGTTCTGCGGGGACGGGCCGGGGCCCTCCCTGAGAGGTATGGTAAGAGGCAATACGGTGCCGCTGGGAGGTCTGGGTGTCTATACCAAGGCGGCACAGAAGGTGTACCACTGGCCGGGTCCGTCAACATTCCCGATTGAAGGAACGTCGCCGAATTACGCTCCAGCTTCTATACCGCCGGGATTCATGATAAGATATTATTCCTTCCCATCGCAGGAGGTGTTAAGAGAAGCCGTAAGAAAGGTCGGCGAAAGTGAAATAGCCTTCATCCTGATGGGATTCAATCCGGCCATGATGGCCTCAAACATAGCCACCAGTAACGATGAAGACCATGAATACTTCAGGCAGTTTACCGATTCGGTACAGGGACCGGGCTTCATGATTATCATAGCCGGCAACTCCCCGGGCGACTTCGAATATAAAAAGCATGCCCTTGAGCAGATCGTCAAAGAGACCAATGGCAAGTCCCTGAAACCGGTGGAAGACCCCAAAAACGAGGGCGGTTTCATCTGGCGCTTTATAAGGGTGACCGGCTCAATAAGAGAGACATGCCGGGCTACGGGAGTCTTCGGGGGAGAGGTCGGTGGCACTGACCTATTCGACCTCATGAGCAAATATATCGAAAAGGGGTCTCCGGTAAAGGAGAGATTCATCAATGAAAATGCGCTGCTGGCTGACGGCACAGACCCGTTCGTGCAGCTAATCGAGCATGGGCACTGCGGGCACGGCGAATTGCTGATACGGTATTTCCCGACCAACCCGGCATCGGTCAATGCCAAAGACGAGATATATATGGAGGCAAACAGGACCGCCGTAAGCGGTCATTTCGGGGTACCGCACCATGTCTGGAGCGATGCCATCTGCGACATGTACGGCCCGACCACATCCAACTATACCAGATGGTTGAGGGAACTTAAGAAAGGCTTCGACCCGGAAGGTGCTTCAGAGGCCACTCATTATATAACACCTCAAGAGTAGTTCAGTTCTTAGTCTTTAGCGAAGCTGGAATGTTTCTCCATCGACAATCAGGTTCTTGATAACGGCCTTACCCGAGCGGTCAATGGTCACACGTACCTTGAGGTCATCAGCACGTTCGATGGCACGCCCCTCACCTTCCGGCACGAAGTAGGCCTCTATGCCGTATTCCATTGATATCCTGTTGTCACGAACATCTGTCACGTCGCCGGCAATAAAGAAAGCCCAGTCCTCGCGCGGTGTCCCGGATACATAGGTAGCTTCCCAGACATCGTCACGCTGTTCCAGACGTACATAAGCCTTATCCCCTTCTTTGACCATCGGCAATCCGGGTATATTTGAGAGAGTGGAGATTTCGTACCTCAGCATAACGTAGTCGCCGCGAAAGATATCCCTGGGGTCGACGGGGACGGTCTGAAGGACAACCGTTTTCCCGAAGGCAAGGGTGGCCTCGTTGAAGCCTACCAGTCCCACCAGAACCAGTATCTGGAACAGTACAATAATGATGAAGGTCAGCCTACGTTTCGCTTTCATCTACCACCTCTATAGCCTGCATTTGCCGCAGCGTTTTCCGCCTCAACCGCTCAAGCAATATACCGACACCCAGAAGCAGGAAGCCGCCAATTATGAAGAACACGGAGCGGGGTAACAGGTCCCAGGTAAGGTCGAAATAGCGGCCGATAACAAACAGTCCGAAGAAGACCAGGGCGATATTGACCAGGTAACCGACTCCCCTGAAATAGCCCAGGAAGATAAGCCCGATAATTCCCGCAAAAAGTATGATGTTGATGATAACGGCATAAGTGATCGGGGCCGCGAAAGGCAGGCAGAGTACCAGGTAACTCACACCGACAAAAAAGACCACGGCAGCGAGGTCGCTGGAAAGGACGTACGACAGGCGCTTCCGGTTGACATCAATAAAGAGGCTCCACACGGCACAGATAACGGCGATGACGGCAGCGATATGGAAGGCAATGGCAAAAGACAGCGGCAATGCCATGGGGTCCCAGGTTTCCAAGGCATGCTCTTGATATATATCCTGAAAAGACAGTATGAACATAACGCCGAAAAGCAGTATCAGACCGAAGACCTGGTAGCGTGGCGTGTAAAGCCTCAGACGCTCAAACCGTGAGTGTACCGAGCCGATGCCATAGAGCACCATGCTAAGCACCAGATAGAAGGCGAAAAAGGTATACTGATTATCACGCACCGCGTCAAGCCAGTCCGCGGTCTTATAGCCGAGTCCGCCCAGTACGGCAAGGATAGCCAGAGTCAGTACCGCCTTGGAGCGGGTAAAGTAAGCTACGGGAATGGAACCGACAAACCACCATGTCAGCAGGCGGGGGTCGTCAACCGGCATATGGTACTGCTGGCCCACGAGGAAGATAGCCGCCCCGAAAACCATGGTCCCGACAAAGATGAGCGCCGTACCGGCACGCGGGAAGTCTCTCTCGTACTTGAGCCAGTACCCCAGGAAATAGAAGGCCAAGACAAGAACCGCGAGCAGCGCTATCTTCCCCAGTCTGGGAATTTCCTGCCAGTTGGCGGACACGAACAATATGATACCGACGCCCGCCAGAATGGCACCCAGCGTGACCAGGATAACGATTAACCTTCCGTAAAGCGGCGAAACCACGACATACCGGGAGAGGATATTGCCGGCCTGCTCACCGGTAATTATGCCGTCCTGTTTCCAGGCTTCCACCTCGGTGCCGAGCTGCCTGTGGAACTTGCGGCTTATGCTGCGCTTCGGTTTTTCTTCTACCACGTCCTCTGCCAATCCATTGTATATTATACCTAATACATGACATATTTGGGAACAATATTTTTGTATTTGTTTACCAGCTGCTTCCAGTTAGCCGGAAGCTCCGCCTTTCTCGTTACAGGCGGTGGGCCACCCTGCATGAAACCCATCCAGGAGCCAAAGCCGCCGAAAACATAAATCTGGACGGGGTCGGGGTCACGGGGGCTGGGATGAAAGATGGCCAGGGGGTCTTCGGGGCTGGGCGGCGGCATACCCCGGTCGAAAGGCCCGCTAAAACTCATGCCCAGCCTGGTATAAAAGTCTTCGGGGGCGCGGGCATTCTTAACGATGTAGTCCTTGACGGCTTTCTTGGTCCAGCCCCGGTCGGCGAAGGATCTGGCATGGGCCGGGGTCAGCATCAAAACGAAAGTCCCCATCCGCCCCGGTACAACCCCGCCGAGTACGGTTGCCAGTATGCCCTTATCATCGGTGCCGAAGGGAATCATCTGCTGAAAGGACTGAGGGAAAGTGAGCGTAATGGTGCTGTCCTCTTTCCTGAAACCTCTTTCCACATGCAGAGGTTCCCAGGGACTGTGCTCTTCATTTTCGGCGGCAACCCAGGTATATTTACCAGGATTCCCGAATACCCCCATATCTTCTATCTGCTTGCGCACGCCGCGCATGTTCTTGGTTATGAGACCCAGGGCACGCCCGATGGTGGCATTGGCAATATTCCCCGGACTGGTCGCGCCGTAGCTGGAGATGACATGAATGTCCCGGCTTATGGGGCCGTTGACCAGCCAGAACGGCGAAAACGAGCCGGTGCTGGCGGCCATCATGCCGGAAACCGGGTTGTCCGCCAGACACTGCACCCCGGCTATCAGCAGCGGCATATAGGTGGGCAGACAGCCGGCCATGACGGCATTGACGGCAATTCTCTCCACGGTTGCCTTGCCCAGTCGTGGCTCAAGCGCCTCCACCAGATAGTCGGCGGGGAGGTCTGTCCCGGTAATCATTTCCGCGACCGCTTCCTCAGTCGGGGGGATTACCGGCAGGCCGTCCGTCCAACCTCTCTGGTAGAAGAAACGGTTCACTTCTTCCAGGTTGCCCTTAAAGATAATGCGCGGCGGGTTTTCCGGCTCACGCGGCCTGGGCGATTTCTCCTCGGCCGTTAACGGCCTGGTCAGCGCCGCAACCATATCGTCGGCCACCGCCGTAATGGCAGCTTCGATGTCCTCGACAACAGTGGACTCGGAAACAATGGTCTCCGGCACAACTCTGACGACGGGCATACCTTTGCTGGATGCCGCCGACCTGGCGTCATTTATAAAGTGTTCAAAGGCGAGGGTAACTGTCGGGGTACCCTTGCCCTCGATAAAGATAGCATCGTACACAAGGTACTTGGTACATGCCCCTCAGTCGCCGACCGCCGCCACGACGGCATCAACCCCCTTTATCCAGTCCTCAAATTCCTCTTTTCTATCCGGCTCCAGGGAGGATACCGAGAACGAGCGAGAGTTGAACCAGCTTATCTCGGATGTGGGATATTTCTCCTTCAATATCCTCTCAGCGACATTCAGGATATGGGGAGCGGCCCGCTTGTTATTACACAGCAGACCGATTTTCCTGCCAGCCAGGTCTGCCAGCCGGGCCGAAATGCCCTTAAGCGGTTTCGGGTCAGCCTCCGCCCAGGGGCTGAGCACCTCATACGAGGCACCTGTCTTGTCCGCACTCATAGTATATACCTCCTTTATAACTAGCCTGCTTTCTTCTTGGCCAGTGCTTCCTTGCGCCTCTTAATAAAAGCATCCCAGTAGTCTTTACCTCCGAAGCTGTGGCCTCAGCATATTCAAGGTTAATATCGTTTACAGCTACGTCCGCTCCCTCTGCCGCCAGTGCCTGTGCAATAACCCTGCCCTGTCCACGGTTGCCACCACCGGCACCTGTCACCAGGGCAATTTTGCCTTCCAGTTCCATACAGAATCCTCCTTCAGACTACGGTTATTCTTCTCTCGACACGTGCTTTTTCTGATACTCCTTTTCTGACGCCTGGTTGGAAGTCGCGGCTTCTTAACGCTATAAACCAGGAGAGATTTACTGAGCGGAAATACACAACTTGCGCAGAGTTTAGCACCATTCTTTCAATCTGTCAATTGCACCGAGATAAAGGATTTTGGCTAACTAATCACTGGTATATATGCGAATGTTAGTGGAATATTGCATACCAACCTGCTACTGAAATTGACAAACCAGGAAAATAGTGGTAAACTCTGCCCGAATCAATCATAAAGGATAGAGTGAGCCTTTCATCCATAAGAGTGAAGCTGGTTGCATAGCACAGGGATGAAGTCAGGCGAATTTCCTGGGAAGTATAGACACCCGGTTGAGTGAAGCAAACGATATTCATACTCAATTGAAATTAGCTCGTTGTGTCTAAAATTTTATAGTATGTATTCATGAGCATTGGCTCTGCAAGTACCTTAATAGTGGCGGTTTTAGTGAACCAAGCACTATATAAGGGAGAATAGACATGACAGCCTATATTATTCGCCGCGTAATAATCGGTTTAATCATCCTCCTTCTGGTCACCATGATTGTTTTCCTCTTCGTCAGACTCCTCCCCGGAGACCCTCTGATAGTCTACATGGCCCAATTTGACATAGGGGCGGCCCAGACAATCGGTGAGGAACAATATCAATTACTGCTGACCAAGTTCGGCCTGGATAAGCCAATTCCCGTCCAGTATATCAACTGGCTAGGCGACATCTTCCGTGGTAACCTGGGTCGATCTATCAAGCTACAGGAAGATATTACTACCCTTATGGCTGACGTTATGCCACGGACTGCCTACCTCGGCGCCATCAGTATGGTTATCGGTACAAGCCTAGGGATACTTTTCGGAATTATTGTCGCCCTGCGGCGGGGCACCTGGACGGATAGCATCATCACGCTTATGGCGAATGTGGGTATAACCGTTCCCCAGTTCTGGCTTGGTATCCTTTTGATGTACTTATTTGCTCATACGCTGGGCTGGTTGCCCACGCACGGTTGGACCCCGATTCTTGATGACCCCTGGATGCACTTCAAACAGATTATTATGCCTGTTATTTGTCTTTCGGTAGGCGGCATGGCGGGAATGTGCCGTCTGACCCGCTCGTGCATGCTGGAAGTCATGCGGCAGGACTACGTCCGCACCGCCTGGGCTAAAGGTTTACGCGAGAAACTGATAGTGTACCGGCACCAGATAAGGAATGCGGTAATTCCCATCGTTACCGTCCTTGGAGGGACACTGGGTGCTATCCTCGGCGGTGCCATCATCGTAGAGAACGTCTTCGCTATTCCCGGTATGGGGAGGTTAATGGTCGCCGGCGTTTTCGACCAGGACTACCAGATTGTACAGGCAGGCGTACTGATGTTCGGAGGCATTGTGATATTCTCTAATCTTGTTGTGGATATCGCCTGGGCCTGGATTGACCCCCGGATAAGGTACGACTAAGGAGGCTACAGATGGCGGAAGACCTGAAAAAAACTGGCGAGCCTGTTGAAGGCGACGAAGCATTCATACCACCTCACCATAGTGAGTGGCGCCGTATAGCCAGGGTCTTCGTCAGACGCAAGATTTCCCTAATTGGCCTTATTATCGTCATTATCCTGATAATCATGGCAATCTTCGCCGATTTTATAGCCACGCACGACCCTCTCAAGACAGACCTGCGCGCTACCCTGGAATCACCCAGCACGGAACACTGGCTGGGGACTGATAATCTCGGTAGAGATACTTACAGCCGCATCATACACGGTGCCAGGACTTCCCTGACCATCGGCGTTATCGCCGTGACCACTTCCGGAATAGTCGGCATGGCGATGGGAATGTCCGCGGCGTATTTCGGCGGCTGGGTATTCGCCATCATCATGCGCATAACCGACGCCCTCATGGCATTGCCCGGCCTGATAATTATCCTGCTGATTGCCGGTCTGGTCGGGGGCGGCATAGCCGTGGTAACATTTGCACTCGCCTTCGGTGCCATAGCGCCAACCTGCCGCATGATGTGCGGCCAGGCGCTGCACATCAAGCAAAACGACTATATACTGGCCGGCAAAGCTATGGGTATGGGCAGCGTTCGTATGATGGTAATGCAGATTTTCCCCAATGCGTTCGCCCCGCTCCTCGTCGGCATGACCATGGCCATGGGTATGGTGGTCCTGGCCGAAGCCGGCCTCAGCTACCTGGGCATCGGCATTACTCCCCCAACCCCTTCCTGGGGCGCCATGGTTAACGAGGGCCAGGCCTATATCCTGACGCAACCATTAATGTCAACGGTCCCCGGCGCGTTTATCATGGTAATGGTCTTCGGATTCAACATGGCGGGAGACGGACTGAGGGATGCGATTGACCCCACGCTCAGGGGCGCTATCTAAAGAATTAAAGGCTTTGATAACGAGGCAGTGAAAGTATGGCACCGGTCTTAGAGATACAGAACCTCACGACCAATTTCTATACCGAATACGGAACGGTTAAGGCGGTAGACGGCGTATCCTATTACGTTGATGAAGGCGAGATTATAGGGCTAGTAGGAGAAAGCGGCTGCGGTAAATCGGTAAGTGTCCTGTCAGCCATGCAGTTAATACAGACTCCGGGCAGGATAGACAGTGGTAGAGTCTTATTCAAGGGCGAGGACATCCTTAAGTATGACTCCAAAGGTGAGAAAATGAGCGCTATCCGCGGCGGCAAGATAGCCATGATTTTTCAGGAACCGATGACTTCACTGAATCCGGTCTTAAGCATATGCCGCCAGCTTACCGAAGCGCTGGAAATACACCTCGATATGGATATCCAGTCAGCCAGAGATAGGGCCATCGAACTCCTCCATATGGTAGGTCTCCCGGAAGCGGCGAGGCGTATCGATGATTTTCCACACCAGTTCAGCGGCGGCATGCGTCAGAGGGTGATGATTGCCATGGCGCTGTCCTGCAACCCGTCCGTTATCATCGCCGATGAACCGACCACTGCCGTGGACGTCACCACGCAGGCACAGTTGCTGGAGTTGATGAATGACCTGGTGACGCGACTGCATACCTCCCTGATTATTGTCACCCATAACCTGGGAGTGGTCGCCCGTTATGTCCAGCGGATTTACGTCATGTATGCCGGACGTATTGTCGAATCAGGTCCGGCTGAAGAAATATTCGAAAACCCGCGTCACCCTTACACCATCGGACTCATGAGGAGTGTTCCCCGGTTGGGAGAAAAACGAGGCAGCAGGAAATTAATACCGATTGACGGTATGCCGCCCGACCTTATTTTCATGCCACCGACCTGCGCCTTTCTCCCCAGATGCACGTACAAAATTGAACGATGCCGGGAAGAACCCTGGCCTGCCCTCAGGCAGGTTGGCGAAAAGCATTATACGGCGTGTTTTGTAGATATAGGCGAGAAAGAATGAGCGAGGCCAAGAACGACCACATCGTAGAAGTACAGCACCTGAAGATGTATTTTCCAATCACCAGGGGGCTGTTGAGGCGCCATGTCGGCGATATTAAAGCTGTCGATGATATTTCTTTTTTTATAAAGAATAAAGAAACCCTTGGCCTCGTGGGGGAAAGCGGTTGCGGTAAGACCACTACCGGCCGCTGCATCCTGCGTCTGTACCGACCTACCGAAGGTACGATTAGCTTTAACGGGGACGATATCTCTCACATGCGAGAGAAAGAACTTAAGCCGGTACGCCGCAACATGGGTGCCATCTTCCAGGACCCGTTCAGCTCACTTAACCCGCGGCAGACGGCAGGCAGTATTATATCGGACCCCCTGAAGGTGCACAATATGGGCAATAAAAGCGAAATGGATGATATTATAGCGAGACTTTTTAAAATGGTCGGCCTGGACCCCCGGATGACAGACCGCGTTCCTCACGAGTTCAGCGGCGGCCAGCGCCAGCGTATCGGCATAGCCCGCGCCCTTGCCTGCCGTCCTTCCCTAGTCATCTGCGACGAACCCATCTCGGCACTCGACGTCTCCATTCAGGCCCAGATAATTAACCTCCTCGAAGAATTGCAGGAAGAACTGGGGCTGACCTACCTTTTCATTGCCCATGACCTGGCCGTGGTACAGCATATCAGCGACCGGGTAGCCGTGATGTACCTGGGCAGAATAATGGAACTGACGAGTTCAGAAGAGCTTTATGAAAATCCGCTGCATCCCTATACCCGGGCGCTGCTCTCGGCAATTCCCATTCCCAACCCCAAAATAGAAAGAACCCGCCACCGCATCGTTCTCAAAGGTGAAGTGCCGAGCCCGGCCAATCCGCCACCGGGCTGCCATTTCCACCCGCGATGCGAGCTGGCCATCAATGATTGCAGCGTGGGAGTACCACCCCTGCGTGATATCGGCGGCGGACACTATGTATCCTGTCTGCGAGTATAGGAATACAGAATAACAACTGGAATATAATACGGGTCGCGGTGATTACCACGACCCGTATATTTTTTCTGCGGCCTGTTCTGCCACCTATCCGAAGTGCTTACTCTTCCAGCCAGGCAAAGGTATATTGATAAAGCGTCGTACCAAATAAAGCATTCTTAACGACAGGAGAGATGGCACTGATGCCAGGCATATAGGGCAGGTAGGCAATCTGGCAGTAATCGTCGGTCAGGCTCCTGGCGATATACTGGTACAATTCTTTCCTTTTATCAAAATCGCGTTCACTATTGGCCTCCAAGGCCATCTCGTACAGCTCGTCCGGCTGGATGGCGCCTACCCAGGTGGTCCTGCCGTTGAGAACCCCGTTAACCATCTGGCCGGAGGGTTCCATGGAAGACCCGGCAAAGACCCCACCCCAGACGATTCCTTCCCAGCCGGTGGCCACCTGGCTGTTGAAGATGGGCATGCTTACCATTTGGAATTTGACGTTAATGCTCACCTGGCGGAGCATGTCCTGGACGGCTGTCGGAGTATCGAGAGGCATGAAGTCCAGTATGTGCCAGTCGGTATTAAAACCGCCGCCCAGGCCGGCTTCTTCAAGCAGGGCCTTGGATTTCTCCGGGTCATACTCATAACCGACGACATCGGGGTTGTACCAAGGCTGAGCTTCAATGAAGACCTGGTTACTCGATTTGCCGTAGCCATAGGTCAGGCCTTCGATGAGGAGGTCCTGGTCGACGGCATGCGCGGCAGCCCGCCTCACCCTGATGTCGGTCCAGAGAGAATCGGGGTTGTCGCGGCCGGCTGAGAACATCAAGCCCCCGTTGAACACGAAATCATAGCTGACCGTAACATCATAACCTTTATCGATCATGTCGGCGGCGTCCTTGGCCTGAATACCCACAAAATGGAGTTCTCCCGCCTGGAAGGCCAGGAGCTGTGTCTCCATCTGGGGGATAATCCGTAGCTCGATACCATCGAGGTAGGGCCTGCCCCTCCAGTAATCCTCGTTGCGCACGTACTTGATGTGGCGGCCGCGGGCATATTCGTCGAGGATGAAGGGCCCGGTGCCGACGACGTGGGAGCGCTTGTAATCGTCCGTCTCGTTAAGCAGAAAGTCCGGTGAGAACATCTTGCAGCTGAAAAAGACTGCCAGGCTATTTATTACGCCCCAGTCGTACCTATCGTCGTCAAAATGCATCCTGACGGTATAATCGTCGATGATTTCGCAGCTCTCGAGGGGGTGCAGGTTGGTCCAGACCTTTTGTTCCAGCTGGATATCGATATTAACCTTCACCGCCTCGGCATTGAAAGGAACACCGTCGGTGAAGTTGATACCCTTGCGCAGCTTGAACTCGACGTAAGAGCCGTCCTCGGCAATATCCCAGGACTCGGCAAGCAAGGGCAGGATATTACCGTCCTCATCCAACCATAAAAGTCCCTCGGTACAGAGGAAGCTGTAGCCAGCATCTGTGGGGTTGCTGATTTCTGCGGTATGACCGATGTTAGAAAAGTCGGAAGAGGTAGGGAGAACAAGCCAGCCACCGTATTTTCCACCTTCAGGCTTTGCCAGGGGGTCAGGTCCTGGTTCGGGTTCTACCGGTCCCGGTTTGGGTGGTTCTGGTGCCGGTTTCTCCGGTGCCGGTGCCGGTTTCTCCGGTGCCGGTTTCTCCGGGGTCGGTGCTGGTTTCTCCGGGGCCGGCGCTGGTTTCTCCGGGGCCGGTGCCGGTTTCTCCGGGGCCGGTGCCGGTTCTTCCTCTGGCTCAGCACAGGCAAAGAGAAGCATACTGCTTGCCAGAATAAGCGTGAAAAGAATTAACAGGAATTTCTTCATTGCCTTTTACCTCCTTCACTAGATTTGTGCAACATGTTTCGCCGCCCTGTCACGTCATAATTCACCTCCTCTACTCTCGCAGCTCATTAATGATTTGGAGGTATAACTAGCATTACGCTTCAACTATTCTACCAGACCTGCCACTCGCGATACAGTGATTATTTCTTTTTAAATATACTTGAGATTGCAGAATATTACAACACAAACTCAACTCTTGTCAAGTTACTCCCTGCTTTTCTCACATTCAGGAGATGCTTTTTTACCCACCAGTTAATAACCCCGTCATCCACCGGTAACGGGCGTAAGCAGCCCGATACGGTCGCCTTTATGAAGCTGAAAGTCCATGCCATCAAAGTAGAAATGGCCGTTGACGTTGAATTTATACTGCTCTTCCAGCCGGTCTTCGCCGGTACGAATAACCGGCCCCTCCAGCGCCGGAATTTTGTCCCTCAACGCGGCAATAACTTCCGCCATGCTCGCTCCGTCTCTCAGTTCTAGTTCCACCTCACGCAGAGTGGTTATTTCCTGCGATAGTCCGTATATACCTACAACGCATTTAAACACAGTCCGATATCTCCATTCCTATTGATTATAACATCCCCTACCACAATTCCTGTACCATACTATCACGGAGGCCCCATTCCGGGCATTTTTTCAGGCGGCCAGAGCTCCTCAGCGATATCATTCAGACCCAGTTCCAGCAGTTTATTCCGGCTCGGAACGGTCGTTTTCCGGTCCCAATCGAGGGCGCCGAGGTGCCACCAGGCTTCCTCCTTTATATCCATGGTAACACCGGCGAGCGGACCTTCCTTCTGAGGCGGGTCGCCGTATACCCTGGGATGTATGTAGTGCTCCAGAGGATTGAGGCCTTCACGGAGGTTAAAGACGTGCCTCATATTGGCAATTCTCTCACCTGCTTTGAGTAATTCTCCTGTGGAACGATCCAGACCGGTCACGGCGGTCATTACTCTCTGAAAGTAAGGGCCGCGAGCCGTATGCCACATAAAGATTATCATGCAGGTCCCCATGGCATTATTGAGGTGGCTTACGAAGCTGGGAGGACCAAAAGCCTGAGTGTGGCGACCAGGAGTGGAATTCATCCAGTACATGGCAGCCGATGGCATACCGGCAAACTGGTGCCCGGCGACCTTCGGGTCGTGCATCCCCAGTTCCTGCCCACCAGCATGTACGGCGAATTTCTCGGCTCCCTTGCCAATCCTCTCGGCGGCTATCTTTACGCCGTCGGCAAGGACGTCGCCGAAACCCTCACGCTTCGCCATCTTCTCCGTCATAGCGACAAGCGCCTGATGATTACCCCAGTTAAGCTCAATGCCATCCGTATCCGCCCTGGTGATAATGCCGTTTTCATAGCATTCCATGGCAAAGGCGATGACGGCACCAGCCGATATGGTATCCATGCCATAGCTGTTGCAGATATGGCTCGCCATCTCTATTGATTCTGCATTAGTATTGCTGCAGTTTGCTCCGAAAGCACCTATTGTCTCATATTCAAGTCGGTGATTCCCGGCCGGATATTTATAAAGACCTGTTCCCTCTTTCAAGCTGCCTTTACAGGCGGCAGGACAGCGCCAGCAACCCATTCTCCTTTCCAGATTGGAGATTATCACATCCTTATTAAGTCCCGATACATCGGGCATATCAATAACACCGATACCTCCCCAGTTCCTCACCGGAGAGTCCCCACTGTGTGCCGACATATCCCCGTGTCCCCCGGTTCCATATTCATGAAACCTGTCCAGAAATCCGGAGCTCTTCAGGTCTTCTATCTGCTCTTTTCTTGCCTTATTGGCCGCTTCGATGTCGGCGACGAGGACCTTCATCTCTCCCCTGACAGCCACCGCCTTGAGCTTTTTTGAACCCATAACCGCCCCCAGTCCCGAGCGAGCGGCAGCATCTCCTTTATGGGTATTGATACTGGCGATGCGGCACAACTTTTCGCCGGCGGGGCCGATACAGCTGACTCTGGCTCTGTTGTGCTCTGCTCTTAGTATATCCTCAGTTTCATAAGTATCCTTGCCCCACAGGTAAGTGGCGTCTCTCAATTCGGCCTTACCATTGTCAATAAGCAGATAGACCGGTTTTTCCGAAACGCCGGTAAAAAACACGCCGTCATAACCGGCAAACTTCAGATAAGGGCCGAAATATCCACCGGAATTGGCATCGCCCCAACCTCCGGTAAGCGGCGACTTCCCTACGGCCATATATCGTGCCCCGCCGATAGCCGGAGTGCCCGTTAGCGGGCCGGTAACCATACCAAGAATATTATCCACTCCCAGAGGGTCCACACCGGCCTTCATACGGTCATAAAGAAGCCTCGACCCGACACCATAACCACCGATAAAATCCAGATACAATTTCTCATCGGGTATTTCCTCGTTAATTTCACCCGTGGAAAGGTTCACCCACAGGAGCTTACCCATGTAACCACCAAGCATTTTCGGCTCCTTTTACAAGCACTTATATGCCAACCAGCCAGAATTTTAGCACTGGTTCAGCTTCAGGTCAAACTCATACACTTCCCCACGGAGATACTAACCGGAATTTTCTGTTGTGTTGAACCGATAGAATAGTCTATCATTTAAGTTAAATACCAGAGGAGGCAAGCTACCATGGTAAATTACAACATCGCCGAGGCTTTTATCGAGGTATTGAATGCCAATGGTGTCGGCTTCGTGTTTTTCAATCCCGGCATTGACAACGTTCCCGTGCTGGAAACGATATCAAAATACCGGGCAAACGGCAGAAAGAGTCCCCGGGGTATACTCTGCCTTGATGAATTCGTGGCTATGACGGCCGCCCACGGTAACTACATGGCCAGCGGCAGACCTCAGGTAGTCTCGGTACACTCTGAACTGGGCGCTCTACAGGTCGGCGGGGCACTTCACAACGCCCAGTGGGGTAGAGTCCCCGTCATTATATTCACCGAGATATTGGGTCCAATGGAGCGCGTCAACTGGCGACAGGAACCGTTTGACCAGGGCCTTATAGCGCGTAACTTCGTCAAATGGGACCACCAACTCGGCGATAATGAAGATATCGTCGATATACTCCAGGAGGCGTTCCGCATCGCCACGACAGAACCATGCGGGCCGGTCTATCTGACGTTGCCGCGCGAAGTCCTCTGGAATAAATCTGATACTTCAACCAGAGTACAGGCACTCACAACCGCCAGGGAATCACTACCACCGGTTGACACTGACGCTCTAAATCAGGCCGCTGATATATTGATTAAAGCTGAAAATCCCCTGATATTAACCGGCTATACCGGCAGGAATGAGCAATCGGTAGGCTCACTCGTGGAACTGGCGGAGACATTATGCGCCGGAGTCCTCACCGCTGACATCAGGGTGAACTTCCCCAGGACACACCCGCTGTCGGTTTATCTCTCACCGGATATCGGATTTAGAAACCCACCGTTGACCACAGCCGATGTTATCCTGGTTATTGACTATGATATGCACTACGCGGCACCACCCACCACACCCGGGCCGGACACGAAAATCATCCACATCGACATCGATACGTTAAAAAGAGGCGTGCCTTTATGGGAAAGACAGCCTGATATCCTCATCAAAGCCGATTCCAGCCAGGCGATACCGGCCCTGAATGATATACTGCGTCAAAAAATAACTCCCGAACAACGCCAGCAGTTCCAGAAGCGCTTCGAACGACTGGAAGATGAGCATAATAGGGCACAGAATGAGTGGCAGACTCTAGCCCTAAGCCATGCCGACCGGACACCGATATCGGCTAACTGGCTCTGTTATTGTATAAATGAAGCCATCGATGAAGAAACGATAATAGTCAATCAGGCCATCACGCCGTCAATGATTGTTGCCCACCAGATTCAACGCAACAGACCGGGCACTCTTCTATCCTGCGCCGGCGGCTGCATCGGCTGGGCACTGGGGGCTGCCCTGGGTGTGAAGCTGGCAGCCCCGGATAGGAGCGTGGTCAGCCTGATGGGCGACGGCGCCTTCATCTACGGCTGTCCGGAGGCATCATTATGGTCGGCCGGTTTCTATAGAGCGCCGTTCCTGTCAATCATCTTCAATAACCGGGGGTACGGCGCCATCAAGGGGCTCTTCCAGGAGAAATATAACGTTGATAACATGGGAGCCGATATCGCAACGCCGCCCGACTATGCCATGGTCGCTCAAGCCTGCAGTGCCTATGGGCGTACGGTCGAAGACCCTGCTGATGTCAGGCCCTCATTAAAAGAAGCCCTCGACCATGTACAGAACGGACGACCGGCCGTGCTGGATTTCAGGCTGGAGCCGGTCTGATGAGGCTATTTATATCGGCTTGGTAAACACCATCGGGAATGATTCCCAGGCGCGGCGTTCTTCGTCATATGGCGCTTCTTCAACATGACAGTCTTTGTCCAGTATCATCGTAAGGCGGCGGTCGCCGTACGGCGGCCAGTTGCCGATACTCTCACAGCTCGGGTCGCCGGTGTGGGCGAAAGCCAGCCAGGCGTCCTGCATACACCTTGAAAGCTTATCAGCGTCAGGGCCGGTGCCGCAGAAGGTATCGTCATGATTGCCGAAAACAAAACCGATTTCCAGCGCATGGCAGGCACCGAGAATACCACCCATCACCGGTGACTTCCAGGTGAACAGGTAGTTATAGGCGGTCTGTTTATTACGGTATTGCGCTTCGACGAGGTTCACAGCCGGCATCCGGAACATAATATCAGTCTGGATTGCCGTGAGGATTTCGGCGGGGCTGGCAGCCTGTCCCCGTTTCTTTCTGGCATCCCT
>Ga0209427_10004186_pt1 | contig 16729 bp, 11 predicted proteins | sample DeeMarSWOR136_30_FD_187465 | JGI IMG/M metagenome (GOLD analysis project Ga0209427, IMG submission 187465) | Marine sediment microbial communities from White Oak River estuary, North Carolina - WOR-1-36_30 (SPAdes) (version 2) | ecosystem: Environmental > Aquatic > Marine > Intertidal zone >...
CCCGCCATACTGGCATATCGACCGCCCGTTAACCGTTTACCGTGTCCCAACCTGGATTAACCGCCGATACAACATTACAGGCCTGTTATACTGGACGACAATTACCACCGTCATAGAGCCATGGTTAAACCCTGCTTTTTCACATTATGGCATACACTTCAACGGAGGCGGCTTCCTCTTTTACCCGGGTACTCCCTGCGGCATAGACGGACCAATCGCAAGTATCCGCGTAAAGAATCTCCGGGACGGAATGGAAGACTATGAATACTTTGCCATCCTTGAAAAGCTGGCCGGCAAAGAAATTGTAGAAAAGATTGTGAATACTGTTGCACCAAACTGGTGGGATTTTTCAAAAGAACCGGGTAAATTCCTCACCGCCCGACAAAAGCTGGCTGAGGAAATCGAAAAACGAAAAAAGTAAGGAAAAAAAGTTAAGACATCTTGGATATACTTGCTAAGGAGAATCGCTATGTATAGAAGAACACTTCACAAAAAAGCACTAATCCTAAGTTGTATATTGTTTTTATGCCTGCTTGGTAACTTTTGTTCAAGCGCCCTGGGGGACTTCCAGGGGCCGCTCCGAGTCCACCCCGACAATCCACGTTACTTTACCGATGAGAGTGGTCGGGTAATCTACCTGACCGGCTCACATACATGGGCAAACCTCGTCGATATAGGGCCGACGGATCCGCCGCCGAAATTCGATTTTACCGCCTGTCTCGATTGGATGCAGAAATTAAACCACAACTTCATACGTATGTGGACATGGGAGCCGGTCACATGGAACACAACAGCAAACAACGAAAAAAAGCTCCACACCGCCGCTCCCCAGCCCTTTGCCCGCACCGGGCCGGGCAATGCCACGGATGGGAAACCGAAGTTCGACCTTAAAAAGTACAATTCTACATACTTTGACCGCCTGCATAGGAGAGTCGCAGCAGCCGCCGACCGCGGCATCTATGTCTCCGTTATGCTCTTTGAAGGATGGGCCATGCAGTTCTCGATCGGAGCCTGGGAGGGACATCCCTTCAATCCTAAGAATAATATCAACGGTATTGATGGAGACACGAACAAAGACGGCAAAGGACTCGAAATCCACACCATGAGCAATCCGGCCGTCACTGCTCTGCAGGAGGCCTATGTTCGCAAAGTAATCGAGGCGGTAAATAAATTTGATAACGTTCTCTACGAGATATCCAACGAAAACCACCCGCCTTCGACCGAATGGCAGTACCACATGATTCGCTACATCAAAAAGTACGAAAAGAACCAACCAAAACAGCACCCGGTCGGTATGACCTTCCAGTACCGAGCCGGCAAGAACGAAACTTTATTTAAAAGTCCAGCCGACTGGATTTCACCTAATCCCGAAGGCGGCTATCGTGACAATCCGCCGGCCGCCGATGGTAGCAAAGTTATTCTAAGCGACACCGACCACCTCTGGGGAATCGGTGGAAATCAGGCATGGGTATGGAAGAGCTTCCTTCGCGGCTGCAACCCAATCTTCATGGACCCCTATGATGGCTTAGTCCTCGGCAACAAATTCGACTCCAGGTGGGACCCCATCCGTCGCAGCCTCGGCTATACACGCAGCTACGCCCTAAAAATAAATCTGGCCGCTATGCGCCCGCGAAACAACCTTTCCTCAACAAAATATTGCCTCGCAAATCCCGGTTCCGAATATCTTGTCTATAATCCTGCCGGGGACAATCCGGGTATAACACTAAACCTCAAGGCAGGTACATATAATTGCGAATGGTTCAATCCCGACAACGGCAAAGTTGCCTCCACAGGTACAATAAAGGCAACCGATGGAGATAATAAACTCCAAGCCCCATTCAAGGGCGATGCCGTCCTGTACCTCAAAGCAGAGCGAAAATAAGACTGATACAAAAAAGGAATGATTTTGAAGCGAACAATAATAATTGTTAAGGTTTTCTTTGTTCTACTCATTTTCTCCTCCAAAACGGTCAATGCAGGCCAATTCTACAGAGAATACTGGGCCCAATGGGACGAAAATATTACAAATTGCCCAACCCGCCTCCGTGTAAACGATACGGAGCTGACCCTGCACAAAACCTTCGGCAAAAGAAGTGAGGCAAAGGCCAACGGCCTGATGCTCGTCTCGATCAACGAAGATCTTTTCAACATAAAGACAGCCCAGCTCTACCTGGAAATGTGGGGCGGCCATCCCGGAACATCCACCAAGCGGTTCCTGCCCAATGGAAAGCAAGTTTACGATGTCCCCGAAGTCGGCACGGCGGCAGGGCACTGCACATACAGTTATCCTGTTATTCCCGTGAAGATCCACCATCTGGTAACAGGCACCAATGCCTTCCAGTTTGCCTGTGACCGGGGTTCTTCCTTCTGGGGCCACTTCATCATAGATAACGCCGCCGTTCGCTGTCTTTTAAAGCCAGACCATCCCGACCTGGTACAGACCGGCCTGAAAGAATTCTCAGCACACTTAAAACTTCCTAATCCCGGTACCGTTCTTCAAGAAATCACCGAAGTCTCGATTTCCTATCCTAATAAATTCGAACAATCAATCGTCTCCGTTGACTATTTCGGGCGATACCTCGGCTTTGACGATGATGGCGATGGGCACGATAACGATTGGCACGGCTTCACGCAAAAAAAACAACAAAAAAACCATATCGGTTCAGCTTCGAAGCCGCCTTTTACCGTAAAATGGAATACTTCCATGCTCCCATCACAACCCGCACCTATGGCTATTAGTGCGGTCGTAAATTTAAAAGTGGGGTACCATTATGTAACAGACACACTTGACGGCCTTACCTTCCCCGCCAACCGAAACCGCGTCGTAATGTACAAATGCTCTTCCATGCCTACACCATTCTGGTCCCGGGACTCGCAGGAAAAAAAGGCCGTTATCGAGCTGCCCAAAGATATATCCTCCCTCAAGCGTGCGCAGCTCATGATAAAAATCTGGGACGGCGGTGAAGGTAAAGTTAAGGAACCTTTTAAGATTAACGGCCACCCATATCCTGTTACTTCCCGCAGGGCAGTACACGATGTGGTCTTTACAATAGCCGATGTCAATCCCGAACATCTTAAGCCGGGTAAAAACCAGATTACATTGTTATCAGACACCGAGCACCATGGCATCGAAGTATTATTGCCGGGCCCGGTTCTTATAGTCCGTTATAAAGAAAAATGAAAAGTAAACCCGAAACTCTTTTAAGGTCTTGACCTTCCACGAACAGGGTGGTACATTGAAGTCGGATATAAGAGATAAGGAGGCAGTAATATGCACGCAAAAAACAAAATGAACCGACGTGATTTCCTGATAACGGCGGCAGTAGCGGCCGCAGGCGCCAGGCTTGCCTTGAAAAGTAAACCGACCTACGCTCAGGACAAGGGCGAGCGCCCGAAGCAATCCGCCGATGTCACCGTCCTCAATCCGCTGAATCGTGTCCCTATGAGTTTCATCATCGACGACTCGACCTGCCTGGTCAACATGGCACACTTCGGTATCCCGCACTTCGCCACGGCATGGCCCGACAGATATAAACAGGACTGGCGCAGCCTGCCCCGCGAAATACCTGATACTTTCGTCAGGAAATTCGGCGAATGGTGCCGCGAACACAAGGTCAAGGGCAAATATACAATCGTCCCGTATCCCGCCTGCGTTGGCTGGATGGACCGCAACCTGCCCGGCTGGTCGCAAAAGGAGCTTGACGATAGCCTAAAGCTCGTCCGTGAGTTTATGATGCCTGATTGGGACATCCACCCGGAAATGATAACCCATACCTGGGTAATCAACACAAAGACGGGCCGGCCGTATCCCGAAAGGACCGGCTACTATATCGAGAACGCCGGCTGGAGCCAGGATAAATCCGCCGACGAGCTGGCAGACTATATGGCCTATGCCCTTCGAATCCTAAAAAACGTTGGCCTTGACTGCGAGGGCATCACCACCCCCGGCGGTTTCGGCAACCAGAACCGTGACAACCTTGCCAAAGCCACCCTCGAATCCTGCCGCGATGTCTTCAAAGCCGAAATCCCCCATTATTTCCGCCACCTGTTTACAGACGACCGCAGCGTCGCCCCGCGCGTCGAGTATGCCTCCGGCCTGACAGGCACCAATCCAAAGTGCGTCGTCTCAATCATAGGCTGCACAGGCGACTGGTTCGGCGGCTGGGATGGCCTCGTTCCCGGCTCCGTCGACAAATTCATTACCGAAGACTTAAAATCAGGCCGACTGCCGCAGGTCATCGAAAAGGGCGAACCGGCAATACTCGTCTGTCACTGGCCCGGTATTTACTTCAATGGAGAAGAAATTGGATTCAACATCTTCAAGGAAGTAGTCAAGCGTATTCACTCTCGCTACGACAATCTGCTCTGGATGAAACTGAGTGATATCTCCCGCTATTGGGCCGCAAAAGAGCTGACCCAGATCGAAAAGCAGGGCACTCGTGTTACATTCAGCGCTCCCTTTGCCACAACGCGATTTACTATCCAGACCAGGACCAATTCCCAAAAAGCACCCCAGCTTATTGCAGATGGTAAACCTGTTCAATTACGAAAAGTCCAAAAACCGCTGCAGCTCGAAACCGGAACCTTTCACACCGATGACCGCAACATTACCGTCTGCTTCGACCTGCCAAAAGGCAAATCAACTCTTGAAGTTTGATGAAAGGGGCCCATCCTATGATTAACCATCGCCGTCGTAGGCACGTTTTACTTCCTCGGCTATAATCTTCAGGCCTGTAGAAACTATTTCTTTATCCTGCGCGTAATTTATGCGGATACATTCGTGTTTATGCTGCCACTCGCCCTTAAGGCCCGGGAAAAAGTAATGGCCGGGGACAATCAAAACCCCTCTTTTTTTCAGCCGTTCATAAAGTTCATGGTCTGCTATGGGCAGCCCTCTCAGCCACAGCCACAGAAAGAATGCGCCTTCCGGCTTGTGCATGTGAAAATCTATCCCCTCTAACCCATCGCAAAGCTGCTCTACGGCCTCGTATGCCTTCTTCTCATAAAAAGGCCTGATAACCTCCCGGCTCAGGCGAATAATTTTGCCGCTGCGGACAAGGTTGGTTGCTATTGCCGCCCCCATACTGCCCGGCGCAAGGTTCATATTGGCATTGACCCGTGAGACCATAGCGATAATCTCTTCATCGGCAATGACAATGCCCGTTCTCGCGGCAGGCAGGCCAAGTTTGGAAAGGCTCATACATACAATCGTGTGCTCATTCCAGACTGGTTTGGCCTCCGTAAAGATAATATGCGGAAAGGGCGTACCGTATGCATTATCAATAATCAGGGGAACATCATTTGTACGGGCAAGTTCGCTGAGTTTTTCTATTTCGGAATCCATAAGAACATTACCCGTCGGATTCGTGGGCCTCGAAACGCAGATGGCCCCAATCCCATCGTTGATATCTATCCGGCCGAAGTCGACATGATATTTGAAGATGTGCTCGCTGATATGCTCAATTTCGGGTTTGCTCGCCACAAATCCGTCATCCAGACCCACATCACAATACCCGATATACTCCGGGGCAAGGGGAAATAGAATCTTCTTTTTCGCCCCGCCCTCAAACGCGCCCGCAAACATATTAAAAAGAATAAAAAACGCCGCCTGGCTCCCGTTCGTTAAGGCGATATTTTTCGGTTCTATATCCCAGCCAAACTCGTCGGCCAGCAACTTCGCAATGGCCTCGATAAAATCCTTATTGCCCTGGGGCGGGTCATAGTTCCCAATGGCCCGCTCGAATTCGTCGCCGTTTGCAAGAAGCCTCTGTACGCTCTCTCGAAAATGCTCCTGGACCTCGGGAATATGGGCGGGATTGCCTCCGCCGAGCATTAGCATGTCCCGGCCTGCTGCAAGCGCTTCTCCCAAATCATCCATCAGCCGGCTTATTCCGCCCGCCTCTGATATATTCCTGCCAAATTTGGATACGTCCAACATTTCGATTGCTCACATCAAAACTGCCAAATCGTCTTCGATATTATCACCTGCACATTCTATATATTCAACAAAGCCGGGACAACCTAATTCAAAGATGGCCGGCGATTTTAATCGCACCGGTTTTGGTCAATTGCCGATAACGTCACTACACAACAACACAATAAATGTCACCTGTTTGGATGTCCTATAAGAACACCCTCACACCCCTTAAAGTATCGCTCAAAAGTATTCTTGTCTCTTTTTGGCCTCGCATAACCGGAGCGCTTAAAGAACAATAAAAATCGTGACGAAAAGACCTCTATCGGACGTAGAAAAGTCGTTAACCTCACGATATGAGGGGATTTGGTCGGCGCGGAAATATTTTTTATATTTTATTTGACGGTTTGGACGCGAAAACCGTGCTTTTTTAATCGTAGAGACAAAAAAAGTCCCGGCTGTTAATATCGGGATAGAAAGTTATGTCCAGCTTCACGCTGAAATTGTGAGTTTTACTGAGAGGGTACGGTAGAAACTATGACACGGTTTTTAGGATTCGGAACAAAAAAAGGCCCACCTGCAGAAAAACATGGCGACATAAATTTAGATAAAAACTCTATCGAGGACATTAGTGGTCTCTCAAACCTGTACAGCCCGGAAGAGGACAGTACCACGCATGTTCGTGATATCGCCAATGTACTTTTCGAGATGGGAAAGATCAATGACGACCAGCTCTCCGGGATAAGACAAATACAGGCGGAAAAACCCGACTGGGAAATCGGCCATATAATTAAGGAATTCGATTTCGCTGACGAGCAGGGCATTTCAATGGCCACAGCGAGTCTCTATGGATTCGAGTATCGTCACGTTCGGCCGGAGGAGATTGACCGCGATGCATTTGATAGAATTGAGCTCAACTACGTCAAAAGCAATCGTATTATGCCCCTGGCCATAAACGGTGATACTCTCACGCTGGCCACAAGCAGACCAGCAGACCTTTTCATTATAGAAGACGTTAAAAACCAGACCCAGATGAATGTCGAGGTCCTTGTTTGTCCGGATGAAGACATAAACAAGGTCTGCGATGCCCTCGAGAAGGAAAAGATTGATTACGGCCTTGACGATGCCATCAGCGACATGGAGGACGTGGAGGTAGTCCAGGAACAGCAGGATGACCTTGAAGACCTCGAGCAGATGGCGGGGCAGTCGCCCGTTATTAAATTCGTCAATTACCTGATTAGCAACGCGATACGTGAGGGAGCCAGCGACATTCATATTGAACCAAAAGAGAAGATTACCAAAATCAGGTTCCGCATAGACGGCGTGCTTTTTGAGACAACCCAGGCCTCACTAAAGATGCATCCTGCCATCGTGTCACGTATTAAGATTATGGCCAATCTCGATATATCCGAGAGACGCCTTCCGCAGGATGGCAAAGTAAAGGTTGCCGTCGGCGGAAGGGCAATCGACCTGCGTGTCTCCACACTGCCCACAAATCATGGGGAAAAAGTTGTTATTCGTATACTGGACAGGGAATCCATTATGAGGGGCCTTGAGGACCTTGGAATGGAGCCGGAGATCTGCGAGACCTTTCAGCAGCAAATCAAGCTGCCCCACGGTATTCTACTTGTTACAGGCCCTACAGGATCGGGTAAAAGCACAACGCTTTATTCATCTCTGTCTCTGATGGACGGAGAGAAGTTAAATATTTCGACGGTTGAGGATCCGGTGGAGTATCAACTTGATTTTTGCAATCAGGTCCAGGTCAGTGAAAAGATTGGACTTGACTTCGGCTCGGCGTTGAGGAGCTTGTTGCGTCAGGACCCGGACGTGATGATGATTGGTGAGATTCGAGATAACGAAACTGCTCGTATTGCGGTACAGGCCGCCCTGACCGGACACCTGGTGCTTTCTACGCTGCATACAAATGACGCAGCCAGTAGTATCACCAGGCTGGTCAATATCGGTATCGATGAGTATCTAATAGCAGCGTCACTGAATGCTGTTCTGGCTCAGCGCCTAGTCCGAAAGATTTGTCCGCAATGCAAAACCAGACATAAGATGCCGGAGAATATCCGAAAGCATCTGGCCAACTCAGGAATCGTAACAAAAGAGCTTTACATCGGCAGTGGGTGTGAGAATTGCCGAGACTCAGGGTATATTGGAAGAATGGGTATTTATGAACTGTTAATTGTCGATGATACATTCAGGGACATGATTAACAAAGACGCTTCGGTCAGCAATATGCGTCGTGCTTTCCGAAAGAGCGGTCAGCCGTGTTTGTTTGATGACGGCCTGAGAAAAGTCGAACAGGGCCTGACCACCATTGAAGAAGTTTTGCGCGTCACGGAAGTTTGGAGCGACGCTCCTGAAAATGTAAAGGACAAAAAATTAAAATCTGTCGTGTAAAAAAGAAAAATAAAAGCAAATAAAGAGAAAATCTGACGTTATAAAACTGTAGACCTTGATTTGTGATATGTTTAAGAAACTTGTTATCCCTGGTTTAGTACTGTTACTTGCCGGTGCGGCTGTACTTGGATGGATGCTTTTTGAGAAAAACAAGGAAAAGCAACAAGCCGCTTACTATAAGTCCAAGTATGGCTCGGAACCGGACGGGTATTTAAAGCAATACACCGAATGGTTGCAACTACCCCCGGAACAGCGTACGTACTTACCTTGGGGGCTGGACCAAAACGGCCAGCCAAAATCAGAAGAACAACTCCGGCAGGAGCAGCAGGAAAGACTAAAAGCCGACCTGGACAAGCTGGCGGCAGGAAATAAAGATACCTATCCTTTTGCCGACGTTCTCTATGGAGCAAACTGGCAGGAAGAACTTAGAAAATACGAAAAGCAAAAAGCCAAAAGGGAGAATATTTACATCGGTTCTATTTTGGGTATGTTTACAGGGGGGGGCATTCTTACTTGCGGTCTGCTTATATGGATAGGTCAGATCCTTTTTAATACTTCCTCTACTTTCAGAAAATTTGCCGCTTTGTTTTGCAAAATCAAAGGTTCGGAAAAAGATAAAAAGCCGGCCCAGGCCAACGCTCAGGCAGAATTAGCATTTAAAAATCCATATAGAGGACAGGCCGGGGCAGAAAAAAAACCTAAGTCTGAAGCTAAAAAATCTGTTCAAGTTCAAAGTAAAGTAGAAGACCAGGCATGTCAGAAAAAGAAAGAACAAGGTAAACCAAAGAAACTTTCACAAGTACTCCCTAATTTCGGTTTCCAGAGCTCGAAAGCGAAGTCTGCCAATAAAACTGTACAAGCTCAGTCAAAGACGGATTTGAAAAGTAAGACCGGCGGTAAAAGCCCAACCAAAAATATCGGGAAAAAAGCCGCGTCACCTTCAGACAAAAAATCCGCTGAACTTGTGAAGTCGCTGGAAAAAGCTGCAGAAAATATGAATGCAAGTCATAGAGTCGGAGATTCGCTCAAATCAAAAACGGACAATTTCGAAAAGCAGGTGGCCGAACTCAGGCAGAAGGCCAAGGGTGTTAATCAGCCGTCACTTGAGCATTCAAAACCGATCAATAACACCCTCAACGAGCTAACGGAACAAGTCTCGGCCATTCGTGAATATGCAGCCTCTCAACAGGACAGACTGAACAAACTTCAGGATGGGTATGACTGGAACATTATGAGAACTTTTTGCTTACGCTTTATTCGCTGCATCGACAACCTTGATAGACGCATCAGTGAACTCGCTGACAAGAATGTCGAAGTATTAGACCTCGAGGAAGTAAGAGACGAGCTGCTCTTCGCACTCGAGTCCAGCGGTGTTGAACCTTACGAACCCGAACTAAACAGCGATTATCACGGACAGGAAAAGTATGCAGAGGCTGTGAAAGAAAAAGAATCCTGCGATGACCCAAAACGGTCCGGAAAAATCGCAAAGGTTATCAGGCCGGCTTACCAATACTTTATTGACGAAGAAAACGCCAAAATAGTACGTCCGGCTCAGGTTAAGTTATTCGGTTAGATAATGAAAGTGGCTCATTTGCAATGAGTCGCAATATGAGACCAGAAATATAAGGGGTCTAAAATGGCTAAAAAGGTATCGGAAAAGGCTAATATAGTAGGTATAGATCTCGGAACAACATTCTCAGCATTGGCGATTCTGAACGCCATCGGCAAGCCGGAGATAATCCCTAATGCGGATGGCGAAAGGCTAACGCCGTCAGCAATCTTCTTCGATGAAGAGAATTCCGATGTAGTCCGGGTTGGTATTGAGGCTATCAACTCAAGGCATCTGAACGCCAAGCGTTCTATTCGCTGGATTAAACGCTATATGGGAGATTCAAATTATCGAAAAGACATTGACGGAAAAGAATGGACACCTGTTGAATTGTCGGGTTTGATTCTGAAAAAGCTCAAAGAGGAGTGCGCCACCGAGCATGGTGAAATCCGGGATGCAATCATTTCGGTTCCTGCACACTTCGACGAAGTGCGAAGAAAAGCGACAATGGACGCAGGTAGTTCTGCCGGCCTTAATGTGATTGGAATTGTCAATGAGCCGGTTGCTGCCGCGTTGTATTATGCCACCTCACACGACGTTTCGGGAAAGGTCCTGGTATATGACCTTGGTGGTGGAACCTTTGACGTTACCATAATGGACGTAAAGGGACAACAAATGAATATTGTCTGCTCACAGGGTGACCACGCGCTCGGCGGCACCGACTTCGACCAGAAAATATTAGAGATTCTGGAAAAAAGCTATAAGGATGAATTCGGGGCCGAGTTAATCACCACCGATGAGGACAGGGCAAAGTATGAAGATGACGCTGAAGACATTAAAAAGACGCTGTCTCGACGCCAGGTCGCCAAAAAAATGCTCTACGGCCCGGCTGGTAACATGAGGGTCGAAATAAAACGAAAGATGTTCGAAGAGGCCATCGCATCACTGATAGCTCGCACGGATATTCTCGTGGAAGTGGCCCTTGATGAGGCAGGTCTTAAACCGTCCGACATCAATAAGGTATTACTGGTGGGCGGCAGCACCCGAATCCCGATTGTGCAGCAACACCTCGAAAAAACATTCGGATTTAAACCCGAGAATGCGGTAAATGTGGACGAATGTGTCGCACTCGGCGCTGCTTTACAAGCAGGATTGACAATGCTGAGAGAAAATCCCGACGCCGTTCCCGCGGGAATCTACAGTGGCTTAAAAGATATCAACCTTACGGACGTATGCAATCACAGCTACGGCACGATTTGTGCCCCCCTTGATAAGGAAACCGGACGACGTATAGTTCAGAACCGTATAATTCTTAAGAAAAATACACCCTTGCCTTGCGAAGCCTCACAGATGTTCTATACCGTCTCTAAAGGACAAACTGAACTCGAGGTCACAATAAGCCAGGGTGAAGATACGGCTCCTGAATACGTAACCAAGATTGCAACGCACAAATTTAGTCTTCCTCCGGACAGGCCCGCCGAATGTCCCATTAAAGTTACTTACCGATATGATGCAAACCAGAGAATGTTCTGCAAATTCGAAGACATCGAGTCGGGCAGGGCACTTGAAGTTGATTGCGGCTTAGACAAAAACGGAAACATGTCCGAAAAAAATAAAAGAGAAAAAGGCAAAAAGCAGTTGGAGAATATCAAAGTGAAATAGCGTGATTTGCAGGTGGGTGATATGGAACAACTGTTAATTCCAACTCTGATCGTAATGATTATTGCCACGGCTGTGTATGTTATCGGCTTGACCGGCCGAACCAAGTCACCCGGAGCAGGTAATAGCTCCATACTGACCATACTTCAGGAGTGGATTCGCTGCTTCGTGCCTGCGAATTCGCATGAAATAGCCCCCAACCCGATTACCGAGTCCTTTGAGCAACCTGACCAAAGGGTGCTTAATTGCCGTATCCAGTTGTCAAGCCTGATAGAGGATAACTGTTTTATTGACGCTTTCACCGTGCAAATTGCCGGAACGATTCATGCTCCTACGGACATGCACAATGCAACTCTGCAAATCTTCATCACGGATATAACTGACGAAGTCCACAATAGCGAACCAGTACACAGCAGGATCAAAGAGTGGCAAATGGAGGATTCGCCCGTCTTTTGTTACAGAGCCGACCTTGGCAAGCTCCCTCACAAAACCACAACCCTCTCAGATTGGACCGACGTTGCTCAATTACACATTGACTGGCTGACCTTCCCTCAGAGAGGAACGAGGAACCTGAAATTCAGCATATCAATACTTTCTCAAAAAACCAGACAGGAGCTTGCTTGTGCGGTATGCGCTTTTTCTTATGATAATCCCGAATATGGTTATATCGACTTGCAGGAAAACATCCAACGAACAAGAACCCTTGCTGTGTCACTGGCTTTTGCGGTCAGCGCTGTAGATGGCAGATTGTACGACTGCGAGATAGAGATTATTAAAGAATGGGCAAGAAACAATCTTGATATCTCCAATGCATCTGATAAAGCCAGGCAAAAAATCGAAAAGGCGTTGAACAACACCGTTGCTTTCTTCTCACAGGGCAACCAGCTGGATGCCTATAAAATTTGCCGGGAAATCGTGGAAATCGTGCCGCTCGCAGAACGCTATGATATCCTGGACCTTTGTCTGCGCGTAGCCCAGGCCAATGGCGTAGCATCTGCTGAAGAGATAGATCTCCTGAAAAATCTCGCACACTGGCTCGAAGTGGACATGGATCGATTTCGTGACATGGTGGAAAAAATCCTGCCCATCAGCATGCACGAGGTCAAGGACGAGGAAGTCATACTTGGAGTCAGTGCCGATATGAGCAGGGAAAGCACGCGTCAACAGCTCAATAGAGAATACAGCAAATGGAATTCGAGAGTGACAAGCTCAAATCCCGAAATTCAACGCCAGGCCGATCAAATGCTAAAGCTTATTGCTGAAGCAAGAAGTGCATACATCGGCTGAGATCCCGGACGAACATCCCCCTTGGTCCTCAAATTGTCGAGTTACATCTTTCTGTAATCTGAAAATGCGTTGTTTGTTTTACGTGTATTGATAACGTCCTATCTCAACTTTTTGGCCAATTCAGCTAAAGACTTAAGCTTTTCAACGTCCAGCGGTGAAGCCAATCCTTCAAAGTCATCTTCATAGTCGTCGTCTGCCCCTGATTTATCCCGGCGTTTGCTGCTTTTGCTGGCTTTGCTTTGCATATCTAAAATGGTCTCTGTTATCATACTAAGGTGCTTCATGAGCTCTGTCTTGGCCTGTTTATCTTCGACTAATTGCTTTTGAAGCTGCTCGTTGACGGACTGTAGTTTTGCAACCTCCTCCTGAAGTTTTTCCCTGGCCTTCTCACTTTCATCCACTTGACGTTGAAGCTGCCTGCTGGTGGATTGCAGCTCCGTAAACTCCTGTTTAAGATCCTCCTCTACCTGCTTACTTTCTGCGGTCTGTTGCTGGAGTTTCTCGTTGGTGGATTGCAGTTCCGCAACCTCCTTCTTAAGCTTCTCCTCGGCCTTCTCACGTTCATCCACTTGACTTTTGAGCTGCTTGTTGGCTGCCTTCAGCCCGGAAACCTTCTGCTTCTGACTTTCATCGTCCTTCCCACGTTTATCCACTTGATGTTGGAGCAGCTCATTGGCGGATTGCAGCTCTGCAACCTCCTGCTTAAGACCCTCCTCCATCTGCTTACTTTCTGCGATTTGTTGTTGGAGTTGCTCGTTGGCTGCTGTCAGTTCGGAAGCTTGCTTCTCCCGACCTTCATCGGCTTTCTCATATTCAACCACTTGACGCTGGAGTTGTTCCTTCGCGGCTTCTAACTCTTTAATCTGTTCCTTGAGATGCCCCTCAGCTATCTTATGCTCGTTGATTTGCTCTTGGAGCTTCTCGTTCGCCGCTGTCAACCCGGAAGCTTGCTTCTTCTGACCTTCATCGGCCTTCTCACATTCAACCACTTGACGCTCGAGTCGTTCCTTCGCGGCTTTTAACTCGTCAATCTGCTCCTTGAGATGTCCTTCAGCTATCTTGTGCTCGTTGATTTGCTTTTGGAGCTTCTCGTTCGATGCCTTCAGCTTGGCAGCCTTCTTATTCTGACCACCATCAGCCTTCTGTCGTTCACCCACTTGACTTTGTAGTTGTTCCTTGGCTGCTGTTAACTCTTCAACCTGCTCCTTGAGGCTTTCCTCGGTCCTTTTGTATTCGTCGATTTGATGTTGCAGCTTTTCGACCTGCTCATTTAGCCCTGTATCCTGTTCAGTAGTACCCTCAGTCTGTGTTTCATGCTTCTTGTGTTCGGTGACATCTGTAATGATAGCGACAAGTCCGCTCGTTTGACCTTTCTCATCCTTCAATGCCGACGTCTTCATTCGGGTCGGGAATGTTGTCCCGTCTTTTCGAACATGTTCGGTGGTAAAACTGGCAGAACCTTCACGTCGGGCCTGTTCCATAAAAGGGGCAATTTCGCTTTTCATCCGTTCTTTAGAGTAAAACAGATTAATCTTTTTACCAAGCAGTTCTTTACTCGTCTCATACCCATGCATCTTCGCCCATGCTCTATTGACAAAGTGAAGAACCCCTTTCATGTCAAATGCGGCTATCCCCTCATCGGCAAGCTGGACGAACATCCCCAGGTGCTGTAGCAGTTGTACATCCTGCTTATGCAAACCGGCTTCGTTCTTGCCTTTATTGCTTTTCCGAGAGAGCATGAATACTCCATGGTTACATTTAACAGATTACCCTCAAGCCGTATTCACCTGTGTAATGCACCGGATATATTTGGACATCTATTGCCCCCCAACTCCCTGGCAGTTGAGATTCGGCTATTCACTCACTTTTTTGGTGAAACTTTTGCCCTTCTTTTCAAATTCAACCTTGTCCTCGTATATTTTAACGACCTTGAAACCTTCTATCATTTCTCCTTCGCGGACGACTTTACCGGCAACCACAGCGGACGCATTCTCCTCACTGTACACTATCACCGTTACTACTAATTTACTCTTAGATGTAGGCAAAAAATCCAAAGAAGAAGGTACTAAATCGGCCGTCCAAACATAGTAGCCAACCCCGCATAAAATCCCGATGGCCATTAGAAAAAACCACAACTTCATGCTTTTTTTGGACGACTTCGCAGCCCATTGGGGATCGATTGTCTGCCTTCGCCAATCCGAAACAACCTTCTTCTCAGGCTTTTCAACTTTTGCTTCCGGCTGCTTATTTTCCCTCTCAGGCGGACCCAAGTCACCCTCTGCCAAGTCCGTATCCGTGATCATATATTTTAGGACCATCTTTTTACTCCGGTGCTATAACTATATACGCAATAAATATATGTCGTCATATTCAGAAAGGCACTTTATCTCCTCATTTCCACTATTAAAACATCCCGCCAATTGTTTCACGCACGATTAAAAGGACATTCTACAGCCCCCAGTAACATCATTTCCGGACCGTAAATGGCAAAAAGTTATAAAGTGGGACAGAATTGAGAATTTTAAGGTTCTGGGACTATAAACGTCTTTTCCCGGGGCCTTCCACTCCCCTTTTACAACAAATAAGTTTCACCTGATTTGAACTGATAGAATGATTTCTGTCTTTATTCTCGATGAATTAACTGGCTTTGACCCGAACTCCGAGTATAATTGTACCCGCACCGACCATAGAGCGCATATCATTATCCCCCCTGAAATATAACAGGAATCACAAAGAAAACGAAAAAATGATATTGCAGCCCTATATCTCCAGGCCTGACAGGTCTCCTCCCGCCGCTTTCAGCTTCTCGTAGTAAATATCAAAACGCTCCTTCAGTGCCGCTACAGACCTTTCTAAATTCCTAAGGTCGGATTTCAGTTCCATTGCAACCTCGCCCATCATTTCGGCTGCAGGAATCCCCTTAAGCTTGGCCGTTACCTGCTCAATATGACCCTTTCTCTCTACTATGGCTTCTTTGTATTTCTTCGCCATAGTCCGCAGGGCACCGGTGCTCATGCTCTCGGCTTCGGCCTGAACCTGGCCTATGGGTTTGGAAAGGTCAACTTCCTGACTATCCCCATCACCACAGCCGGAGATAGCAAGAGAACACAATACCAAAAAGGAACAAAGAGTAACATTTATCATAAACCTCATTTTCCTGCCCTTTCAAAAAAACTCTGCTTTGACTTTCAAATAAATACTCAGCGGAAACACCGACAATTTCTTACATAAACAAGAATTATCAGGTACCGCTTCTTCATTGTCTGGTCCTGATATCAGTCAGGGCCAATACAATTCTACTTTTTTATTGACACAAGTCGAGAAATTTCGGGATAAAATCTTTTTCCTCAATCGCCTCACTTCTTATGTCAATATCATCAAAAGACTTATGAACCATCCAACACTTATTCCCATCACAAGGGCCGAATGGGCCAAAACCATAATTTTAATTGCCGCACTACCCCTTTACGTGGTACAATTCCAAACAAAGGAGATTTTATAGTTGAGCTTACGAACTTTTAAAATGAGGTGTTGATATGATTCTTCCAAGATTTATTAAAAAATTTCTTGCCATACTCCGGGGCGGAGTCTCCCCCGTCCTCATCTTCCTCTCGATTACATTGGGCTTTTGGTTCGGCCTCATACCGGGCTGGTCTGGTCTCCATACGGCGCTGGTCATCGTGATGCTAATCTTGAATGTGCACGTCAGCCTCTTTCTCCTCTCGGCCGGTATAGGCAAGACCCTCTGCTTCGCCGCCGCACCTGTCCTCTACCATTTTGGCGCCTGGGTACAAAGTTATCTCTCGTTTCTCTTGCGCCTCCTGGCGTCCATACCCATAATAGGAATGACGGATTTCAGCAAATATTCAGTCACCGGTGCTGTTGTCCTCGGCCCAATTATCGGCGCCGTC
>Ga0209427_10004189_pt1 | contig 16720 bp, 12 predicted proteins | sample DeeMarSWOR136_30_FD_187465 | JGI IMG/M metagenome (GOLD analysis project Ga0209427, IMG submission 187465) | Marine sediment microbial communities from White Oak River estuary, North Carolina - WOR-1-36_30 (SPAdes) (version 2) | ecosystem: Environmental > Aquatic > Marine > Intertidal zone >...
TGAGGTAGAAAAACCCGGTGTCATAACAAGATATTCAATTAATGTGGACAAGATTCTCAAAGAAGGTCAAATCAGGCAGAATTACGAACTCAAGGCAGGAGATTGGATCTATGTTCCCAAGAAATTCACCATCAACTGGGGAGCCGTGGTCCAAACCTTCACGCTTGCTGTTGCTGTAGTTAATCTGTACATAACAATCGACAGACTCGGAAAATAAGGTGAACAGCATGAATCGATATAGTCAGTATAGCGACGAGGAGAAACCGTTTGATTTCCAAAATTTCATCAACAAGTTCTTCCGCCGCAAGAAACTTTTTTTCTTTATTGCCATTCCAATTTTCCTTTATAGTGTCATCGGTCAGATGACAAAACCTTTCACTCCTATCTATCGTGCTACATTTGATATAGGCATTCTAAAAGAAAAACCAGTTGAAGGGTTCTTTTCACCGAGCAGAGAAATACCCACAATACAGATAGGTACGGTGACTCAGCGTGTCATCGCAAGCCTCTTGAGTATCAATCTTGCACAAAAAGTTGTTGATAATATTGCTCTTTATGCACATGTAAAGCATGGGAGTTCTGATATTAAAGTCGAGGTCGATGTCAAAAAACCATTCAGCGGACCTCTCGGTCCATTCAAATTGAAGATTGCCAATGGAAAATATTCCATTTTCAAAGATGGACAGAAATTGGGTGAAGGGGGATTCAGTAAATTTTGGGTGTTCGATGAGGGAGAGCAAGTAGAAGACGGTGTTTTGAATGAATATGTTGATTTGGGTGATGTTGCACTTAAAATAGCACCCCTCAGACGAATTCCTGATGGGAACACATATGAATTGACTATTTACCCGACTGATAAAATGGCCCTTGCCTTGAGGAATTCATTGTCGATTACGGTTCTTGAAGCTGATAAATTAGAACAAGAAGGTCGTTCTTCTGGTGTTCCTTACTCTGGCGAAGGTACATCAAGGAGACTGGTAACCGCAACCTCGATATTTCCCGGAATGAACCTGTTAGGCATTCTGAGAATAGGTGTCAACTGGGGAAATCCTAGTGACGCCCTGAAGATTGCCGAGGTTCTTGCAGAACAGTTGATACTCGAGGATAGAAGTGAAAAATCACAGCATTTCATACAATCGAAATCCTTCATAGATTCGCAACTGACTTTTTATCAAGGCAGGCTCAACACACTCGAAGGGGATATAAGGGAATTTAAGGAGACGAGAAATATCACTGATTTGCAGGCATCGACACAGGCATTGATTGGACAGATCTCTGACCTCGAATCAAAAAGGAATCAACTTCAGATTGAGCAGAAAATTCTCGGTGACTTAGATAGATATCTTGTGACCACCAAAGAAGCTGAAGCAGACCTCGATTTTGCTGCTGCCCTTGTGGCAGACGAAATATTGCAGAACTTCTATTCCCAACTACTCCAGGCTGAGGCAGAGCTGAAGGTAAGGTTAAAGGAATACTCGACCGGGCACCCAAAAGTTCTTGAAATAATATCTCAAATAAGCGGTCTTAGAGAGCAGATGAGAGATGAGGTCACAAAGAGAAATTCATCAATAAAGACACAGATAGCGAGCGTGTCCAGTCAGATTAGAATCCTCCAGGCAAAACTTGAGAATGTGCCGAATCATGAGATCCAGCTTGCGCGGTTAGGCAGGGATAGAGAGACCGCTGAAAAGCTCTATACTTTTTTTGCTGAAAAACTTGAGGAGACACGAGTCTATGAGGCAGGGGTAACATCTGATCTAAGAATAATCAATCCACCCATGCTCTCTCAAGGCCCTATTAATTCACGGGGAAGATTAAAAGGCATAGTACTCTCTTTGATAATAAGTATTATGGCTGGAAGTTTTGCAGTGTTTATCGCCGAATACATAGACAGAACAGTAAAGGACCAGGAAATGGTTGAAGAAAAAACTGGCCTTCCTGTACTGGCTTCTATACCTCTGGTAGAAAGTGAAGGTGATAAAAAGAGGAAACAGACCATTGCTGCGCGACTTGGTATATCAGATATCATGAAATATCTCAAAGGTTCAGACAAAAGATTTCCATTTAGAAGGCAGGTGAAATTATTAAATAGAGATATGGACTCACCCGAATTTGAGGCATTTAGAAAACTTTCGGTTAACCTTGATTCGCTTCGTTCCAAAGACAGGCATGCTGACAAGAAGAACTGTCGTGTCATTTATGTTACATCTCCTAGTCCCGAAGTGGGGAAGACTTTTGTTAGTACGAATCTTGGAATCGCCCTTGGCGCGGCGGGCAAGTGGGTGATTATTGTTGATACAGATTTCAGAAAACCACGTGGACATCTTACAGATGCGCTCAAGGTCAAACGGGATGGAGGTCTTTTCGAGGTGTTACGGGGAGAGGCTCGATTAAGAGATGCGATTATTGAGTTCAACCCATCATCAACTCGTTCTAATGTATTAAGGTCTTCTTTTAAGAAGGAGGGAGTTACCTCTTCTGACCGGATGGCATCCGGTTCGAATATACTGATTGACCTCATGCCAATCGGGAAGATCCCTTCAAATCCCTTTTTGTATCTTGCGTCTGAAGAGATGGCTAAGGTAATTGAAGTATTAAAGGGAACCTATGACTATGTGATTATCGATGGTGTTCCGGTCTTGCTCTTTGCCGAAGCCGCACATCTTGCAAATCTTGTGGATGGCGTTCTCTTGACTGCGCGATACGGCAAAACAGGCATTAAAGAGCTCGAGAATGCAATAGGTATCATCCGCACTTCAAAATCAACTAATATGGGGGTAATAATAAATGGCGTTCCACAAGCGAGAGGTAGCTATTACTATGATTATTATTACAAACACTATTCAAAATACTATAAGAATAGCTAAACGAGCGGCAAAAATACAATGAAGTCAATGGCGATGTGATGATTTTGAATAAAGAAATAATGGAAGATTTAAATCTTAATGGGTTTTTGACAAGGTATTTGAATTGCTTTAACATCGGAATAATCGATTCCGATAGGTTGAGTGAATGAATAGAGTGGGCGAAATGGAGGAAGGAGCGTAATACTTAGGATGTCTTAATCAAGAGTAGAAAGCGCCTTTGTGTCTATTTCCTAATATTGAGGAGGAGCAGACACTATAATTTTCGCCCTTTTGGCAATCATAAACGTGCTTGTTGTGCTTTGTAAATCTCATTATGGTCAGCACACGGGGCTGCTTATGGTCAAACGCGTATCGCGTTATGCAAAGCGTCTGGTGTCCTGACAAGGGCGGTAGCTTGTGAGAGAAAATGTGATCGATGATGAACATATAAGGAAAGGAGATACTTTGACAGCGTTGCGTTCGTTGGAATCACATTCCTTAACGAATGATCGGGTGGGCGTATAGTAATGCTCGAAGGAGGAGCTTATGGCTGTGCATCTAAGATTTAAGGTCGACGATTCACAATCTGAAGTCATGTCTATAAAAAAACCTCATATTGCAGTGGTTGGTGCTGGGGCATGGGGGAAGAATCTCATTCGCAACTTTGATGAACTTGGGGTCTTAACTACTATTTGCGAAATCAAGGGTGAACTATCGAAAAAATACACGACCCTTTACCCAGACGTTCATTTCACTACTGCATATTCAGATGTGTTGGATAATAATGATACCGAAGGCGTGGTGATTACTACCCCAGCGGTAACTCATTATGAACTGGCAAAGCAAGCTCTTCTTGCTAAAAAACATGTGTATGTTGAGAAGCCTCTTGCATTAACGGTCGATGCAGCTCAAGAGCTTGTTGCATTGTCAAAGAAGGTGAAACGCATTCTTATGGTTGGCCATATCTTGTGCTATCATCCTGCAATAAATAAACTCAAAGAAATAATCAACTCGGGTGAACTCGGAAATATCAAATACATCTATTCTCGGCGTCTCAATATAGGTAAAATAAGGACTGAAGAGAACATCTTGTGGAGTTTTGCACCCCATGACATATCGGTTATTCTTTTTCTGCTTAATGAACAACCTGTGTCAGTCTATGCAAACGGCGGAGGTTATGTCAAAAGTGATGTCGCAGATGTTACGCTAACGATGATGGATTTTCCCAGTGGTGTGAAGAGTCATATATTCGTCTCTTGGCTTCATCCTTTCAAAGAACAGAAGCTTGTTGTTGTTGGTGGTAAGAAAATGGCTGTGTTTGACGATTTGACTGAGGAGAAGCTCTTCTTATATCCGCATAAGATTGAATGGGAGAATAGGATTCCTGTTGCCCATAAGGCTGAAGTTGAGACAGTCCCGATTGCCATGTCAGAACCCCTGAGACTCGAATGTCAGCATTTCCTTGATTGTATAAGGGATAAAAGGGTGCCAGTGACCGATGGCAGTGAAGGGCTCCGCGTGCTCTCAATTCTCTACGCTGCCCAGGAGTCATTTAATAACGGCAGCAGAAAAATCTCTCTTAAAAAATTGGGCATAAAGGGGTTGCGAACAACAAATATTTTTGTGCATCCAACTGCCTATGTGGCTGAAAGCTGTACAATTGGTAAGAATACCAAGATCTGGCACAATTCCCAAATCCAATCAGGTGCTCAGATCGGTGAAAACTGTACTGTCGGACACAATTGTTTTGTTGGTTCACATGCCAGAATTGGCAAAGGAGTCAAACTTGAATCCAATGTTGACGTTTGGGATTTGGTTACTCTTGAAGATTACGTATTCGTAGGACCTTCAGCTGTCTTTACCAATGACATTGCTCCTCGAGCAAGGTATCCAAAGAAGAAGTATCCAAAATATGGGAAATGGACTTCGACCCTGGTTAAGGAAGGTGCCTCAATTGGTGCTAATGCCACTATTGTATCTGGCGTAACGATAGGAAGATATGCATTCGTAGGGGCAGGTGCAGTAGTCAACAAAGATATCCCTGATTACGCGATTGCTGTTGGCGTACCAGCAAAGGTTATCGGTTGGATGTGTGAATGCGGGAGCAAACTGGAATTCAAAACGGATAAATTTTTATGTCCTAATTGCTCGTGTCGATATCAAAGGAAAAATGGCAAGGTGTTTGTGGCAAGTTGGACTCCCCAAGATTTTCACCAGGCATAGTTTATTATAATTACTACCTCCACTATTAAACATTCTATGCATCACAATACTCTCCTGTTGATTACGATACTATTTAATACAATAAAATTTTAATTCGGAGAGGAATTTTATATTTGTAGACAATTAAATATTTACTTCATAGTATGAAATTAATCATCCAAATCCCTTGCTATAACGAAGAAGAAACGCTTCAAACGACCCTGAAGGATTTACCAGAGAGGATTGACGGTATTGATACCATTGAAACACTCATTATTGATGACGGAAGTACTGACAGAACTGTTGAGATCGCCCGCAAAAACGGAGTTAACCACGTCGTGTCTTTCAAAAATAACAAAGGATTGGCACGAGCATTTGCAGCAGGAATAGAAAAGAGTCTGGAATTAGGTGCAGATGTGATAGTAAATATCGATGCTGATAACCAATACCGCGGAGAAGATATTCCCAAGCTTGTGAAGCCGATCTTAGACAGTAAAGCAGACATTGTGGTAGGAGATAGGCAGACCGACAAAATAGAGCATTTTTCTGTGACTAAAAAAATGTTTCAAAAGATTGGCAGTGCTTCTGTTCGGAGATTGTCGAATGCAGACATCCCTGATGCAGTGAGTGGTTTCAGGGCGTATTCGAGAGAAGCGGCAATGAGCATTAATGTGCTTACTGAGTTTTCATACACGGTTGAAAACTTGATTCAACTAGGGACCGACAAATTCAAGATAGCGTCAGTCCCTATTAAAACGAATGTGACTTTGAGAAAATCAAGATTACATAGAGGCACCGCTCACTTTATCGGAAGCCAATTGAGGACAATAATAAGGTCTTATGCGATGTATAAGGCATTAAACGTATTTACCATTGTCGGCCTTTTGTTTCTTTTACCGGGTCTGCTTCTGGGATTTCGATTTCTGTATTTCTTCGCATTTGGTCCCAAAGGAGCAACAGGTCATATTCAATCATTAATTTTGGCAGCAGTATTAATAATTATTTCTTTTATTCTCTTTATGCTTGGTATAATTGCTGATTTAATCTCAGATAATAGAAAATTGATAGAAAAATTGATAATATACCACAGAAAACAAAGATAGATTCAATGGTTATTCGCATGTGGTAGGATAGACAAGACTGGTTTTCCTTAGGCACAATTACTATGAAAATTGCACTTGTCGGACCGACATATCCATTTCGAGGAGGTATCTCACATTATACTACCTTATTATATATGAATCTTCAAAAGCGACACGACGTGCAGTTTTATACGTTTAGTCGTTCCTATCCCAAGTTGTTCTATCCTGGAGATGCCTCTTCTGATGAAAGCCGAGTGAAATTCATGGTCGCAGATACTATCGCAATTATCGATTGGGCAAATCCATTTTCTTGGATTAAAACAGGACTGCTCGTTGCTCGATGGTCGCCATACGTAATTATCTTTCCTTGGTGGATGTGGGGATGGGCAATTCCATTTTGGACGATTGCTAAGACGGTATCGTTTACAAAAAATGCGAAAATACTTTTCCTATGCCATAATGTTATTGAACACGAAACCGCCGTCTGGAAGACTTTTTTTTCTAAATTAGCACTCTCTGCTGGAGATTTTTATATTGTCCATTCTCAGAGTGATTACAGAGATTTAAAGAAGATTTTCCCTGATGCACAGATAAAGATGAATTTTCATCCTACGTATGAGATATTTTGCCAGAAATCCATGTCAAAAGAAGAGGCAAAAATAAAACTAAAGATTGATCGCAAGTTTAAAAAAATCATATTGTTTTTCGGCATTGTTCGTCCATACAAGGGACTCAATTACTTGATTGATGCAATGCCTCAGATACTCAGTGAAATACCGGATGTGTGTTTGATCATTGCTGGAGAGTTTTGGCAAGATGGGGAGAAATACCTAACAAGGATTGAAGACCTCAAACTCGCAGATAATGTGATGATCTTTAATAAATACATCCCGAACGAAGAAGTTGGCATATACTTTTCTGCTGCCGATGTTGTTGTTCTACCATATATCAGTGGCACAGGGAGCGGAATTGTCCAAATCGCGTTTGGATTTGACAAACCGGTTATTGCGACAAGTGTTGGCTGTTTACCCGAGGTGGTCGATGATGGGAAGACAGGTTATTTGGTCGAGCCAATGGATTCGAAGGCAATTGCTGATGCCGTAGCTTCTTTTTATAAAGAAGGGAGAGAGGCAGCGTTTGTGAATAATATCACAAAGGAAAAAGAAAAGTTTTCCTGGGATAGAATGGTAGAGACGATAGAGAGTTTTCAGTAGAAAGAAATGAACATTAGAATATATTTGACCGAAGTGCTACCCAAAATGATTGGCTACAGGCTTGCGCGGAAAAGACTCCTCAAGAGTATTAATCCTATTACCTTGACTTTTTCAGTTACAGCAGCTTGTCAATCAAGGTGTAAAACATGTAACATTGGTGCTCGGTATCTTGCTAACCCTCAAATTGCTAAAGACGATCTCAGTCTCGATGAAATCGAGAAGATATTCTCGAATCTGGGTCACATTTATTTCCTCAACATCAGTGGGGGAGAACCGTTCTTGCGAAAAGACTTACCTGAAATTGTTGAACTAGCAATGAAATATCTGAAACCTAAGATAGTACATATTCCAACGAATGCCTTTCTTCCTGGAAAAATCGAGGATGAAACAAGAGATATTTTAGAGATAATGAGTAAATATAATCACGATGTCCCCTTAACAATAAAACCCTCTGTTGATGGTATAGGCGAAAAGCACGATGAGATAAGAGGGTTAAAGGGGAACTTCAAGAAGTTAGAAGAGACTATTCAAAGGCTGAAAACAATTGAAGAAGACCATGCGAATTTTCACCTCGAATTAGGTACTGTGGTTTCAAATTTCAACATCAATGATTTGGATGAAATAGAAGATTGGGTACACACACAGGGTGTACAGAGTTATCGCAATGAGATTGCCGAACAGCGCGAAGAATTCTTTAACATTGGTGAGGAAATCACACCCTCTGATGAAGTGTATGAAAAACTCATGGTGAATTTTAAGAAAAAGGTTGAAGACAATCTGAATACCAAAAGGTCTCTGGCAAAGATGACCGAGTCAATGAGACTCGTTTATTATGATCTGGTGGCAGAAATACTGAGAAAGAAAAAACAAGTTATCCCCTGCTATGCTGGTATATCAAACATTCATCTCAATTATGATGGAGAACTGTGGCCCTGCTGCGTGCTTGGTTATGCACATTCAATGGGTAACCTTCGTGATTTCAACTATGATTATGCTGCTTTGTCAAATTCAGAAAAAGCAAGAGCAGTTCGGAAGTATATAAGAGATGGACGATGTTACTGTCCCTTAGCAAATCAAGCATATTCGAATATGTTAATTAGTCCGCCATATTTAATAAAGATGCTGATGAATTATTTGAAGTATAGTTAGGGTGAATGAATGTTTACAGCAAAAAACCATGGTTACATTTGTGCTTCATATGGGGTGCAATAGTCGACACTGCCGAATGACTGATTTTAAATGAGTAATATACTGATTACGGGTGCGACTGGTTATATAGGCAGGAATTTAGTCCAAAGACTTATTGCAGAAGAACACTATTGTCGCTGTTTGGTAAGAAAAAATAGCAGAATAGATTTCCTAAAGGATTATTCCAATGTAGAATTATTTTATGGAGACATTACTCAAAAGGATAGCCTCACTGGTATCTGTAAAGGGATCGATGTAGTCATCAACTCGGCTGGTGTTCTTGCCAAGTGGGATTCATCGACTGATGACCTGAAGTCTGTAAACACGGATGGTATTACTAATCTTGCTGGAGAGCTCATTAAGAATGATGTAGAGTATGTTATTCACTTGAGCGCTGGTGGAGTTACCGGACCTGTTAAAGGACCGCCAGCTGATGAAACATATGATTGTCGGCCAAGGACAGCGTATGAGAAGACAAAATTGGAAGGAGAAAAAAAGGCGCTTGAGTTATCAAGACAACACGACCTACCAATAGTTGTTGTGCGACCTACTTTTACGTATGGCCCTGGTGATCCCCACAAATTACCGCTATTCCGTTCCGTGAAAAGAGGGAGTTTTGTATTTATAGGCTCGGGTGAAAGTATTAACCACCCTGTTTACATAGATGACTTGATAGCAGGTATTTTTTTACTTTTTAAAAAAAGACCAATGGGCGAAACTTTCATACTCGGGGGACCGCATCCTGTCACGAAAAAAGACCTGATACAGACCATCGCTGAAGAACTTGGGGTCAAAAAGAGGTTTCTACACATACCACCTTGGTTGGCAATCTGTGGCGCTTTTGGCCTGGTATCTTTTGCAAGATTACTTAAATTTGAGCCAATATTAACTCCAAGTAGGATTAGTATGATGGTTGACAATTGGGGATATTCAATCAAAAAAGCCAAGGAAAGATTAGGTTACGAACCACGATTCGACCTGAGACTTGGCATTAAAAAGACGATACAATCTTACATTGCATTGCAATGGCTTTGAGGGGATCAGTTTATGAAAGAAATTGAAACCTGGGGCGTCACGTATGAACGATATGCACTTGGCAGAGAACTTGCGAAACTTAAAAAGCAGTATTCAATTCAAACCGTCGCTGAGATGCCGGCGCACGGAGCCAAAGCAATGCCTTCAATCTATTCAATCGGGTTTGGTCTTGCCGGAGCAGAAGTCACGCTCATCAATGGTCTTGATACATATCAATGGTGTTGGAAACAACTCGGCTTAGAGGATAAGGTCGAATTTCTCATGACTGATTGTGTATATGACACCAACCTTCCTGACAACTCCTTTGATTTGGTATGGAATTTCGCCTATCTGCCTATGGCGGACAATCACCACAGACTCGTCGAAGAAATGAAACGCATCTCTAAGAAATATGTTGCCTTCTTTTCGGTTAACCGTGGAAACATCGGTTTTCATATTCACAGGTTCCTTCATAAGGCAAAACGGGTGTCTTGGACTCATGGTGATATATATTTTAACAAACAGAGAAATGTCGTCCGATTCATGAAGAGGTATGGACTGAGAATCGTGGGAAAAGGATTCGTTGATTGCCCTGTTTGGCCAGATTCCCTGGGTTTCAGAGATATGCGGCTTCACCGGGAGAATATTTCTTTTGATACGGCACAATGGGAGAGCCCGTATATTGACAATTTGGTTTCGGGAAAATTCCCGTTGTGGATCAAACTGGTATATGCCTGGGAAAAGATACCGAATTTTGCGTTCGTGAAGACCATCTACGCGCATATTAACTATGTGATCGGTGAAAAACAAGAGCTGAGAGAGGCTGAACTGTGAAAAAATTAGCTGTAATAAAATTTGGTGGTACCTGCCTTGCTCAGCAGGAAGACAGGAGAAAAGTAGCTGAGCATTGCGTGAGGCTACTCGATGAATACCAGAGGCTTGTCATTGTGGTTTCTGCTATGGGCAGGTCCGGTGATTCGTATGCAACAGACACACTCCTTGGTTTGGTTTCTTCTCCCACGCCAAGGGAGAAAGATTCCCTCATGGCATGTGGAGAGATCATCTCCGCTGTTGTGTTGGCTGGAGAGCTCAGGCAGGCAGGGATTTCAGCCAGGGCTCTTACAGGCTGGGAGGCTGGCATCGCAACCGATGGTGTAGCATGCAACTCGAACATTGAATTCATAAACAGAGAACCCCTTATGAAGCTTCTGGATGAATACCAGTGTGCTGTTGTGGCAGGCTTTCAGGGCAAGGGACCTGACGGAGTAGTGACTACTCTGGGCAGAGGGGGCAGTGACACAACGGCAATAGCCCTTGCCGCAGCACTCGAGGCAGACGAGGCGATTTTGTTTAAAAATCTTGAATCTGTCTTTACTGCTGATCCTGAGAGAGTACCTGAGGCCCAAAAGATCGAGAGGATAAGCGCAGAAGACCTCAGACAGCTTGCGTGGCAGGGAGCAAATGTAGTCCATCCCAGAGCTGCTGAAATAGCATTGGGCGCTGAACTTGAAATCCAGGTCCGTTCCTACTCAGACGGTCATATCGTAACAAAGATCGAACCGTACGTCGTCAAGAGCGGTCGGTACATATCAGGAGTCGTTGCAGGTCCTGATGTATACCAGTTCACCACAGAGGGCAGGACCAATGATACGCCAAGTGAGTTTTTCGCGTGGGTATTCAGTATGGTCGCCGATGCAGGAATATCTATGGATATGTTCAGCGTTTTCGGGAAGAAAGCAGTGTTCACCGTTCCCGCACCTTACAAGAAGCAGGTGCAGGAATTACTTGGTAAGACAGGAATTTCCTTCACCTGTACAGGACCGTGCACCAAAATATCTATTGTGGGTGCAGGCATGCATGACATGAAGGGTGTAATGGCACGTTTTTCGAAAACGCTTGCCAACGCAGGAATAAATATGCTGCAGTCTGTGGACTCCCATGCAACTATTTCGGGTTTGGTTCCTCTTGAGCAGCGGGATATTGCACTCCGAGAGCTTCACAAGGAATTCATAGAGAAATGATGAGACTCGGCGCACAGATTCCAATGCCGTCTTTGATGAAACTGCCTTATTCCCATCTCTTTTATATTTATGGACGAGTGGATCATGAAGCGAGTTGAAGATCTGCGCGTCCTGATCGACCGCATACCATATGCAGAAGGCAATATTGGTGAAGAAGCCATTCTGGCATCACTCCTTCAGGATCTCGAGGCGTGTGGCATAAGGAGTGTTTCAGTGATAAGCAATCAGCCTGAAAGGACGCAGACACGTCACGGTAATAAGGTCAATGTTATCTCTGATGGCCCTCGCAACTGGCTCACGATGCCCTTCAACATAAGAAAATACGATCTGTTGATCTGGGGCGGCGGACATATGCTGCAAGATCGATCCAGTCAGTTTTACATTCCATATGTAACGAAAACCCTCTTGCTGGCAAGGCTTACAGGAATTCCGAGATTTATATACGCCCCTGGTCTTGGCCCGGTTGTCAACCAATTGGGTAAGTTCCTTTCAAAACTGGCAATTAACGGATCAAGTACAATCATCGTGAGGGATGAAGGTTCTGTTGATCTGTTGAATGAAATTGGCGTCAAAGGGAAGATATCCCAGACTGCTGACCCTGGCTTCAGCCTGCAGACCGTACATGACGATATTCAATTTGAAACATCAGAATCACCCTTAATCGGTCTTGCTCCACGGAAGCTCTTCTACCGAAAGGGAAGCATTCTGCCAGTCAGTTGGCAGTCTCCAGATAATCTTGCCAATCCACGATTTGAGAGGTTCGCAGAGGAAACAGCAGCAGCGCTCGATCTCCTGGTGGAAAAACGCAATGCCCGCATTGTATTAATCCCGATGGATATTGGACCCAACCCGCGAGACGATCTTGTCTGTCGGCAGATTAGTCGTTACATGAAGAACAGTGCAAATGTGAAAATATACGATGACGACCCGACGTTGGAACTCTTCATTCGTCGTTTGGCAGAACTGGATCTTCTTGTGAGCGCTCGGTTGCACGGGATTATCCTTGGCCTCCGTTTTGGTCTGCCATTTATCGGCATTGATTCAGATGGGAAAATATTGCGTCTTGCCGAGAGGATTGGAGCGGATGAGTATGTGATTAGGGATGCGGATTTCGAGCGAGACTGCTTCTATGATGTTGCCTGTAGGATCTTAGATAGCAGAGAGAGGCTGAGAAGTAATTTTCTCCTGCACAGAGCTAAACTCAGTGCTAAAGCGAAGGAAAACATCAATTTGTTAAAGTTATACTTGAATGCGATTTGCAGACAGAATTAATGTGACGTGAATGAGGTTTTTGCAGAATGTGCCTTGCTTGCATCAAGAGTTATTGCAGTCGAGAGAGAAATCTGAATAGACGATTAAGGATTACGGAGGTTACTTGAGCCATCTCAATGTTCGTACTGGTACTGCATATCTCATGGTGGCACAGGTTATCTTCTTCATCTGCGCCTATGCCATGCACATATTTCTTGGTCGCTATCTTGGTCCAGCTGAGTACGGACTTTTCGGAGTTGTGCTTTATGCCTCCACCATCATTAATACATTTGTCGCTTCTGGATTTCCAATGGCAGTTGCCCGCTATGTTTCTTCTGAGCCCGAAAGAATCGAGGCTGTGTATCAAAGGGGAATACAGCTCCAGCTTTGCCTCACTATACCGATAAGCGTGGCACTCTTTATTGCAGCGCCCTGGATAGCGCATCTTTTAGGTGATGATTCACTCGCACCTTTGTTCAGGATAGTCTCACCTATTGCGACTTTTTATGGTATTTTCATGCTGACTATACAGTATCACAATGGCAGGCGCCTTTATGGTATGCAATCACTCTGGTTAGCACTTTCATACATACTACGGTCTGTGTGTGTAATAGGTCTTGCAGTCTTGGGTTATCACGTCTTTGGTGCGGTGACCGGACTTGTCGTTGCTATCGGAATATCTGGCTTTATGATACTCATTGCGCGCCAGTCAGAAGAAAAAGGGACGCCATTTCCTGCATCGACCATGATTAATTTTTCTTTTCCTCTATTTTTTTCATCGATTGGATATGCATTTCTTGTCGATCTTGACCTTATGTTCGTAAAAAGGCTCGTGCCTGGACTAGCTTCTGCAGGATATTATACATCTGCAAAAGCGATTGCTCAAGTACCGCCTTTTGCCTTAGCTGCGCTCGCTGCTGCGCTCTATCCAGCTGTTTCCAGTGCATATTCTTCAGGCGATATAACGGGCCTCAAAGACTATATTTGGAAAGCGAATCGCCTATTACTTCAGGTAATACTCCCTGTGTTCATTGTGGTCATCTTGAATAGCAGAGGAATCCTGGGATTGATCTATGGACAGCAGTACCTGGCTGCTGCGCCGACGCTTTGTTGGTTAATTGTAGCTTTTTGCATGCTCGCGATTTTTATCATTCATAGAGCGATAATCTTAGGTTGCGGCTTTCCCGCGATATTCAGTGCGATTACTTTGATGCTTCTGCCTGTATGCATTGCTCTGCAGGTCATTCTTATTCCTGTCTATGGTCTGGTTGGCGCAGCGATTGCCTCTGCTTTGACCTTCAGTATGGGAGTCATTAGTTCAACGATATTTATTTTTCTGAAATTCAAGGCTGGCTTCAACGTTGCTTCAACAATACGCATCTTTCTCGCAGCATTACTTGTACTCGTTATCGACCTTGTGCTGGCGAAATTCGGTGTAATACTCCTACCCAAATTGGTAATAGTAGGATTCGTGTATCTACTTTCATTACTCCTTATGAAAGAACTGAATTTCGAACAGGTGCGCGAGCTTGCAGGTGAATTCATTAGAGGTATCAAATAGTCAATTGAAGCAGTGGGACATAATGCAAATTCTCCTACTTAGACAATATAAAACAGAACTTTCTTGGTGTTTTAAACTTATGATAGTAATGAATATATGTGTATATATCTTAACTGAAATATGAGGTATTAGTATGGCGCGTATCGCTTTCCTTCATAAATCCCCTCAGGAATACCTGGGTGTTCTGTCGTTATGCGCCTATGTTGAGGAAAAAGGTCATGAGGTTGAAATCTTTATTCTCTCATTAGAAGGCAAGCACTTCTGGGATAAAATAAAAGAATTCAAACCTGATTTTGTTGGTCTTTCTGCGGTCGTCGGTAATCACATAGACTGTTACAGGTTAGCTCGAGCAGCCAAGGACAGGCTTGGTGTGGGCACAATCTTTGGTGGTCCATATGCGTCTTACTATCCTGACTGCATAGAGAGAGAGGAAATCGATGTCTTGATTCGGGGTGAAGGTGAGGAAGCTCTGATGGATTTTCTCAACGCTTACGACAGAAATGAAGATTACAGCCACATTCCCAATCTCTGGATGAAACGAAATGGTGCCACTATATCCAATCCGGTCCGCCCATTCGAAACTGATTTAAATAGATATCCTATTCCAGATCGTATTTACTACTACAAATACGCTACGCTTCGTGAAGCATATTACAAGTTTTTCGTAACAGGACGAGGCTGTCCTTACAATTGTTACTTCTGCTTCAATCAGGAATTTCGTAGACTGTACAATTTTAAAGGCGGTATTGTCAGGCGCTACTCACCTGAACATGTTATTCAGGAATTGATACAATGTAAAGAAAAATATCCGCTTAAAAGAGTCTGTTTCGCTGATGACATCTTCACCATTCAAAAACAGTGGCTGACACAATTTCTGCCGCTCTACAAAAAGGAAATCGGAGTGCCTTTTTCTTGTCATTGCCGTGCTGATATGGATAACGAGGACATCGTGCGCCTCTTGAGGGAAAATGGGTGCGATTATGTGATGGTTGGTCTGGAATCAGGCAATCCCCGAGTCCGTAATGAAATCCTGGGAAAGAAAATCAGCAACGAGCGATTTTACAGAGCGGCTGAGTTGCTCCACAAATATGGGATACGAATTAGGGCTTACAACATAATGGGTAGCCCGACAGAAACCCTGAAAGAAGCTCTGGAGACAATGGAACTAAACAGCCGCGCAAAGATAGACTACCCAACCTGCGCGCTGTTTCAACCGTATCAGGGGACCAAGACAGATGCGATTGCTAAAGAACTCGGTTACCTGGATAAGAACTTTTCCCTCGAAGATTTGGTTGGTTCTTATGACTTTGGTAGTTATTTGAATCAACCAGAAATAGAAGAGGTCAAGAGGGCTCATAAACTTTTCTACATCGGTGCCAGGCATCACAGATGGATACCGCTCATTCGTAAAGTCGTCAGGTATAACCTTGGACCTATCTATACATTGATTTACTTACTCACATCCTTCATCCGCTATATGCACGAGTCTGGCGATAGTTTCCTGCATACAGTCGTTATAGGTTTGAGATATTTTGTGACAAAGGTTCTCAAAAGAGAGGACCGTATGCTTGATTGAATGACCTCGGAGAATCTTTGTATTTTAAAGAAGATGTTATTATGCTTATTACAATAGAAAAACAGACGTGAGGCATCAATGAATATGTACATAGCCGGTTTGAAGACTTATTTTCGCTTGATGGGCAACCTAAAGAAGCCATTAGATGAACTGAGAGAGAGACAGTGGCAAGTTTTTTGTGATCTTGTTAGATTCGCATATGAGCACGTACCGTTATACAGAGATTTGTACAATCATGCCGGGTTTTTGCCCGAGTCACTGAAGAATCCTTCTGATATCACGCGTGTTCCTTCAACGAGTAAAGAGATGTTCCAACAAGCCGAACCTCAGCAGTGCATCGCAAGAGGAAATCAACTCGAAAGATTAGTGAGCAAGAGAACCTCTGGGTCATCAGGTTTTCCTCTCATCGTTTATTTTACACCTGAAGATCGTATCTATCGAACAATTCTTCATCTCCGTATCTTATTTGCGAACGGTATGGGCTTTCGCGATCGTATGGTACAAATATGCGATAAACGTCATGTCCCCGATTTTCGCTACAAATTTCAAAAGTTTGGTTTCTTACCTAAGGATTTTATTTACTGCGCTGATCGTGCAGAGCACCTTGCCGACGCTCTGACTGCAATGAATCCAGCTGTGATTTACAGCTATACGTCCAGCCTTGTTTTGATCGCTCATGAAGTGAAAAAACGCGGGACGTGCCCTATTCAGCCAAAATTAATTTTTACCACTGGCGAATTGATGAATCCTTGTGACCGAGAAGAT
>Ga0209427_10004190_pt1 | contig 16720 bp, 18 predicted proteins | sample DeeMarSWOR136_30_FD_187465 | JGI IMG/M metagenome (GOLD analysis project Ga0209427, IMG submission 187465) | Marine sediment microbial communities from White Oak River estuary, North Carolina - WOR-1-36_30 (SPAdes) (version 2) | ecosystem: Environmental > Aquatic > Marine > Intertidal zone >...
CAAACGCCCCAACGAGTCCTCCACCGCCGTGCCGATTTGAGACGGGAAAAATACATATATGAGGCAAAAGTAAAGAGGTTGTCACATAACCGCGCGGAAATGCAAATCCGTTGTCAAGGAGGCCTTTACATAAAAGAGTTAATTACTGGAGATGAGGGACGCACAGAACCCAGCGTAGCAAGTATCCTCAACATAAAAGCTACGCCTCTCCAGTTAGACGTGTTAAGAGTGATTGTAGGAGAAGAAAAATGAAGTCACAGGGATACCGTCGCAAAACTCGTTCGTTGCTAAGAAGAAAAGCAAGAGAGAAAGGTAAAACGGGTTTAAGCAAAATTCTTAGACAATACAAACCCGGTGACCGAGTGGTCATCAAGTTAGATCCAAGCGCCCACAAAGGTATGCCTCACCGACGCTTTCATGGGAAAGTCGGCATAATAGAAAATGCAAGAGGAAAAGCTTACGTGGTGAACATTAGTCAAGGTAAAGCTATGAAAGAAATTATAGTTAGACCAGAACATCTTGAACCTTTCAAAGCATGATTATAGGAGACAAAAGGATGCCGAGAAAAGCGTTGAAAGAAAAAATGTTAACCGTGCCTGAAGTTAAGCAGCTCTTGGAAAGCCTCGGCGAGGAAAACTTAGACCAGTTTCAACGTCGTGCCTTGGACTATGCAGCCAAGTTTAGCAAAGTAGAAGCAAAATCTGCTAAAGAGCTTGTGAAAGGGTTGGTGGAAAAGTTTGAGCTCGACGAGGAGGAGGCGGTGCAGATAGTCAATTGCATGCCTGAAAGCATAGAGGAAATTCGTGTTTTCTTAGCTGGTGGTCGAAAGATTGTGGAAACACAAAAATTGAAAGATGTCCTAAAATTTTTGAATCAGCATCGGAAAAAGGAATAATAGCTTTCACAACAATATAACATGTTATTTCGGTTTGAAGGGGCGGGAGACGAGGGTATGGAAAAGAGATACGAAGAGTACGCCTACATACTGGACTTTCTACCCCACGGTCGAGCAGGCACGAGGCCTAGTTACCGCGCAGGGGCAGTTGTCCAAGTGCTAGGTGAAAATTTTTTCACACTCTTAGAAGCCATAGTGAAAGAAGGTCTTATTCTGAAGCCTCATGACCGAGTTTACGTCGGGAAAGAGAAAAGAGAAGAAGTTACCTACATAATTGGCCGAGTGGGCTTTGACGAGTTGACCGCAAATGCTAAGATGGAATTACCAGCGGTAATTGAGGAAATTATTTTGAAGCGTGAACGGTGGTTCGTCAACTTCTTCAACACTGCACAGGCTATTACTCCACGTATGCATGCCATGGAGCTAATCCCTGGCATCGGCAAGAAATACATGTGGCAAATTATCAACGAACGTGAACGCAAGCCTTTTCAAAGCCTTAAAGACTTGCAGGAACGCACTAACATACCTGATCCAGCTAAACTTGTGACTAAACGTATTGTTGAGGAACTATCCGAAGAGAGCAAATACCGATTGTTTACGCGGGCACCATAGTGAAACCCTCATGAACCTTTACCAAAAAGCGAAACGTCTTATGCGTACTTACAAAATATTTCCCAAAAAACGTTTAGGTCAAAACTTTATGGTTAACGAAGATTTTTTGCAGCTCATGCTTTCCTACGCAGCTTTAGAGTCTTCAGATGTTGTTCTAGAAGTTGGTGCAGGCTTCGGATTTCTCACACATTTTCTGGCTCAAAAGTCAAAGAAAGTTGTCGCTGTTGAGGTAGACACTCGTTTGGTGCAGGTTCTAGAGAGTGAGCTTGCGAGTCTAGACAATGTGAAATTAATAGATGGCGACATTCTCGAAGTTACGTTGCCCGATTTCAATAAGGTGGTTTCAAACCCGCCTTTCTCAATCTCCTCGCCGCTGCTTTTCTGGCTTTTTAACAAAACCTTTGACTGTGCTGTTTTAACGTTTCAAAAAGAGTTTGCTAGACGCCTTGATGCAGAAGTTGGAAGCAAAGATTACAGTCGTCTAACAGTTTCTACATATTACCACGCCGAAGTAGAATTGTTAGATGATGTTCCCAAAGAGGCTTTTTATCCCCAACCAGATGTGGATGCTGTCATCGTGAGGTTGAAACCCAGAAAAGCGCCTCCTTTCCACGTTAAGGACAAGAAAGTCTTAGAAGAGGTTGTGCGTACTTTGTTTACGCAACGTAACAGGAAGGTTCGCAGTGCCATTCTGCGTCTCCTTTATAGATACGGATTTGAAGATAGAGCCGCTTTGAAAAAAGCCAACCATATGCCTTTTCATAACAAACGTGTTCGTGACTTGGCGCCAGAAGACTTTGGGGCTTTGGCAAATGAGCTCTCAGCCTAAAAAGGTCTTACTTGGAAGATACACGTTTCTGGTTTCTAAAGATGTGTATGAACCCGCAGAAGATACTTTTCTTCTAGCCAACAACTTGTCAGTGAATAAGAGTAAAAGAGTTTTAGACATGGGCACGGGTTGTGGAATTCTGGCAGTGTTAGCTGCTGAAAAAGCGAGGAAAGTAGTTGCAGTGGACGTTAATCCACACGCTGTGGCTTGTGCCCAGAAAAACGCAGAACTTAATGGGGTTGCAGCAAAGGTTGAAGTACGTTATGGAAATCTTTTTGATGTTGTTGCATTTAATGAGAAATTTGACTTAATTCTCTTTAACGCGCCCTATCTACCCATTGAAGAAGATAAAGGAAAAGGTTGGATTGAGATGGCATGGGCTGGGGGTCGAACGGGGCGGAAGGTTATTGACCGGTTCATCGATAACGTCTCAGAACACTTGACGAAGAAAGGGCGTGTCCTATTAGTGCAGTCAAGTCTTTCAAACGTTGAAGAGACATTGAAACGGTTTCCACAACACAATCTACATGCGGCAATTGTTAGCGAGAAGAAAGTAGCTTTTGAAAAAATTGTGTTGATTGAAGCTAGACAAAGGCTGTCGTAGACTCTGCGGAATCCTTAAAAATCACCCATTCTCCCTCATCGAAGGCATCACTGGGAACGTCGGATCAATGGAAGAAAATGTCAAATATACGATTCGTGAGGTTCAGGAAGGCGATGCATGCATGCAATTTACGCTGGCGCCATCAGAAATCCCTTTTATTCTGAGGTGTTTCATGATGTGGGGTATCTTAATTTTAAAACAGACGGTGTTTTCATGTACACTGTGCTTGATGTTTCAAAGTTTTTGCGGGAAATTAGTCCAATAATAGCCGCTCGTTTAAAACGTTGTACTGATCTGAATGGTCTAGTAGAGATAAAATGTGATGAACACAGCCTGTTCTTTGAGACGGAAACTGGAAGAACAGAGGAACCTTTCTGGACTAATGCGGAGACCGACTGCTACATCAAGTTAAGTAAGGACATATTGGCGAAACTGCTTCTAGGCGCAATCGACGTTATGGACATGTATGAAACAGGTCAAATAGATGTCAGGACCAAGTTTAGCAACGAAAAGACTAACTATCTGTTGAAAACTATTTTCCCGAAGAGCCAATTTTTGGCATTAGATTATTGGTGACCATAAACGAAAAGGGAGTTAGAAAGTTTTTTATTTTCACTTCGAGAATTGCTATGACGGTGTTAATATGGGAAAGAAAGGTAGAGAAATAGTGAAAGTCAACATCAAACAGTTGCTAAAGGACTTGAATGCCGCGTATGCAGACGAATGGATAGCTTATTTCTACTACACTTGGGCTGCAGATTTTGTCGAAGGGCTATGCTATCCTGATGTGGCTGAAAAACTTGATGAGATAGCGAAAGAGGAATCTGAGCACATGGGCGAATTGGCAGACAGAATCTCTGAATTAGGTGGAGAACCCGAAAGAGACATCGAGGACCTGCAAAAAATAGCCAACTGCAAAAAAGTCGTGTTTCCTAAAAACGAAAGAGATCTTGAAGGTGTACTTAAAGCAGTGGTAGAAGCTGAAGGATGCGCCATCGACGTATACAACAAGCTAATCAAAAAATTGTCTCCCTGTTATGAGAAAGATCTCAGAACTTTCCACTTGATAGAACATATTCTGTCAGAAGAAATACAGCACGAAGAAGCCTTCGAAAACTTACTGCCTAAGAAATCCGCGAAATAGAGTTCGCTAGCTTCTTTTCTTTTTTTCGTACCGTTCAGCGCATTTGGCACAGCAGAAAACATGTTCTTCGCCTTCGATGACTTGCGTGTAAACCGCAAATTCGCATTTATCGCCCGAAATTTCCACATTGCATAGCTCACATTTTATGAATTTAGTCACTTTGTCTTTGCCTCCTGCTTTTTATGATAGTCGTTTATAGCCTCATGGAGTGCATCTGCTGCCAAGTTTGAGCAGTGCATTTTTATTGGTGGAAGACCACCTAAGCTGTCTGCCACGTCTTTTCGAGTGATTTTCAAAGCGTCTTCTAGGGTTTTGCCTTTCGCAAGCTCTGTTATCATGCTACTTGTTGCGACTGCTGCGCCGCAGCCAAAGGTTTTGAATTTGATGTCTTTTATGCGGTTGTCTTTGACTTTGATGTAGATGGTCATCATGTCGCCGCAGACGGGATTTCCAACTGTGCCGACACCGTCGGCATTTGGGATTTCCCCAACGTTTCGAGGGTTTCTAAAATGTTCCATAACCTTTTCGCTATACATTTTCCCTCAGCTCTTTCGGCGTTAATGGTGACATGGCGCGCAGCCTTTTAACTATATCGGGTAGCAAACTCACCACATAATCAACATCTTCCTCGCTGTTTTGTTTGCCTAACGTGAACAGCAGCGAGCCATGAGCTTCTTCATGTTTTAGTCCAATGGCGCGGAGTACATGAGAAGGCTCCAACGTTTTAGCGGTGCACGCTGACCCTGAAGACGCTGCCACACCTGCCATGTTAAGATTGAGAAGCATCGATTCTCCTTCAATGAAGCTGAATCGCACTGCCACATTGTTGGGCAGCCGTCTTGTCGGATGACCGTTTAGAAAAGAGTATGAAATCTTTTCTAATAGCCCTTTGATGAACTTGTCTCTTAATCTGCTCAGCCTCTTGCTTTCCATCTCCATTTCAGCTTTCGTCAATTCCGCTGCTTTCCCCATACCCACGATGCCTGGTAAATTTTCGGTGCCCGACCTAAGCCCATACTCTTGACCGCCTCCGAAAATAAGTGGTTCCAGTCGCGTTCCTCTCTTTACATAAAGCGCTCCTACTCCTTTAGGTCCATACATATCATTTGAAGACAATGTCAACGAGTCAATTCCTTCCTTCTGCACGTCGATTTCAAGCTGCCCCATCGCGGCAGTGGCATCTACGTGCAAATAGGCATTTTTGCTGTGCACGATTTCGCTTACTTCCTTTATGGGTTCGATGGTGCCAATCTCTCCATTTGCATACATAACAGAAACCAGAATTGTTTCATCAGTCAACTCTTTCTTTAAGGCTTCGAGATCAACTACGCCGTATTCGTCAACTGGCAAAAAAGACACTTTGAAACCTTTTTTCATAAGGTGTTTGCAGACGTTCATCACTGACATGTGTTCTATGCTGGTTGTTATGACATGTTTCCCAAGCTTCTCATTTCTAGCCGCTATCCCTCTAATCGCCCAATTATTGCTTTCTGTGGCGCAAGATGTAAACAAAATTTCTTCTCTCTTTTCTGCATTAACTAGATTAGCAACTTTTTCCCTAGCGTTCTCCAGCCCTTTTCTCGCTTCTTGAGAAAAGGAATGCAGTGAGGAAGGGTTTCCATAGAACTTTTCAAAATAGGGTGTCATGGCTTCAAGGACACGGGGGTCAACAGGCATTCCTGCAGTGTGGTCCATGTAAACTTTTCTCATTGTTTAAAGCCTCTCATCCTTTCTTAATCAAGAAATAGAGCCTATTTCTTTCCTTTCTCATTTCTAAAATTTCATAACCTAATCGTTTAGCTAGGCTTTGTATGTCTCTCTCTGCCGCTGGATCATCTGCCCAAACTTCAAGGGTTTCGCCTGTTTTCATCTTATCTAATTCTAATCGCGTTCTATAAACTGGCTCTGGACAAAAAAGCCCCAAACAATCTAATGTTCTATCAGCCTTTGCATTCTTCTTGGTCACGATAGCTCCCAAGTCTCCTCTGCAATGGATTAAGAAAAAGTTTACTATAAGTGGGCGAAAAGCGGTTCTGGAAAATTCTTGAGCAGTCTTGTACCTAGCGAGGGGGGCACTCATCTAGTTTCGATTTCCATGGCGACACCATGTTTCACCAAGACCCTAGCATTTTCAACAGGCAAAGTCCCCATGTCTTCAACTGAAAAGGGACCATAAACCTTCAAATCTGCGCCCACAATAGCCGGAACATCCTGCGTAAACCGCAACAGCGCCCTCTTTGCAGGCACGATTTTTTCTTCAACCTCCGAAATTTTCCCCCGCAAAGCATCTTTCAGAAAAGCCTGAAATTTCTCAAATGTCGGTCTAAGTTCAAGAAGCGTTCTTTCTTCCTCTAAAGTCAACAATTCTTTATCTAAAGATTTGGCGGAAGTCGCATATTCTAATAGCTTTTTTGAGCGCAGTGTGAAAAGCTCTCGCATCAATCGCTTCACTTTCAGCAGCTCTTGTGCAGTCAACCTAGCCTTGACAGATTTCTTATCCAGCATCCGTCCTTCCCGTCGAATTCGACCAATATATTCCGCCAGTTTTTCGTAGAAATCCTTAGGAAGCCTTTGTAACTCCGGATTTTCCTTTTCCTTCAACCAAGCATTGTAAAGCACATCATACATTACTATTCACCACTTCCGCTGCACCCTTACAGACCAGAAAAAGGGCGGCTGCTGTGGGCAACTCCACATGTGAAACATTCTTGAATGGCCCATAAGGTGTTTCTCCTATTCGAAACTCAGGTGCTTCAACGACGTCAACAACTACTTGCCCTTCTTTAAAAGCCACTGCCTCCCTCAAAGGATCGAACTCCTCAAACCCGCTCAAAGGCGCTTCCACCTTCATAAACCCTGTCTTTCCATGGAGGCTTCCGGGTAATCGAATCAATCGATGAATATCTGTCGTGACAACCGTGTCAATCTTCGCCGACTGCTGACCCACAACCCACTGAATAATCTTTGCCCAGTTCTTTGGTCCTACACCTTTCACATCGATCCATCCGTTATTCTTCAAATTTTCTTGGAGTGTTTTCTTGTTTTCAACTAAGAAGTTGAGACGCCGTTTAGCTAGGTTCAATGTTTCGAGTTTTCTTTGTGTTGATGTTGTCAAAAGCCTATTGATTCCATCGGCAATACGGTTTTTCCAACCTATCAAGTCGGTCCCAACAACAACTCTACCTGTATCTTTATCTATTAACTTGTGCAATTCCGTTTTGAAACCCAATCCGATGATGTAATCTACAATTTCTTTACGAGCCATAGAGTCAAGTAGCCGAATGTTTTCGTTTTCAGTATGTACGTGGTAGCCACGGTTTCCACTGAAGTAAATTCGGATTTCGTTGTTTGCAAAACCAAAATCGTCAATCAACATGTTCACAAGCTTAGTCGTCTCTTCTTTGGCAGACTCTAAACAATCGTCGCACATCCAAGTTTTCGTGTCGAACTTTGCCCTACCACAATTGGGACAACTGTCAGGAGACGGCCCTTTACCCGAAAAGCTGCAGCTATTACAAGTCCAACTGTCGTGAACTTTGCCACACGGCGTAGGAATGTGATCTGCGTCAATGTCAAACACCAAGTCTGCTCCAAGCCAATTTTTCTTATCCATGTCTGCTTCAGGCTGTTCATAGTAAGCGGCTGAGTAGTAAGCATCAGAGAGGGCTGTTGATGCAAGAAAACTCTTTAAAGCTTCGGACTCTCTGAAGCTTTTGTGACGAATCATGGCTCTCCCTTCTAAAATGATGAAGCCGAACTCTCGCTTTTGCATTTTTGTCGGTGGTTCGATCGTTAGGTTTTCGTCTGCGTAGTATTGAAGGAATTTGTTGCAAGTGAATTTCAGCGAGGGTGGATGCACAATTCTAACCAACTGTTCAATATGGGTCAATAGTCCATATTTGTTTAGAAAGGTTTTTAGACTTTTAGTTATAAGCAGTCTTACGTGTTTCATCGTATGCAAGGGCAGAATTTAGATGTATGTCGAAGGATACTAGGCTTCGCATCTAGACTGAAACCTAAAACAAGTTATGATTGCTTGATTCTTCTTTTCATTATAGTATACGCTATAGTGTTTTCTTTTATTTCAATTCTCAAGCATCAGGCATTCCAAACTACAGCGTGGGACCTTGGTATTTATGAGCAAGTTATATGGTCAACCGCAAACGGTAGATTCCTTTGGTACACGGTCGAGCTTCCAATGAATCCAAGTGGCAGTTTTTTCGGAATACATTTCGCACCTATTCTACTTCTCCTTCTTCCTATTTACTGGATTTTCCAAGCAACAGAAACTCTTTTGATATTGCAATCAGTTTTTATAGCGTTGGGTGCTCTGCCTCTTTATTTGATTGTAAAAGATGAAATGAACGAGAAATCTGCTCTCGCTTTTGCTTGTATTTACCTTCTTTATCCACCACTTCATGGAATGAATTTGTTTGATTTTCATGTGCAAGCGTTTCTGCCTTTCTTCTTTCTTTCCGCTTTCTATTATTTCAAACGTCAAAAATGGACTCTTTATTTTGTCTATATTATTCTTGCATTAATGACGATTGAATTTGTCCCTTTCATAGTTATGCTTATGGGACTTTATGGCTTGTGGACTTATCGTAAGGACTTAATTAGAATACGCGAAACAAGCTTTGCGAAAGCATTCCGAAACAGAAGGTTTCTAGCTTCAATTCTAACGATTGTTATTGCAATCGCTTGGTTCATCATGGCTAGATCAGTCCTTTTCTACTATAATCCTTCGCCGCGACCACATTCCAATTGGAAAGAGTTCGGGGATCCGCTTTATGATCTTCCAGGTCTTCTGATTTCTATAATAACAAACCCTCTGCGAACAATTCAGATAATGCTTACTCCTTTAAATGAAAAAATCTTTTATGTAGTTGGACTTTTTGGTCCCGTTGGGTTCATTTCCTTTTTCAGTCCACCTTCGCTTCTCATCGGTTCACCATGGTTTTTAGCGAGTCTAATTTCGAATTTTCCAAGCTACTACAAACCTGTTGGCTATCAATATGTTGGCTTCATTATCCCCTTTATTTTTGTGTCGGCTTTTTATGGGTCAAAACGTCTCATAAAAGCCATGCATGTCCTTCAAGATAAGAAAGGAATCAAGAAATCGAGAGTATTAAATGCTATAACTCTTAATAAATTGTTCTTAGGGATGATGCTTCTTTCTTCTATATTCTTAGCTTTTCTCGCTAGCACCGTAACACTACCTCAAGTTACTTATCATGACCGAATTTTGGAAAATGTGATAAAACTAATTCCAAGCAATACCTCTGTGCTGACTCAAAACGACATATTCCCCCATCTGAGCAGAAGACTATTTGGTTACATAGGAAACAACCCAGTTGGTAATTTTTCGAATACAAATTTTGACTATATTTTGGTTGACACCACTTCAAACTGGTACATTGGAGGAGGTGACTTCACTCTGCTGCCTCTTCAAACGTTTGTTCCAAAAGTTTTGAAAAATGGCGAGTATGGTTTAATTACCGCTGTGGATGGCATTTGGCTATTGAAGAAAGATTTCCACGGAACACCAACATTTCCTGTGGAAAAAGGTATTTTTGGAGAGTTTTACGACACCGCTAACTCAACAGGAAAAACAGTTTTCGAATCTGTTTTCTTAGATACAGAATGGAATTGGGCATGGCAGGTTCCTTTTCCAACAACGGAAAACCAGTCATGGTCAGCGACTTTCAATTCTTATTTATACGTACCTACCGGTGGAGCTTATCAATTTGGTGTATCTGTAAATGGTATTTGTAAACTGTATATCGACGACAAATTAGTTCTCGATCTTACCGGACCCGGTTTCCAGAGCACCAAAAAGATTGTACTTCGAGAAGGCATCCATAGCATGGAAATTAAGTACATCAAGGCGATTAATTATCTTGGAACTTTGAAAGTAAGCTGGAAAACACCATTCAAAGAATCTTTTGAAACAATATCTTATGAAAATCTCCTTTGGAATAGCACTTCACGCGGAGAATGAGTAATGTGGTCGTGGATTCTAAACTTTCTATCGTCATAGCAACGTATAACCGATATAAAGATCTTGTAGAATGCTTAATCTCATTATTCAAAATGGATTACCAACCATTCGAAATTATTATAGTTGACAGCCGCTCAACTGATGAAACGGAAACAGTGGAAAAAAACTACCCTGTTCGCTATATTTCTATTAAAGAAAAGAATAGGCAAAGGGCTAGAAATGTTGGAAGTCGTTTAGCAGAAGGTAATGTTGTTGCTTTTTTAGATGACGATGTCTTGGTTCATCGAAAATGGTCTAAACACCTATTGGCAGCCTACAAACATCCTCAAATAGGTGGTGTCGGCGGGCGCGTTATTCCCTACGGCATGCCAGAGAGCCATTATCAAAAAGGGAGAAAAGATGATGTGGGGAAGATTTTTAAAACAGGTCTTGTTACGGGGAACTATGATATTCCTTTGGAATCCCCTGTTGAAGTGGACTCGTTATTAGGCTGTAACATGTCCTTTAGAAAGGATGTGATGAGGAAGGTCGGCGGTTTTGATGAAAATTTTTCGGGAAACTGTTTTAGAGATGACACTGACTACTGTGTGCAAACAAGAAAGCACAGCTATAAGTTAATATATCAACCAAAGGCTCTGGTGTGGCACAAATTCAAGGGAAAGACTACAAGTCCACAGTGGGTCTACTGGTATACACGCAACAACACGTATTTCTATTTCAAAGATGTTTTTAGTCAATCAAGGCTTCGCTTTGCTCTCTTTTTTTATAGGATGTTTTTCCCCCCTAGAGACTATGTGCTAAAGTCAGGCATTAAGGTTAAACTGAAATTGACAACTTTTGCTTTAGCTTTAAAAGGAATTATGGACGGAATTAACGTATATAGAACAACTAGGCCCAACTCTATGTAGAAAACATTTAATCTAAAGGGTAATCTATCCCTCACAACACGCTCTTTTACTGCAAAGCTGTTTGATCAAAGTGGTGAAATGGACTTTGCAGAAAAGTTTAAACATAGATATAGAACCCCATATATGCAAAAACTCTTTCGGTCAGTTCAGATACTTTCAGGGCTTAAAATGAAACCCAGGATGTACATCAGGCAGGCGTTAAGAAAATTCTCCGAAATAAAGAAGGAAGGCTTCCATTTTCTTCTAATATCTTCCTTTTTCATACCAATTCTCCTAATCCTGTTTCTCGACTTTTTCAACATGGAGGCCTTTGGCTTGTTTAATGGAAAGTTTATGTTCGAACTTACTTGGAAAGGAAGAATGTTTTACTTCTTTTTTGCATGGCTACTTATATTGGAGCTTGTACTGAATTGGAACAGCATAGTCGAGAAGCAGCATAAATTTGGTGGTCGATTTCGTGTCCTCTTGATATTTATTTTTGCGGCAGTTCCTTCAGTTTACATTTTAGGTGTCAACTTTCTAGGGTTGGATCAAATGATTCTTAATCTTGGTCAAGTCGTGAACATCAGACCACAGTTTATAAATGAGCCTTGGCCATTGGTAGTTGAATATATCGTTTTTGCAATGTCTTTCATATTTACAACTTGGTTGGCATACGGACATGCTGGGCTTAAAAGTTTCTCTATCTCGTTGTCCTTTCTTGCAGGAATAAGTTTCATATATCTGGTTGATACTGCGTGGCCATACGGTACTCTAAAACCAATGGAATTATTGGCTGTTCCTACAGCTGCGTGGGCAGCTGCGTTACTAGATATTTTAGGCTATAACGTTAGTTTAGCGTACAATTCTTCGGTTACTTCTTCAGAGTTTGGAACACTTCCTCGGATGATTGTGAGGGGGGGAGGAGAGGTTGCGGTTGCAGATGTAGCGTGGGTGTGTGCTGGTGTACAGAGTCTATTTCTCTATACGTTAGTTGCTTTAATATTTTTTAAGAAATCGACAATGCAGAGAGAAAGGAAAATAATCTTCTTCTTGATTGGAGCTGCGGGGACATATTTAGTCAATATTTTTAGAATAGCTTCTTTCTTCATTATCTTTCTTCGTTACGGGGGGGGAGCTGCTTGGGTCTTTCACAACTCTTATGGAGAACTATACTTTCTCGCTTGGATTCTATTGTATTTCATGGTTATAGTGGCTATTCAATCAGGCAAAATAAATAGACTACTACAAACCCTACGAAGAAAACTAGAGAAGGTAAAGAGCTTATTTTTAGGTAGTATATAGTCATTCACGTGGTAAGGTTAACTATATAAAGTCATTCTGCATTGACATTATAACCACATAACTCCCTGTTTTTATAGAATGGAGTTCTGCATCTAACGCCAGATTGTATCTAAGTTTTTTTGAGGTATTCTATAACGCAGCTTCTACGTTAAATAATAAATAATGCAAGAACATATTACTCTTAGGATGAATCCAAAGATCACACTTTCAATTGCTCTACTAGTCTTCGTTGCCTTTTCAGCTATAATTAGTCAGACTCCTAACATGGATGTTGAGGGCGCCTCACTTGAGAGCATGGTCGATAAATCATCCGAAGTTGATTGGTGGCCAATGTTTCAACATGATCCAGCTCACACTGGACATTCACTTTCGAAAATCCCAGAAAAGAATGAGACCTTATGGGTTTCACTAGGACCCTATGCAACGCCTCACAGTTGGTGCGGATTCGCACCAGCTGTTGTAGACGGCAGAGCCGTCATTACCGGCTCAAGTGGTGTTTTTTGCTTCAACGCTTCGACCGGGCTTAAGTTATGGCAATTTGATGCGCGTGCATTAACTGTAAGATCTCCGGCAATTTGGGATGGCAAGGTATTCGTAGGTTTTGGCGGCAACGACTTCTTTTGTTTGAACGTTACCAATGGCAAGCTAATATGGAAATACACCGCAGGCAACTACCTGAGTGGTCATCCTGTTGCTTATAATGGCAGAGTCTTTATAACTGGGTGGAGTGATGGTCGCCTCTATTGTTTGAATGAAACAAATGGATTACTGCTCTGGAAATATAATCTAGGATACCCAGAGGTTGGCCAAATACACGATTCTCCAACTATTGAAAAGAATAGAATCCTTATAAGTTCAAGAAATTTTAGTTCAGGCTGGAAGCTTTTCTGCTTAGACATAAATATGTGCGATACATATAGCTCATACGAACCTAATAAGGAATTATCCGTTGTCTGGAATGGTACACAGATATGGAAATATAGGTTTAAATCTGAACCCTCGTTTGCTGTTTACTCTGAAGGAAAGGTTTTCATCGGTACAGCGTCTCCCAGTAATACGTTTTTCTGTTTGAATGATACCTCAGGAGAACAGATATGGAATTATAAAGCTGAAGGAGCGATCCTACATACTGCAATAGCGAACGACAGGGTTTTTGTTGTGGACCAGAGTAACAATACTTATTGTTTAAACGCTTCCAACGGTTCCTTGATTTGGAAACATGAAATGGGTTCATCTGGAGCTTCTCCTGCAATAGCTGATGGAAAATTGATCTTAACTGTAGGAAGCGAGCTTCATGTTATGAATGAAACAAACGGGGAACACATTTGGAGCTACAACCCTCCCGAAGAATCGGGCTTTGAGAGTGCTTGTGTCGCCATCGCAGATGGAAGAATTTACATAGCTTCAAGGGATAACAAACTCTACTGTTTTGGACCTATGATATATTATGATATTAACATAGCTCCCACATTCTATGACAACCTAGGTGATCCCCTTGCTCCCTCCCCATCCTCATGGGTGATTCTATTTCCAAATGGAACCAAAGAAATGGCGTCTCGCTCTATCGCATTCTATGGTTCCTTTGGGAATTATTCAATAGTCAATGTTACTTGGAGAGGAAATGAAGTACTTCGCAATCCAGTTTGCATTTTTGTGGATTCCGACATGGTATGGAATCCACGAATAGACTGCTTACTACCAACAAGCATTTTCCTTTCTCTGAGAAGTTCAACTTCACTTGTTGGCTTCAAAGTTGAGACTAAGGGCAACATTACATGCAATGAAGAGAGTCTCTCAGGGACTCCGTTACTGCTTTCTTATAGCGTCAACGGTGGGGAAACTTGGAACGATATCATGCTTGTCAAAACGGATTCTGAAGGATCTTACTCAGAGATGTGGATGCCCCCTTCTACAGGCAACTACCTTGTAAAGGCAACTTGGTCTGGAAACATTACATATCCAAGAACAACCACCATAATCAATTTTGCAATGACTTCGTTCGAAGAGTATATGTTCTCAGTATCATCTAACTCGACAGTCTCATCACTCGCATTCAACAATACAAGCAGAGAGCTATGCTTTTTTTTGAGCGGAGCCCCTGAAACTACTGGCTATGCCAATGTGTATATCGCAAAAGCTCTAGTCAGCAACGTCGCTAACATCAAGGTCTACCTTAATAAAAGCAAGGTAGACCCTATAGTTATGGCACTAGACGATTCATGGTTTGTATTCTTCAAATGTACTCACAGCATTTGTGAAGTGACAATATACTTGGGCAGTGTTTCTACTCCACTATCTGGAATGACTGCAGTGATGATAGCGAGTATAGTCATAACAGTTGCAGTCATTTTAATATCCCTTTATGTTCTAAGAAAAAGGTTCCACAATTCTCGTAAAACGCTATCGTGATTTCGCACAACTCTCACTTTTATTTTTTATGCTTCAGAATTAAGACCTTGTAACTAAATATCACAATGTAAAAAAGTTATATGCACCTTTCCTAAATGTTAACAATCTATTAAGGTAAGCGGTTGGCATGGCCAAACATGATCTTTTTATCGTAAGCGATCCTCTGTCAAGCGAATTCGGACCTACTCGCCCAGCAATTTTGGTTGCTGAAGAACTTTCTAAACAGAACTTTCATGTCAAGATAATTTCAATAACGATAGCAAAAGAGATTAGAAAGCTATTCGAATCAAAAGGCATATCAGTTTTTGAAATTGTAGGCAAAGCCTCTTCAATGGATCAGTCTTTGGCGTGGTTTAAGGCATGGTTCAGTGAGGCATTATTTTCTTCAAACTCGAGAAAGACCCCTCAACTAAACGGGATTGTACTTAATTTTTCAAACGTCATAGCCGTTCCGTCCAGCTTCTGGTATGCACAAGGTCCGCCAACTGTAACTCTACATAACATGAAGGCAGCCTTACCTTGGCATTATAGTCTAATATACAATTTTGGAGCTCCTCTTTTTGAGTTTCTTGACAAGAGAGCTGTAAAGAAGTTTGCGAGAATAGCCAGTAGAGTGATAGTAAATTCAAAGTATTTGATGTCTGTTTATAACGAGTTTGGTATTAAGGTTCACGATGTCATTTACCCTCCGTTAGACTGTGAATTGTTTAAACCTGGAGCTTCCAAACGTTCTTCAGATTACACGTTGAGTTATTTTGGCAAAGAAACAAAGGTTTCCATTTTGAAAAAGCTAGCTGACTTAGGAGTTAAGATAAAGCTTTTTGGTGGAAAGATGACAGCAATTCCCCAAAAAATACGACAACACCCCAACCTCACCTTACTTGGAAGAGTTAGTAACGAGAAACTGGTGGAGTTGTATTCAAACGCTCTCTTTACACTTTATCCATTTCTTGACGAACCCTTTGGGTATATTCCTGTCGAAAGCATGGCCTGTGGCGTACCAGTGCTGACATTTAATCTTCAAGGGCCTCGTGAATCGGTTATTCATGGTTTGACTGGTTGGCTTGTGGATAGTGATAAGACTTTCATTGATCTTGCTTTGAGGTTATGGAAAAACGGTTATACGTCAACGATGCGAAGACGATGTAGAGAAAGGGCGTTGACTTTTGATAAAAAAGAGATTGCGGAGAGATGGGTTCAACTATTGAGGAATTAAACGCTTGGCCCCAAGTGTCTTGCAGGTTTTCACTCAGGCACTCATGCGCACTTTCCGAATGCCAAGCTTGGTTCCAATTATGTAAGACAAGAACCCTTGAAATTCCGCCCTTGTAAGTTTAGATTTTCCTCTTTTTCTGTTTTCAAAGGTCATGGGTACTTCCTTGACTTTGAACCCTCGTGTCCAAGCTTGTTTGACTGTTTCTATTTGAATTTCATACGTTTGGCTATGAAGATGTCCAATTACTTCTTTTACATAGTTCTTTGAATAGCATCTAAAACCACTGGTACAGTCACGTATCTTCATCCCGACCATTGTAGATGCGATGAAGTTTGCTACGCGGCTAATTAGCCATCGGATAATGTGCCATCCAATAATTCTGCTGCCTTTCTTGTATCTGCTTCCGATAACGAGGTCGTAGCCTTTTTCTGCGGCTGAAAGCAACTTGGGTATTGTTTGTGGGTTGTGGGAATAGTCCGCGTCCATAGTTATGATATACTCGGGAGGATTTTCCAAGGATAGGATTAGTTTGAACCCGTCTGTTATGGCTGTTCCCAGCCCAAGTTTGGCAGGTCTGGTGAAAACTAGAATGTTGTTAAATTCTTTTTGAAGGTCTTGTACTATGCTTGCTGTTCCATCATGGCTGGAATCGTCGATTACAACGATTAGAGAATCTGGTTTTAGGCTTTTGATTTTTCTTATGAGGCTCTCAATGTTTCCTGCCTCACAGTACGTTGGGAGCATAATTGCGACGGATGGTTTTTCTGCTTTATTGTCTTTTGAGGATAATGTGCATGAACCACGCCCCAATATATTTT
>Ga0209427_10004191_pt1 | contig 16710 bp, 20 predicted proteins | sample DeeMarSWOR136_30_FD_187465 | JGI IMG/M metagenome (GOLD analysis project Ga0209427, IMG submission 187465) | Marine sediment microbial communities from White Oak River estuary, North Carolina - WOR-1-36_30 (SPAdes) (version 2) | ecosystem: Environmental > Aquatic > Marine > Intertidal zone >...
TAAAATCAAAATGGAAGGAAAAACATTAAAAATCACAAGCGCCGGAGGAGTAATCGCAGCAATCGTCGGGTTAATCGGTATTATATTCTGCTGCAGCGTAATTCCCATATTAATTTTCGGAGCGGGAATCGCAGCAATAATCGTGGAAAACGGAGGACTCATACTTGGAATCGGGATAGGCATGATTTTATGCAGTGTCTTAACCTTCTTATTCGGAGAGAAAGCTTGCAGGATAAAATAAAAATTAAAATTATAATTCGGTTCACCCGTACCTGACCTCAAAAGTTTCAAATTCTTCTTTAGGTTCTTCCCATGTAACGGAAACATCATCAACCCTTGAGTAAGCAGGACCTTTTTTGCACCACTCAATCATCTGCATAACCTTATGCTTCTCGCCTTGAAAGACGGCTTCAACGTTGCCTCCGGGGAGGTTTTTCACCCAGCCGGTGATTCCGAGACGGATTGCTTTATCTCGCGTGGATGCGCGGTAAAAGACACCCTGGACTTTTCCTGAGATTATTATGTGGGCTTGGGGGTTCATTTTTTTGTTGTTATTTCCTTAACATGTTTAAGTAGGTCTAATGATATTATTTTTAATGCTTCTAGAGTATAATAGTTTTGTTTAATGCTCTTTTCATCCCATCCAAAAGATTTTTCTATTTTATTGGAAAGCACTTTAGCATTTTCACACTGAATATAAATTGCTGATGCAATCCAAAAATAAAAAAAGAATGATATTAAACCAATTAAATAATTATTATCAGAGATTATCCACAGAAAAAGAGGGAAAGTTAAACTTAAATTCGCAAAAAAATCTCTATAAATACCCATATTTGGAGGATATTGCCCGTCCTTGGTTTTCTTTAAAACTTTTCCAACGAATATGGAATAAAATACCAACGCAATGTAGTGAGTTGTCCAGCCAAGAACTAATGCAAATACAAAGAATAAAACGATTAAAAAATAGGGAATAAAATTAACTTGAAGTTGGTTTAGTTCACTACAAAACATCTCAAAAAAAGAGATACTCAAAAACATTCCGGGAATAATAATCACAATAATTATTATGTGGTTGATCTTTTTCACCGCTTCTTTTAATAATTCTAATGTTGTGTCACTCATTTTTATTTATTATTTATTGGTTACGAAACAAATTAAATCTTTAATTCATATTTTTTATCCAAATTTCAATACCATTCCTTTCCGCATTTAGCACAGTACAAACGCGTGTCATCAATTATAACCGTGCAATAGACTCGCCAGGTGTCGTTTCCGCAGTTCCTGCAAAGTACTTTATCTTTTTTGGGTTCCTGGTTTTCTTCTTTTTTCATAGTGGTTTTTTGTAATTTTAATTTTATTTGTAATTGCCCCATTATGCACCCCGGCAGTTCTCCAACAGGTTGCTGGATTTTTTGAATGTTATCTTTGTTCTTCCAGTTCCGTGTTCTTTGAATTTAATTTCTTGTTTCACTCCAGCCCTAACCTATCGAGGAGTTTAAATGCTTCTTTGTTAAATTTTGAGAATGCGAACCATTTTTTACCTAAATCCTTTAATGATGCTCCGATATGATAAACTTCCTTATAGTCTATTATCAGGAACCGGTCATGGGAATGCTTAAATTCCTTTACCTGAACCTGCGGATATTGTGAATTGTGTTTGGCTAAGTCAAGCGACAATTTTTTAGAAATCTCTTTAGTGAATACAATAACCTCAACATCTTTATTTCTCTTGGTAAACAGCGTCAAAACCGAGTCATCAACGTAGTTGTCAATCAGGATTATGGATTTGCCGGCGGTTCGGATTATATCCGAAACAAATTTATATGCGTCAAATACCTGACCATCGAAAAATATGCCTTTTTCAGGTTTAATGCCTTTGCTTTGTATTGCATCAAATATCCGGTCAAATTTTTTATCATGTTCAAGCTGCCTTTTTTCTACAACATCCAGCCGGTGAAATATCTGTGCATTTGAAGAGATAAATTTTCTCATGGCAACAAATGCGCTGATTATTTGAATGCTTATTCTTACGGCAGTATCGCTTTTCAAAACCCCGGAAAGCATTGCAACTCCCTGCTCAGTGAAAGCATAAGGCAACTTTCTTCTACCGCCCCATTGCGAACTTGAAATCACAAATTGTGACATCAAGTTTTCGAATTCATCTTCAGTTAACTGAAACATGAAATTTTCAGGGAACCTTTCACTATTCCTTTTGACAGCTTGATTTAATGCTCTTGTCTCCACATTATAAAGTTCTGCAAGATCCGTATCAATCATTACTTGCACATCCCTTATTGTATAAATTTTTCTTTTAATATTATCTGCACTTAACACTAACTGATTTTCCTCCATCTTCACACCTCAAACTCAATTTTATTTAAATTCATTTTTATTTCTTCGCCCAATTTCGCACCTTCTCTCATCTGTTCCGTAAAAACATAAGGTAAATATTTTCTGTGAGATCCAAACCCTTTGTTTAAGGTCACAAATTGTGACCTCAAGTTTTCGAATTCATCTTTAGTTATATCAATTCCTGCTTTGTATTTTACTGGTTTTTCTTTAACTTTGCTTTCTTCAAGGAATTCGTCCGTGTATTTTTCCACGAGTCCTGTTACCTTAACTTCACCCATTATTACGCCTTTTGAAAGCATGATATTTGCGTCAAATATTGTTCCGCTGTGCATCGGCTCGCCGCGCAGGATAAGATTTGCTTTCGCACCTCTTATTCTGCATTCCGGGCTTTCACATGCCCCTACTGCAGGGGGGGTAATTGTATTTATCGTCCGTGTAGCCGCCTTTCTCATAATTCTCCAGAAGATTCTCAAGCGCCTTTGTCTGAAACTCCATCCTGCTCTTCCTGTGACAGTAATGGCATTCTGCTTCCGGATATATTGTGTCAAACATTCCCATTTTATAAGATACTTAAAAATGAATTTTAATAAAATTGACTTTTAAACCAATAGTTCAAAATTAGAAAAAATGTAAAATTTGTGTTATATAATGTAAACCTTTTTATACTTTAAATCTAATATATATTACATAATGTAAAGTTTTATTTACTTTTTAATGAAAAATGGAAGCAAAAAACAAAATGTCGGAATATGAAAAGAGATACCATCAGATTAGATGGTCCGGTGTCATCGGAATTTTGGTATGTGGAATAATAATTGGTATATTGGTGAACGCTGTCACAAAAAACCCGGACGCTGCCGGGCTGTCAGCAGCAGTTGTAATAGCCGTGGGCGGCATTATTTTAGTATATGCGGCAAGACAAATGAGAATGAAACACTGCATAATTGTTAGAGATGAGAGGTTAGTTAATTTACAATACAGGGCAATTACGAAAACAATGAAAATATTTCTGCTTTCTGCAATGATATTATGCTTTGGTGTATGGTTTGCCGGCTTACTTGGGATTGGAAAATTTGATGTTTCAGTGCCTTTCACAGAAGTGCTGGCTTATGTGATATGTGCTATTTTGTGCATATACCTGGCAATATATTTTTATTATCAAAGAAAAATGTGAAATGAAAAACAAACTTAAGGTATTTCGTGCGATGCACGATTTGACGCAGGAAGATTTAGCAGTGAAAGTTGAGGTTACAAGGCAGACAATCAATGCAATAGAAAAGGGGAAATACAGTCCGTCGCTTGATTTGGCATTTAAACTTGCAAATTTATTCCAGGCAAAAATTGAAGATATATTTATTTTTGAATAAGATAAACTGCCCGGATTAAATTCCAAAAAAATTTAAAATTAATTTCCCTGCGATTTTTCCAATGTTCCCGAAACGGTATCCTGATTAAGCAACCGGTTTTTATCTTCCTGGCGGAATTTCTTCTTCTCCCTTTTTTATTTTGAAAATTTTGTTGCAGCAACATCGGCTATTATTCCATAGACAACACCGAATGCGATAAGAACCAGCCCGCCTGCTAAATCCCCGTCAACTATCGGGATTATACTCAAAGCCATGCTTATTATCGCTCCAATCAAAGCACCTCTCGGGACGGGATGCAGTTTTATGTTGTCTGCTATTCCTATAAAAAAGCCAATCAAAACCCTGTTGTAAATAATGGATGCGAGAATCCCTGCACTCACTTGAAATTTCGCATCGCCGCTCTCATCCATCATTACCGTTCCGTATGCACAGAAAAACCCGCACAACAGCCCTATAAATGTTGCAATTAAAATTCTTTTCCGGTTCATGTTAATAATTAATTTAATTTAAATTTAAAGTTTAGTATAAAAAAGATTACGATAATCACCGGGAAATTTTTAATAAATTAATGTAAAATTCATAATATCATTAGAGCGAAGCGAAAATGGAATTCGCCGTCGCTCGCGGCATCTATTCGCATAATAATAAAACAGGAATATAATTGTTTTACAAATAATCATTAAATTCAAAAAAACAATGACCGCACAAAATTTCCTATCAAAATTAAAGGCGCAGGCAGGCAAAATCAAAAAAATCATTTTCTTTGATTCAACTTTTAATCTGTTGATTTTATTTCTCCTGTTTTTCATAATTTTATCCTTTACCGGTTTAATTGAATTTAATTATTTAATTTTTATTTCAATTTTTTTGTCAATTACAATCAGTGCAGTATTTTTCCTGAAAAAAACAAAAAGATATGACGCATTAAAAAAAATATCGCAGAAATATCCTAACTGCGAGGAGTGCTTGAAGACCGCTTACGACAACATAAACAGGGACAATGTAATCATAAGAAGTTTGATGAAGGATGCGGAAGGTGAAATGGAAAAAATTGACACCGGAACATTTTTCAATAAAAAACAGATTACATTCAAGGTTTTTTTAATAATTTTTCTTTCATTTTCTCTTCTTTCATTTACTTTTATCGGGGAGAGTATGGCAATAAATAACCTCCTGGAAGAGGGAAACAGTTATTCTGACGGAAAATCCATGGATAGGGAAAGTGAAGAAAAATCAGATGAACTGGAAGATGAAAGAGATATTTTCGGGAATAAAACAGAACTTACAACAGTCGGAGAGCCGGTGCCTCTGGAAATCAAGGGCTATTACAGCGAAACCGGCGAGGGCGAGGAAGTGGAGTATGAAAGCGGCGAAAATAACGGGGACGAAAATTATGAAACGGCAAGCTCGGGAGAGAGAAGAGAATACAGGGAGGATGAAATATTAAATGAAGATTCAATGTTAAAGGAAGCGATAAAGGAGAAGTATAACCGGACGGGATAATGAATCGTAAATTTAAATACTCTCATTTAAATATCTTTAACCCGGAAATCCACACAAATCCTTGAAAGGCACGGCGAGTACGAACCGCACTCAACCGCATCAAGAATTTTAATCTTTAAATTTTCATTTAATTTTTCACAAATTTCCTTTACCTTTGCAGCAGCGTCATCAGGAGTATGTGAAAAACAATAAAAATGAATTATCCCGTTATTTTTAATTGCAGAGAGAGCGGTCTCAAGAAAATGCTCCGAGTCCTTTGGAAGAGGCATTATTATGCGGTCAAATTTACCGTATTTTTCAACCAATTTAGGTGTTTCTGTTTTTACATCACCGCAGATTGCACAAACCCGGACTTTATTTAATTTAATATTCTCTTTCATATACTTTACCGCATCAGGGTTTAATTCAATTGCATAAACCATTACATTCCTTTTTTTCGCAGCAAGTACTGCAAAAGGACCGATTCCCGCGAAACAGACAAGAACCTTCTCGCCGTCTTTAATCTGTCTCACTATTCTCATTCTCTCTGTTCCCGACCTCGGCGAGAAATAAGAATTCGCAATATCCAGCTTGTAAACGCAGCCCTGCTCCCTGTGCAGTGTTTCCGTTCGCATATCGCCTGCAATAACTTTTACTTTCCTCGTTCTGAATTCCGTCCCTACGCTCTCTATCTTGTCTGCAACAACTTTAATGTTTTTGAATGTCCTGAGCAGTGAATTTCCAATCAATTCACTTTTACCTTTCAAATCACCAGGGATTTCAAGTACGGCAATGTCGCCGATTATGTCAAACGACGAGGGAACAAGTTTCAATTCATCCTCATTTAACTTGCCACTGAGAGAACTTTTCAGCGAGAACGGCTTTCTTTTTATTTTTTCCGTTTCAAGAGCCACAATTTCAGAGTCCTTAATTTCAATTAAAATTTCTTTTTCCGCCTCTTTTTTCACAGGCAAAAGAACAAATTCGCCTTCATGCAAAATCTTTCCGCAGCGATCGTAAATTTCAGATTTAATTAATTTTTTCCTGATTTCTTCAGCCCGGTTTTTTTTGACTTTCAGATACATCGGTAAGTTATTAATTTTAATTAGAACTGTTTGAAAATAATTAAAAAAAATTTAAAAGTTAGTAATTCCTCTTTTAACAGGGATTTCCAAAACACGAATCCGCCCGCAAAACAAATTCTGCTTTTTTTCTCCAATCTCATCGATTCTTTTTATCATCATTTAGATTTCATGAAAAGAAAAAACCCAAGAAAAGAATGTCATTTACATACAGATGGTAATATGGCAAAGATTAATCATAAGAGAATTAAGAAACTTATTATTTTTCAGCCAATTCTTTTTTCAATAATCTGAACATAAATTTATTTTTCACAAGTTTTTTCTCAAGATAACCCAGTTCGGTTAAATGCAAAAGGTCGCTTCTCGCGGTTTCATAAACAACACCGTAAGTATTCATTATTTCGTTTATCACAAAATATTTATCCTGGTTTTTCATGAATCTCTTTAATATATCTGCCTGCCGCGGATTTATATCCTCTATGGATTCTATGAGATTCGCTGCTTCTGAATGCTCTTTTTGTTTTCTCTTTATGTATTCCTCCATCTCATGAAGTGCTTCATCTATAGCGGAAAGATTGTATTTAATAAAATATGTGAGGTCGTTTTCATCTGTTTCCGTGTATAAATATGAAAGAGCATACTTTACTTTTGACCTTAACAATATTCGTGATATTGGCATAAATTCAAAAAGCCAATAACCCTGCGTCAAAACATACCAGTAAAAAATAGCTCTTGCTGTTCTTCCGTTACCGTCATTAAACGGGTGAAGGTAGCCAATTAAAAAATGAAGAATAATTCCCTTTATTATCGGATGTATAAATCCAAGCCCATAATCTGTCTCATCACTTGCGAATTTGCAAAATTCATCCATTAAGTCAGGAATTTCTCGGCAATCAGGAGGTTTATAAAGAACCTTATCATCTCTTGAGTCAGCAATAACAACTTCGTTATTATCTCTAAAGTTTCCTTCATCTTCTTTATTTTTTAGAGTGTTTTTAGTTATATCTCTTTGTAAATTCAGAATCATTTCAGGAGTTATTTTCTTTTCCTTCATCCTTACAATCTTCTGGATTGTGTTGTATCCATTTACAATCATCTGCTCTGAATAATTCAATGGCTTCTTTTTCTTTCTCAAAATCTCTTTTGCGATTTTTCTTGTTGTTGCAGCACCTTCAAGCTGGCTTGAAGCGATTGCCTCTTCCATTAATGAATTTATTATATATTTTTCTTTTCCCTCTGTGTTGATTGAACCAAAATCTGTTTCAATGTTTCCTGCGGCGTATTTGTCCAGAATGTGCAATTGCTCTATTGTGTCATCCCATAATAAATATTTGAACTCAATATTTCCAAATTTAAATTTATTATATCTTTGGTTTCTAAACAATTTTAGAATCATCCATATAAATTCTGGTTTTATGTTATTGGGGAGGTCTCTGTATCTTAGTTCATCCCAATGCAAGTGCCTTCTGACACATTCATTTACAACGCGCGTAATATTTTCATCAATTAAAGATAAATATTGAGGGTTCTCTTCTAGCACCTTTCTTATCTTTTTCTGATCAGGTGGTTTTTGAGGTATTTTCATATTTTATAATCTTAACTTATCTACTAATTTAGTAGTTATTAGTAGATAATTAGTATTTGAAGTTTAAAAATAAAAATCTACTAATTTAGTAGTTATTAGTAGATAATTAGTATTGAAGTTTAAAAATAAAAATGCAGAATTTGTTTTGCAAAATTTTGGCTAAATTTGTATGAAATGGAAATTTCTCTTTTAATTAAAATAACTGAAATCCTAATAATTAAAATAATTAAATAATTCTTAAAAACGGATGGAACGGCTTTTTGCCTGTCCATACCCTTGAAATAAAATTATATTCTAAAAATGGCACGAATGTATGCACGAAAAAGAGGAAAATCGGGTTCAGACAAACCCCGCAGGTCAATGCAGTCAGAATGGATTCTCTACAGCCCTGAAGAGATAGTAAGCGAAATTGTAAAATTATCAAGGCGGGGAAAATCCGCAAGTATGATGGGTATAATACTGCGGGACCAGTACGGTGTCGGTGATGTGCAAAAAATTACCGGGAAAAAGATAAGTAAAATTTTAAAAGAAAATGATTTGCTGCCGGAACTTCCCGAGGACCTGCAAAATTTGATAAATAAAGCAATAAATTTAAGAAGTCATCTTGAGAAAAATACCCGCGACACGCATAACAGGCGCAGTTTGCAGTTAATAGAATCAAAAATAAAGCGGATTGAAAAGTACTACAAAAAAACAGGGGTTCTTCCAGGAGGCTGGCGCTACACGCATGAAAAGGCAAAATTGATGGTATGATGAATTTCGCAACATTAATTACGGATTCAAAGGACTGCGAGAGTGTTGCATTCGCACTAAATGTTGATAACATAAAAAAAGAGGACCTGGAAATTGAAACTAAAAGAAATAAAGATAAAATTATAACAAGGGTTGAGGCAAAAAATATAAACACATTACTTGCAACTCTTGATGATATAATTTACTGCCAGATGGTTGCTGAAAAGTCAATTAAATAATAATGAATTGAATTTTTACATATTGAATACGAGGTTTTTCAGGAGAAATTAAGGTTGCTGGCTGCGGGATGTATTTGCCGGTTGCAAACTATGGTCCTGCATCTTAAACTTAAATTAATTTATCGTGAATCCTAAATATAATTAAAACAATTTCACTTTATTCAAATATTTTTTGATTTCACTTTATTCAAACATTTATTCGCATAACTCAAAAATGGCAATAAATCCTCGCAGGATAGAATTTTTTGACAGGGAAAATTGTGATAATTATTATCAAAATTGGAATTTAATTAAACAAGAATATCAGTGTTTCACAAATAATCAAAAAATTTAAAATTGAAAAACCAAAACCGGTAAAAATGAAAATTGAAAAAATCAAAGATATGGGATTTTTTAATAGGGAGTCTGAAACAGAGCAAATCGTAGATATTTTAAAATTCAATCCTCGCCTCATAACCTTTGTTTACGGACCGATAAACTCCGGAAAGACAACTTTAATAATGGATCTTATTGAAAATTTACCTCCCGATTATGTGGTTTTTTATGTAAACTTAAGGGGAAAGTTTATTTCAGATTACAGTGACTTTATTGAATCGCTGTTTGAGATCAACAGGGAGAGTAAAAAGAAAAGAGATACGATACAGGAGTTTACAAAAGGGGTTCTGGCAGGTGCAGGTAAATATTACGGCATTCCGATACCGGAAAATCTGTTAGATGTGGTATTTAAAGATAACGAACCGAAGAATGTGTTTGAATACATAACAGAAGTTATGAAGGAGATAAAGAGGAATAAAAGACAGCCCATTTTGATAATTGATGAACTGCAGGTCATCGGCGACTTAAAAATTGATGAATATTTAATTTATAAATTATTTAATTTTTTTATCCGGCTGACAAAGGAATTGCATTTATGCCATGTTTTTGCCCTGTCTTCAGATTCGTTATTTATAGAAAAGGTCTATAGTGAGGCAATGCTTCAGGAGAGATGTGAATATCTGCTTGTTGATGAATTTGACGAGCAAACAACAAAAAAGTTTTTAGGAAAGTATAATCTCGGCGGCGAAGAGCAGGATGTGGTGTGGCAGTATGTCGGCGGAAAACCCACACACCTGATAACAGCAATACTTGCAAAGATCAGTGGAACAGAAATAGAAAAAACCGCAAAGCGACTCCTGAAAATAAGAAAAGGACAGGTTGAGGAGGTTTTATATTCATTGAAAGATGAAGATAAAGAAATGTTTGATGAAGTTATTGGCATCCTTCGGAATTTCAGCGGGGATGATAAAATGAAATATGTTCATGTATCTCACGGCATAAGATTTTTAACGAAGCAGAATATTTTATTTGTGGATCCCGTTGAAAAAATAATAAAACCGCAGTCAAAAACGGATTTAATTGCAATAAGGGGGATTTTAAAGGAAATGAAAAATTAAATAAAATGACTTTAATGGATTTCATTTACGGATTAATAAACAGTGGCAGGGGTAATCAAAAATTGCAATAATTATTATCAAAACCGGAATTCAATGAAAGAAGAATATAAATGCTTTGTTAATGCCCAATAAATTTAATTATTTAACATAAAATGCCCTTCAACACAAAACAAATAAAACAGGAAGCCAGGGAAAACTTTGAAAAGGCATGGCTCAAAACAGCAGAACTGCTGCCGCAGGAAAGCAAAAAGGACTATACAACAGGTGCAGGCACTGAACATCCAATCCACGCTTTAATCCGGGATGTGAGAAAAATTTTCATTAAATTCGGTTTTTCAGAGGTTGAAAACCAGATTTTCATTTCCGAGGATGATGTCTATAAGCAGTACGGTCCTGAGGCGCCTGTGATTCTTGATCGGGTTTATTATCTTGCAGGTCTGCCAAGACCGGACATTGGTTTGAGCGATGATAAGATTCTTGAGGTAAGGGAAATTGCACCGTATATTAATATCAAAAATTTCAAGAAAATTCTGAGGGGCTACCGTGAAGGAGCGGTTGAGGGCGATAACATTCTTGAGGTGATGGTTAATGAATTAAAAATTAAGACCGAGCAGGCGTCAGGAATAATAAATTTATTTCCCGAATTCAAAAACATAACGCCTGTGTGCAGCAAGCAAACTCTCAGGTCTCACATGACAGCTGCATGGTTTCCGACACTTGAGGTGATGCAGGATTCCGAATTACCGCTGAAATTATTTTCAATCGGTCTTCGTTTCAGGCGGGAACAGAAACTTGACGCAACGCACCTGCGAGCGCATTACGGGGCTTCATGTGTTATAATGGATGACGATATTTCTCTCGCTTCAGGAAAAAAATTAACAGAGAAAATTTTAAATGAATTGAATTTTTATGATATTAATTTCGTTAAGAAAAAAGCAACTTCAAATTACTACGCTCCGGGCATGGAATACGAGGTTTTCTCGGAAAGTATTGAGGTTGCCGACTGCGGGATGTATTCGCCGGTCGCGCTTGTGAATTATGATATAAAAATTCCTGTCTTTAACCTGGGCTTCGGGCTTGAAAGGGTTCTCATGATAAGGGATAAAATCGGTGATGTCAGGGAACTTTTGTATCCTCAATTTTATAAAAATCTTGATTTAAGCGATGAACAGATTGCAGAGCAGGTGAGAATTGCTCATGAACCCGAAACTAAAGAAGGCAGGGAACTTGCAGGGAAAATTTCTAAAACCGCAAAAATTCATGCCGACGAAAAATCACCGTGCAGTTTTCCGGTGTATGAAGGCGATTTTCTTGATAAAAAAATCAGTGTTTCTGTTGTTGAAAAAGAAGACAACACAAAACTTTTAGGACCTGCTGCTTTAAATGAAATCTATGTTTATTGCGGGAATGTCTATGGTATTCCGAAAAACCCCGGAAAATTAAGCAGTGATTTGATTGAAGTGAAAAAGGACGGAATTAAAGTTAAATTTAATTTTCTTGATGCGGTTTCGTCAGGGATTGTGTATGAAATTGAAAATAAAATAAAGACCGTAAAGACCGGCAGTAAAAAAGGTTTGCTGCAGGTCAAGATGGCAAAAACCCCGTCTGATTTGAACATAGAAATTGCAAAAGCTGCAAGAAGGTTTATAACCTCAAAAAATAAAAAAATTATTTTAAAAGGTCCTGTTTTTATGAGTGTTGAAATTCAATGAAAATTTAATTTTAGAAAAATTTAAACGATGCCTTTTGTTGAAGGAATGTTGTCGTGAATGATTCTTGTTGCATCGTGCAAGGGCTTTTGCAAGTTTTACTTACGATGTGCTTCATTTCCCGGGTCAGGAAATATTTCACCGGTTTTGAATAGCAATTGTGCCGGCGATTGTTACGCCGCTAGCTTTTGCGGATGGTTATAAGAAGGGATTGAAAAACAGATTAATCAATCCAGACCACTGAAATTTTACTCACCTGGTTTGCGTTACTTCCTGAATAATTTTAAAAATTCATCTTTTGTATAGCCCGATTGTTTTATTATACTCATCAAAGTAGTGGGCTTTATTTCTTTTTTCACAGGCACGGTAACAATCCGTGTCCCTTCAGGCAGTTTCTTTTTCATCCGTATGTGGCTTCCTTTTCTCCCGACAGCATTAAACCCTTCCTTTTGAAGGGCTTTTAGTATTTCATGCCCCGACAGCACAGGCAGTTTCCGGTGTTCCGACATTTTCTTTATAAGTAATCTCAAAAGGTTGGACTACCGTTTCCGGGATTTTTGCATCCTCATCTTCCAAATATAATTCCACCGCCTCTTTCAGCATTTCAACGGCTTCTTCAACTGTCTCTCCCTGGCTTGCAACTTCTAATTCCGGGCATAGCGAAGAATATCCGCCGCCCTCCTCTTTTACCAGAACCGCTGTTAGTTTTAGTTTCATAATTTAATTTAAATTTGAATGTTTAAAAATTATTGGTTGCCTCGACAGGTTGTAAGACAATTAAGTCAAAAATTGAAATTTATAATAAATTCATGGATAATTAAAACTAAATTCTGAATTAGTATAATATTTATATGATTTTTGTAAAATTCGCAAAATCTATCTGTATTCTCTTACAGCCTGTCGAATGTTCTAAAACTGGAAATATCAAAAATTTTTAGGCATATCACACTTAATTTAAGAATTATCTTAATTTGTAATATAATCACAATTACAATGAGTCAAGTAACACTCGCCGGTAAGAAAATTGAAAAAAGCAGAAAATATGGTGTAGATTTGGGTGAAAGGGGGATCTATGACACGCGAAATCCGTTAAATGAGTTAACGGGCAAGGAATGGACATATTTTATCAAATCGGTACATGTGACTGATTATCCTGATGAAGAACTAAAATTATGGGGGTATTTAAATGACTCGCTTATTCAAACAATGTATTCTACAAACGGAAACGAATCACATGGGCATAATTTAAGAAAAATACATCCTTCACCAAAACCCCCCCAACTTATGGCAGAGTTAATAAATTTTTTCACCATGGGAAACCAATGGGTTTTAGACCCATTTATGGGTGTTGGCGGGACACTCCTTGGTGCGTCCTTATTATCTCCTAAAAGAAATGCAGTAGGAATCGATCTTGAACCAAATTATATTGAAATTTATAAAAAAGTGTGTGGTCAGGAACATTTAAAGGAGCAGACATCTGTGGTCGGAGACGCCAGAACTTTAGATGATTATCCTGAAGTTAATGAGAGAAAGTTTGATTTAATATTAACTGATCCACCTTACGCGATGATGTTATCAAAAAAGAGAACTGGCGGCTCAAGAAAAAAAGGAACGGGGTACTCAACACCATTTACGGAATCACCGCTTGATCTGGGAAATCTGGATTACCGGGGGTTTTTAAAAGAATTAAGAAAAATTATTGGAAATACAATAAAATTCTTAAAGAATAAAAAATATCTTGTTATTTTCTGCAAGGACTTGCAGCCAACAAAAGAACACCACAATATGCTCCATGCAGACATAGTTCAGGAATTTTCAAAAATAAATGATATTCAATTTAAAGGATACAAGATATGGTATGATAAAACAATAAATTTATATCCGTATGGTTATCCTTTTTCTTTTGTTGCTAATCAATTACATCAATATATTTTAATATTTAGGAAAGAAGTATAGAAGTATAAAATATGGCAAAAAGAACGTTTGGATGGATTCAGGATGCTGGAAGATTGGGTCAATTGAGAAAAGCAGTTGAAGTTTTCAGTGTGGAAAAATTAAACGCAACGGAAAGTCAAAAAATTGTTGGTGATGCGCTTAATATCGGACGCTGGGCAGATGAGAACTATACGAGATTTGCAGAGGCGTTGGGATATGTTGAATATGATAGGGAAACAGACGATTTTTCAATTACCGATCTGGGTATAGATTTACTGAACTCTAAACCCAAGTCAGATGAAGAAAAAAGAATTTTTGAAATTGGTTTATTATCGTATCCTCCTGCATGTAGGGTGCTTGATTTGTTAGTCAGAGGCACACATTTAACAAAATTTGAAATCGGTGAGAAATTAGGGTTTCAAAATGAACGGGGCTTTCTTCATTATCCACAGGAGCAATTTGTAAAGGAGCACCATAACGCAAAAACACATAAGGAAAAGAACAGGATAATATCAAACAAAGAGAGCACAATTGATAAATACGCAAGAATGATAGCCGGGTATCTCTCACAGATGAGATGGGTTGAACCATTAGAAAAGGAGTTGATTTATGTTGAAGGGAAAACAAAATACTCGGCAAGAATTCCACATGCGTATAAAATCACAGATCGTGGAAGGCAAGCATATAGGAAAGCAGCAGGAACAAGTACACAAAGAAAAATCTGGAAAAATATATCTTATGAGATGTTGGCGTCAAGAAAACAGGCAGGATCCTCTTTATTAAGGCAAAGGAGGGCATTGATATTAGAATTTTTGAATAAGAAAAGAGGAAAAGCGGTTGATATGCACAGTGTGAAGGATTTTTTAGATAAGAATGATGTTGATTGTGAAGAAAACGAAATAATAAAGGATATTGAAGGTTTGATAAATACAGGTGTCTTAATACAAAAAATAGGTTCAAAATTTATCCTGACCGAGAAACTTAAATTGAATTTTCCACTATTCAAAGAAGATATAAATGAACTTAATAAAGAAGTTGAAAAGAGCATACGAAGATTGCATTCAGAATTAACACATATTACACGCATTGATTGTACTTTTGTGGATAAAATATTGAGAGAAGCATATAGCGGAACAACTTTATCCAGAGAATTTGAAAAATCCGTTTACAGATTGTTTAATGAAATAATTGGTTTTGAAGGAATATTGCTGGGGGGTCCAAGAGAGCCAGATTCGTTATTCTGGTATCGTGCAAAAACAAAAGACAGTTCGTATGGGTTAATTGTTGATGCAAAAGCATATTCCACAGGATTTAAGATTACTTCAAACGCACAGAGAGCGATGGTTGATTATATTTACAATTTCAGGGATGTTCTGGAAAAAGAATATAAAGTAAAAAATACACATTATATATGGGCAACAAGTTATTACAACGGAACAAAAAAGAAATTCAACTTCCATATAAATCAGATAGAAAAGCAATCCTCTGCGAAAGGTTCTTTATTGCCAATGAACGAGGGGTTATATCTTGCTGAAAAAGTGAATTCTTATAAAAAAGGGGTTATATTGGGGGATATAGAGCCATTATTTTGTTCTAATGAGGTAATCACGCGCAAGACGATAGATTCTATTATTTGATTAACTATTATTCTCTGTCCTAACATAAAATAACAACTCCTCTAATTCATTTCCTTTATGATTTTTAATACCGTTCCCATTACTTTTATATCTCCTATATCTTTGCCGGTACTCTATCGGCTCCCCTCTCAATGATAGGATTCTTATGATCTCATTGTAAGGAATAATACCTTCTGTATTATAACTAAATATTATGTGCTTACATTTGGCATTCATTATCAAATCTTCAAATGCAGATGCGCATTTATTTAAGTAACAATAATCGGATTTTTGTTCATTATAATTTCGCAGTCCTGTTTTATTATCTCTTATTTTTTTATCCCACACAGCAATACTCTCAAGTATATGGTAATTTGATGCATATTGTCTTGTATTATAAGGAGGGTCAATATAAAGAACATCCGGTGAAATTTTTCTTACCAACTGATTTGCGGATTCTTTATAGCAATAATGTTTTATATTGCTTTCTATCAAATTCAGAACATTCAACAAAAGCGGTTTAAACATTCTTTGATCATTTATTTTTAAAAAAGCACCGTAAGTTCCGGCAATGTTTGATATTGACGGCACTTTTTCCAATAAAGTACAGAGGAGAACATAAAATTCAATTTCATTAATCTTTCCCTCGTTTTTCCATTCTTCAATTTTATCCCTTATAGCATCAATCTTTTTTCCATTTTCATGGGAAAAATAATTTCTTTTATATTTACTCATTGATTTTTTTGTTCCCTCTAATGTAAAATTTTTAAAAATGAAACCTTCTCTGCCTTTTGAATCATTTAAAAATTGAATTACTTTGGATATATTCGGTTTTTCAATAATCCCTGAAAGCCCGCTAAATTTTGGGATTTTATTGTTTTCAATGTATGCTTTTTGAAAAACATAGGAACAGGTCATAAAATCATTTGAAATTATTTGAAATCCTTTGTTTTTAAAAAACTTTGCGACATTTGCGGTTCCACTGAATATATCGCAGAATATGCCATTACAAATATCCCTTTCTTCTATTGGTTTGTATATGAAATCCAATAAATTTGATTTATTTCCTATGTACCTCATATCAATGTATTAATTTTAGAAAAATTTAAATTCTCCCTTTCGTTGAAGGAACATCCCCGTGAACAATTCTCGTCGCATCATAAAGTGCTTTTGCAATG
>Ga0209427_10004193_pt1 | contig 16708 bp, 13 predicted proteins | sample DeeMarSWOR136_30_FD_187465 | JGI IMG/M metagenome (GOLD analysis project Ga0209427, IMG submission 187465) | Marine sediment microbial communities from White Oak River estuary, North Carolina - WOR-1-36_30 (SPAdes) (version 2) | ecosystem: Environmental > Aquatic > Marine > Intertidal zone >...
GATGTGGAAAATATTAAGGTCATTCTTGCGACGGATTGTGGCAGTACAACAAGTAAAGCCCGGTTCTTCATGAAGATAGGCGACGAGTTCAGGTACGTGATCAGTGGAGAGGCGCCTACGACGGTCGAAGCGCCGTATGCAGATGTAACCCTAGGGGTTCGGAACGCTGTGAGAGAAGTGGAGGAACTTACAGGGCACAAACTTCTGTCCCCTCAAGGCATTATCATATCCAAGCAGAGCAACAAGGTGGGCGTCGATCTCTACGTGACCACCAGTAGTGCAGGAGGAGGTCTGCAGATGATGGTGACCGGCGTCGCCAGCACGCTGACCGCGGAGACGGCGGAAAGAACGGCGCTTGGCGCCGGCGCCATCGTCATGGACGTGATGGCTGCAGATGATGGACGCAAACTCTACGAGAAGATCGAAAAGATGCGTTCTCTTCGACCGGACATGATTCTTCTCGCGGGCGGAACAGACGGCGGCAACATTTCCCACCTCGTTGAGATGGCAGAGTCGGTGGTGGCCGCCGATCCTCAGCCACGGTTTGGATTGGAGTACCAGTTACCCATCGTGTATGCCGGAAACATCAACGCGCGGGACGCAATTTCAAAGATCTTGGGAGAAAAATACGTTGTCAAGATCGTGGACAATGTTCGCCCGACGATGAATATCGAGAACACCGAGCCGGCGCGGAACGCGGTCCACGAATTATTCATGGAGCACGTGATGTCCCATGCGCCGGGCTATGACAAGCTGATGACGTGGACGTCAATCCCCATTATGCCGACTCCCGCGGGAGAGGGAATGATGTTTCGAGTTGCGGCCGAGCTGTATGACAAGACCGTTATTGGGGTCGGTCTAGGGGGCGCCACGACCAACATATATTCCGTCTATGAGGGCAAATTCGTTCGAAGCGTGAGCGCGAACCTAGGAATGAGCTACAGCATTTGTAATGTGTTGAACTCCGCGGGGGTGGCGAATGTCACGCGCTGGATCCCGTTTGAAATCGATGTTCGTGATCGGTTGGGGAATAAGATGATTCGCCCGACGACCATTCCGCAGACCATCGACGATTTAGTCATTGAGCATGCTGTCGCGAGGGAGGCGCTGCGGCTGGGCTTTCAACACCATAAGCTCCTGGCGAGGCCGCTCCTTGGCGTCACACGCTCACAGGAAGAGATGTTTCAACGCATGCTGGACCGAGAGGAATACGGTAAAACCTACATCGATATGATGAACATCGATTGGATTGGCGGAACCGGAGGCCTCCTGTCGCACGCACCTGATAGGGTGCAGTCTGCCCTCATCCTCATCGACGGGTTCCAGCCTGAAGGCGTGACCATGCTCGCGCAGGACAGCGTGTTCATGATGCCGCATCTGGGCGTGCTCTCGACGGTGCATCCGAAGGCCGCCATGGAAATCTTCGATAAGGATTGCGTCGTACACCTCGGAACCTGCATCGCATTCCGAGGCACCCTTTCCCCCATCAAGGAGCAGAAAATAGCCGATGTCCAATTAGAGATGGCGGATGGCCAGGTAATGGACCACGAAGCCATGTTCAACACCATGACACGGATCCCGCTGGGCGTGGGCGAATCAGCCCACGTCACCATACATCCCGTACGCGGCTTCGATGTGGGTTCCGGGTCGGGCAAGAGCTGGAGTGGAGAAATCACGGGAGGTGTCGCAGGAGTTATCATCGATGCACGCGGGCGACCCCTAGAACTTCCCACCGAGAGCCTGGACCGGCGAAGACTGCTTCTTGAGTGGTTAACGGCGTTACAAGTCTATCCACCCGAGTACTTAGACCATCTTTCGAAGGAGGCACAGTAATGTCTCAAGCCTTTACGCCCGGCCTTAAGCGGAAAACCCTTGAACGCATCGTGAAGACACGATTTCTCCCCATCGAAGGCGAGGTGCTGGTGGAGAAAGGAGCGCGAGTTGACGCCACACAGTCAGTAGCCCGAACCCTCGTCCCGGGAAAGGTCTATTCCTATCCCCTCGCGCCACTCCTCGGTCTGCAACCGATGGAGAGCCTCGAAGGCCAAGTGAGGGTGCCGTATCAGCTGGAACGCTATCTCCGGAAGAAGCCCGGTGAGGCAGTTAAAGAAGGCGAAGTGATAGCGCTGAACCAATACTTCTTCGGCTTATTCAAAAAGACATTTGAGTCCCCCATCAACGGATTAATTGACACCTATTCCAACTACTCTGGCAGTATTTTTCTACGGGAGAAGCCCGAGCCCCTTGAACTCTCTGCGTACATTCCCGGCATCGTAACCGAAGTCTTTCCGTCCGAAGGCGTGACTGTCGAGACCTTAGCAGCAATTATCCAAGGAATATTAGGCGTGGGCGGCGAGGCACACGGGGAGATTAAGGTCGTGGTCAGCGGCCCGGATGAGTTAGTGACGGCTGATCAGATCGATGCTGAGTGTAAAGGGAAAGTCTTGGTGGGTGGCATCGGGATGACGGAGGACGCGCTTCAAAAGGCGGTTGAGGTGGGGGCGAGTGCAGCGGTGGTCGGAGGTATGCCTCGAGCGGTTTTAGGCGCCTTCATGGGATACGAGATTGGCGTGGCAATTACAGGGCACGAGGAGGTGGGATTAACCCTCATCATCACGGAAGGCTTTGGCCACATCCGGATGTCCGAGAACACCTTCAAGTTACTGAAGCGGTTTGAAGGAAAATTAGCATGCGTCAACGGCGCCACCCAAATCCGGGCAGGCGTGGTTAGACCCGAGATCATCATTCCCCGACTTGAGCTTGACATCGAGACGACACAGATCGATGACGAAGCGGATCTTCTCGTCTCAGGCCTAGTACGGGGGACGCTGGTACGGGTGATTAGAGAACCATACTTTGGAATGCTGGGAAAAATAACGCGACTGCCCGTTGATCCCCAGACTGTGGAGACCGGCTCCTACGTGAGGGTACTAGAAGTAGAGCTCGAAACTGGCGAACAAGTGATCGTGCCCAGAGCGAACGTAGAGATCATTGAAGAGTGATCTTCTCGTCTACGTCAGACGCCCCACCCCACTCCTCGTTTATTGTGATCTAGCCGAGAACCGATACCCGTAGCGGTTGAACTTCCATGGTTCACGTAACGCATACAACCATGTTATTTAAGAAGGGACAGCGACGTTATTATGGTGAAGTCTTCGGGCAGCTTACAGCACACGAAAGGATAGGTAGTGTATGATGACGATGATCTCGTCCAACGTAGAAAGCCTGGGCTCGAAGGAGACGAAAGCATGTCATGACGCACTATGATGTACTCTTCTTGCATCCGCCCCGAGTCTTCAAGGGTTTCTGGAGAAAACTGCGTGAGAAGCCTGAGCAAAAGCTGCGGCCTCAATTCTGTTTCGTGCCCATGGGCCTCTTTAGCTTGGCTGCAGACTTGGATGAACGGGGATACGCGGTCAGCATCGTAAACCTCGGGATTGAGCAGGACCTTAACCGCTTTTTCAACGTGAAACGCTATATCCAGTCCGTTCAAGCAAAGATATTTGCTATTGATCTTCAGTGGGTGCTAAGCAGTTCGGGCGCCATGGCCCTTGCGCGGGTCTGTAAACAGTATCATCCCAACAGCTTGGTCGTGCTGGGAGGAATGACAGCGACGTGGTTCCACGAAGAGATTCTGAGAACCCATCCCTTCGTTGACGTCGTCCTGCGTGGCGAAGCGGATTATTCCCTTCCCCAAGTGGTCGAGGCTGCGTTTAAGAGCCAGGGATTGACGGAGGTGGCGGGGATATCCTATCGTCAGGGAAAGCACATAAAGCAGACTCATACGGGCAGCATACTTCGAAATTTGGACAGCATCGACCCGACGCGCCTCGAACTGCTTGCAAACTACGAGAAGTACGTCTATGCGGGTGTTTATCAGTGTGGGAGAACGGGATCAAAAGACGGCGTGTCGTCAGAGAGCGCTTTATGGTATCCCGTGCTTCGTGGCTGCTCGTATAATTGTGCTCATTGCGGAGGAGGACAGCGCGCTTATCGCGTGTTAACGGGTCGGGACGAGATTGCTCTTCGCTCGCCTAGGAAGGTAGCTGATGATTTACAAATCCTTGCGGATAAGGGCGTCCAACGTATAAAGTTCAGTCACGATCTTGAGATCGGGGGCGAGAAATACTACCTGACCCTGCTTCAGGAAGTGAGAGAACGAAACCTCGACATCGGAGCGTACGTTGAAGTCTTTCGGTTACCCACGCAGAAATTTGCCAGCGAGATGGCTCGAACGTTCCACAGTCCTGCCTTTGCCCTCTCACCGGAATCACCCCACGAGCAGGTCAGAAGATTGATTGGGCGTGGCTTCTCCAATCACGAGTTTTTTAAGGCCTTAGACGGTCTAAAAAAAGAAGGAATCGCGGCGCGAGTCTTTTTCACCGTGGGTCTCCCGGGCGAGGTCCCGCATCCGGATCCAGGATGGGGGAGGTGGCTTACGCGTTTCAAGAAGTTCTTGGAGGATGTTATGGCCCATGGCGGGCTTCCGCTTCCTCCGACGGTATACACCATTGACCCTAATTGTCTCATGGCGGTCAACCGTGATAAGTATGGGATTAACCTGTTGTTGAAGACGTTTGCGGATTACGAGAGAGTGAGTGCGTCCGAGAGCGATCTGGACTGGATCGGTCATGAAACCAAGACGCTGTCGCAGGTTGATATTGGGGTTCTCACCAGTGTTTCAGCCCTGACGGTGCATTCCGACTTGATGAGAATGAACGTCCAGAACGCGTAACGTAAAAAAAAGGCGGGAAAGAGGTTAAGGATTCGTTATCAAACCTCTACGCCCGCGACGGGTTTTTGGAGTCCGAGTATCTTTCGCCAGCCAACCAATGCGTCCACCGCGATTAATAAGGCAACGACGATCATGGGTATCCAGCCCGCGTATTGTGGGTACGTCGTGAAGTCCATGTACCAGCCTATGAGGACGGCGATTCGTTGGATATAGAGCGTGCCACACATGAATCCGATAGCCATCGCTGAGCCCCACGTGGCTATCTTCCGTAATCCTCGCGTTTGAGGCTCATACTTTCTCAGGTTCAGAAAGTAAAACGCGGTGATAAACGTCGTGCCTAAGGTCACTAGATATGAGAGATCTGTCACAGAGAACCGCATATAGTTGAGTAGACTAGCGATGTTACTCATCCACGTTGTGCCCTCACGTATTCCCAACACAATGGCTAACAGGAAGCCATTGACGATTCGATAGACCGTAATATAATTGGGCGAGAAGAAGGTGTAGCTCAGCAAGCCCAGGATGAGGGGCACGATCAGCAAGATGTTTGTGGCGGGATCTGTGTTAAGGGGTATGAGGATTCCACGATTGATGGTGTCGAAGGCTACGAGAAGCCCGTGCGCAGTCATGAAGCCCAGCGTAATGTTCTCGAGGAAGCCATAGAAGGGATGCATTTTATAGAGATAGCTCCATATCCCGAGTACTACAAAGGTCACAACGAGGTTTCGCCAGACTTCGGGAAGAATGGTCTGTTCTACCAATCCAGTTAACATTCTATGTTTTCCTCCTTCGCAGGTGGTACTGAATGTTTCGGGCTAGCATTCCGACGATTAGAAAGAGACAGCCCATACTCATAGCAAACATCACACTCATGTTTGTACCTGTGTATCCTGACAAGAGTTCAAACTCTGCACCGCCTCGGTTTCCGCCCAATAATCCATGCACCAGATCCGCCATATATTGAGGTATATAGCTTCTGAGTTCCATAGCATTCAATTCAGCGATGTACCGTTTGTTGTATGTTAGGACATAGCTTTGGACATGAGTGGTCAGACCTCGGGAGCAAAGGGTTATCGTGAGCTTAATTCGTGGATCATTGAGCGTTAAGACGTCACTTATTATGGGGATGTCAGTTAAGGGTGTGCCCGCGTAGTCAACAGACATAATGTGTAGATTCGCGCAGAAGGCTAGTTCTGAATCCACCGAGGCACCCTGGGGCTTTGCACCGGGTATTGCGCCTAAATAGACAAAGTTTTCACCATATTCTGGACTATCGGCTAACCCTCCGTACTCGTTTGAAAGAAATTCCGCGGCTAAGGGTAACGCGTCGGGCTCCGTGACGAAGTAGATGACTTTGTAATTCCTGTCATGCATGTATTTGATGATAAGTTCTTCCGATGGACCGGTTTCCGTGACTTCCGATGCAATGATTTTGGCATCACAGAGTACGAGGTCCCCTGCCTCTAGACCTGAAATCTCATCCCAGAAGCCTTGCGTGTAGGGAGCGATCGGTAAGGGCATTGCGACAGGGACGTAGAGAGAAACTATCATGACGATGGTGAGAGCTAAGGCGATGATCCGTGGGTCGTCAATACTCAGCCCGTAGGTCTCTTGCGCACTTTCCGGCGTGAAACGTCCGCCGCGATCGCGTTCTTCGTTTGACATCTTACATCGCCGCCCTCAGTCTTTCTCTGCCTAGGAATATCCGAATCATCATCATGGTCGCAGCAGCAGTAGCAGCAATGGTCCAACCGGTCTGTAGACCGCCCTGTGCATACATTGACCACCAGTCGCCAAAGATCTTGGTGGGGGGAAGGAATATCTCTCCCAACGGACTGGCGCCAAGGATGGAGATAATGAGAAACGTCAGAATGATTCCCGAGACGAAGCTTCGCGCCACGTACGCTCGGATGAACGCGGACGCAAAGTTGTATCCAACCACAGCCAGCATCGCAGCATAAGCCGCGTTTGGAATCATATCATTGACATCCAAGTAGTAGGGATCGTACAGTCCAACGACTATCCCTGCGATGAGGGTGAGTACGAAGGCCGCGAAGAAGCTCATGGTGTTAAATCGATCAAAACCACGGTTTCTTTTCAGCCGATCATATTGCCCCCGAAGCAGGGTGATCACCGATATTGGCAAGATGACGGGAAGCGCTAAGGTGTTCCAACTATTGATCTGCGACACGTAGGGTAGTCCCCCTACGACGAATTGGCTGACAATGCAGTAGATGAGAAGCAGGGTTGTGAGAGCGGTAAAGATCTTCATGGGTGTTGAAAGCCGTATCTCTTCGAAGGTTGTTGTCACTTTACCTCAACTCCATATGCCAATCCAAAAGAAGATTGTGCCCACAATATATAGCGCCTGATAGACCCAGCGAATGTAGTCCTCACACGCAAGAGAAACCCGCTCCGTGCGAGAGCCCCCCACATACGTGGCCATCTGCCGCGTCTCGGGACCGATGACCCAGTAGTCGGCGGTGGCTGCACCGAGGTTCTGCTCCCAGCCCCCGAGGGCAGAGAACTGAAGCGCGCCCACCCGATAAGCCATATCCGACAGAATCATCCCTGCTGCCGAGTGAAGCCACCCATAGAGAGCTAAGCCTCCGCAATTGAGCTTGGAGATCAGCGAAGTCGTTCCTGCAACGTAGCCACCCAAGCCCTCCATGTAAATCGCGTCGTCGGCGTTGTACAGCTCGGGGTGACCGCCCTCAACGTATCCCTGCCGGATGAAGTCGGAGCAGAGGGTGACATATGCGGGAACCATCCCTGTGACGATCAGTCGGACTTTCAGGGGTCCGCCAATTTTCGCGCAGTGCTTGAGAAGCTGAGCAGCGCATATAACGTATATCAGACTCCAGTCCTGACTCTGTCCAATGGTGTGGAGAAAAGGTCTGTTGGTTTCTGCGCAGACCCGCACCATCTCTTCCATCCCGTCGAGTTGTGGCAGTCGTCTCAGCTCCGGGGTCTTTTTGGTCATCTCATAGTAGAGAAAGGTGAGTATGCCGACTCCGTAAAGCAGTAAGCCATACCATAAGCCATTGATGTTACCGACAAATTCTATTTGACCAACATCGAACATGTTCGCACCAACCTTTTTTCAACACTATTATCTGCTACTGACAATATAAGCCTTACTAAAAACATGTAATTACGGAGAAAAAACATGACCTCAGCTAACAACACACGGAATTTCCATATTTTTATGGAAAAGCGGGAAACTCCTTCTTACTCCGCATCACTGCAATAGGCTGCGAGTGCTGTTCCGTACGTCTTCCGCTTGTTCGTCAATAAGCTTTGAGACGGCGTCGAAGCTGATGGCGGTCGTGGTTCCGACGCCAGTCACACACACGGCGCCTACAGCTTGCCCAAACAGCATCATCTCCCGCAACTCGGTGAGAGACAATTCCTTTAGATTTATTCCCCGCTCCTTCTCCAACCGAGTATAGAGAGAGTAGAGTATCCCCGAGCAGAAAGCGTCTCCGGGACCCGTCGGATCGATCATGCTAACATTGAACGCTTGTTGACGTAATCCAAGCCTCCTCGTTCGTACAAGTGCTCCTCCCTCGCCGAAAGTAATGAAGGCCATTTGGACTCCTTGCTGCATAAACAAATCGCTGGCGGCGGTTACATCATTTGTTCCTGTATACTGCGAGGCTTCAAGATCGTTGAGGTGAAGAATGTCTGTGTACGTCAGAATGTCGCGGGCTTTTTTTCGTGAGGGGAGCGGTGTATCCAAAAAAGTGAGGCAGCCCAGTTGTTGGGCTTCATGAAGTACAACATCGATCTTCTCGTTGAGGTGTCCACCCAGGGCGCCCGCATAAAACAGCGAGGGTTTAACTTCACGCAATAAGTCACTGACCGCTTCAAGATCTAAATAATGGCTGGCGCCTGGGGCGAAGTGGTTTCGTCGTTTTTCGCCTTTTACGACTAAAATCACGTTTTTAGACGTATCGATTCGCCCAATTTTTTGCAGGTTTAAGTTGATCTTGAATTTCCGAAGTTCTGCCTCAATAAATTGGCCGAACACATCGTGTCCGATGGCAGCTGCAAGATAAATATTGGGTGGAGGCAGACCTAGTTTCACGAGGTCCCTTGAAATGTTTGTCGGGTGCCCGCCGACATGTAGCTGTATGCCTTCAGACGGCTGAGCGCTTTGACCTGGATCCGCTACCTTGGGTAGTCCCGCTGCGATGATGTCGGCCACAGCGCCTCCGATGAGAAGGACCTTGATCTTCGTCTTATTCATAGAATCCTCGAAGACATACTAAGTAATCAGATTTAAATTTTACCTACATGGGGACGTCGAAGACGTCGCCCATCATAGCTGGGTCGCCTATGTATCCCGTCCAGTGACGGCTGGAAGACGCCTTGTTTGCCTCTCGTATACCTCGGACCCCTCTTCAGGCGCTAGGTTGGTATGAGGTCCCATATGGTTTGCTGTATCAGCCGTTTAACATCGCCCTTCGGCGCCATGTCCTTCAGCTTCTCATAGACTTCGCGGCTGAAGCGCACAGGAACCAGATGCCACTTCAGTGGCTTCCCGAGGATGTCTCTAACCCGTTTCCTCGTCTCTTTCTCCGTCAACGGGTCTTCACGAATTTCTTCGAGCACCATGAGTTGCTGTTCCGGCCTCAGTCTCAGCAATGTTTGGGCGTGGCTTACGGTTATGGTTCGGCGCCGAACGGCTTCCCTCACCTTCGGGTGAAGTTTGAGAAGTCGCATCCTCTTCGAAACGTAGGGTCGGCTCTTGCCCACCCGTCTCGCGATGGCTGAGATCGTTATTCGCATCGCCTTCAGCGCCGCGTACGCCTCCGCCTCGTCAAGGGGGTCTAAGCCTTCGCGTTGTAGGTTCTCCACCAGCCTCGTCTCCAACGCTTCATCTGGCTTCAGTGCCTTCTCAAGAATCTGGGCAGGAACCGTGTTCAGCCCGGCCTTCCGAGCCGCCTTCGTGCGTCGCTCGCCTATGAGAAGCCGATAATACCCTTCCTCTGCCACTGGCTCGACTGTGATTGGCTGGAGGACGCCGTGTCTCGCTATTGAGGCGGTGAGTTCATCGAGGCTATTATCGTCACCAAGGGTCTTCCGTAATCCCTCTTCAACAAGGATGGACTCAAGGCCTATGTACGCGAACTTTGCCATTATATATCACATAGTATTATGCTTCATGAACAGTATATAATTATTACTAATTAATCTAAATATACAAACCTGAATATTTAATAAACATTATATCATGCGTCCTATGCAGCATCTGAATAGCTTGTTTATTCCTTGTTTCTGGAAAAAAAGGCATTGTTTTTCCATTGGGGCGTCTACGTGGTGTTACAAGCCGTGAGAGACCTATAGTCGCGACGGGATACGTGTATGTGAGGGAATATCACGCACGAGATCGGATAGAATATCAAAAGAGAGCCTCATGGTTCCCCACCCTTGAAGAGGAACATCTACAGACAGCGATACTGCTTTAAAAACGATCAGCCAGACCAGATACGAGAAGGCCTCTTGAAGAGCATCGTAGGTCCCTGAAGCCTCATTAGCGTTATTGGAATCCTTGTTGTTGGTGAAGGCAATATAACGACGTGGAAGGTCAACCTAACTAGTTTGGAAGATATGGGACCTGATCGTCACCATCCACCATAAGGGATATATCGAACACGACACCATGTTGCCTCAAAGTTCTTTACTGTAAAGTGATCCAGTTACAGGCCTTACCTGTAATCCCTCTAGGGTGGTGGACATAGAGGGATAACTGAAAAGGTTTATAGAGAAACAACCTATTAGAGAACGGGACTGCGTTGACGCGCGATCTTGAAGTACCGTTGAAAAAGCTCAACCTCGATATCTTCTTATACCCTGAGAAGTATAGCAGGCCACTGCCCATTGAGAAGATCGTCGCCGACACGAAGGTTGACGCTGAGGGAGTGAAGCGGTATAAAGAACAGCTTGCTGCGGGAAAGCAGCTGCGGCCCATTGTGGTGGTGAAGCATCCTCGCAAGAACGTGTATGCAGTGGTGGATGGGCATCACCGCTTTTTCGCCCAATTAGAGTATGGGACGAAAGAAGTCGCGTGCGCCGTAATCGATGACTTGACGGGCTTCATGTTTCGGTTAACTAAAGACGGATGGCTTCAACCCCACCCACGACTCACCAAGCACGTCCGCGTACCGATACTGGAATTCCATCAAAAGCTTGACCAAAGCATTAATCGCGAACTCCGTCACAACATGAAGACGTTTCTGACCGACTTTCACAGAAACACTGAGAAGCTTATCGAGGCCTTCAGAGAATTTATGGACAAATCGCTCCAGGCCAATAGGGGCAGCTAGCTCAAGATACCCTTTGAGCACTTATGATTAGGGTATCGTATTCGATGGGGTAGTGACGCAAAGACGGGAGGAAGCCTCCCCCTCTATACTGAAAGGAAGCGGGGTACATGTACTCATCACAATACACAAGGGAGCAGATCAAGGGAGGGGAATCGGATGCTGTCTGAGATGCGAGATATGTAAGTGTTACAGAGTACGTCAAGCACAGCCTACAGGCAAATGGTTGCCGTGGGACGTAGAAGGGAAGCAACAGGTACCCAAGCTGAAAACTTAGCGGTTCGAAGCCGGTTCTCCGATTCTGCACCCATTAACTTTAATAATGTATTTTCGATTTACGGGGTACGAGGAGAGAAAACGTTGCCAATCAATTTGGATGCGTTGGTGATCAACATCGTTGTGTCCACCATCATTGTTTCTCCCGCTCTTTGGCTGTCCGGCCGATTAGTCGTTGGTAAAGAACAGGCCAAATTCGGTGACGCTGTACTTACGGTCGTCGTTGGAACGGTGATTGGCGGAATCTTTGGCGCCTTCTTCACCGGCGTAATCGCCTCTATCGTCCAGCTGGTAATCTGGCTCGGGTTGGTGAGGCACTACTTTGAGTGCGGATGGATCGCAGCGCTCGGCATCTCCATATTAGCGGTCATTCTGTTCATCATCGTAGCGGTGGCGTTAGGCTTGGTCGGAATCACCCTCTTCACCGTCTTCTTTTAACGCTCAGAGGCGGTATCGACACGTTGACGATAGCGATGCCCCGGGGATGCTGACCGCCGAAATCAGATGGAAACAGAGCATGGTGGAGAAACAAAGTGTCTAGAAGGGCCTTAAGCCGTACCTCCTATTGAGTTTCTTTTTCTTCCAAACTACTTCGGTCGGTGGCGATGGCGATCTATGCGAGGTTACGTCGTAGAGTAACGATCGTATTGTTCTACGGCTAGCTATGGTGTTATGTTGTAGCTTGCTTGTGGGAAGCCTGCTCCCATTATTCCTTGAAAAAGGTTTAAAAACGAAACGAAGAATATACATTCAGATGGAGAATCGTGTGCCATGGTTTATTGTTCTAATTGTGGCAAACAGAATGAGGAGGGCGCGGAGTTTTGCGTCGATTGTGGGGCGGCCCTCAGTGCTGTGACGGGCGAGAAGCGATGGGATGAACGGGGACGACGACGGGAAGCCGAGTGCTTCGGGCTTCCCCGAGGCGGCGCAGTCTTCGGTCTGTTTATCGGCGTAATGATCCTTTTGCTTGGCCTTCAGCAGGTGTTAGGATTTAACCTTGATCTGGGTCCCTTTGTAATCATCGTTGTCGGACTGCTCTTTGTCGCAGGCGCCCTCTACGGTCTAGTTCGCCGAAGAAGCTGACAAGCCCCTTCTCCGACCAGTAAAGGTGCTTGCGGGCCCAAGGAGCCGTTAATCTTCAGGTAACTTCATAAAGAGTGGGTTTCAGAGCCCACGCTTCGAGTACATTTTTAAAAGACCCTTAGCAACATGCTCTTCGTGGACTGGTAGTACCCGCAATGAAAGTTCTTTTTGTTGAGCCTCCGAAGGACATATGGTTCGTGATGGGCGAATACTTGCCTCCGCCTTATGGCATTATCCAACTTGCAGCATACGTGGAAAGAGAAGTTGACGGGATTGAGATAGAGGTATTGGACTGTAACGCGGAACAGGTAGACTGGAAAGGGTTAGAAGAACGCGTGGAAGCCTTTAGTCCCGATATTGTGGCATCAAGCGCGTTGGCCACGTGTAATACGTACGTGGTCGTCCGAACCCTTGAAGTCGTGAAAGCCGTCGATCCTTCCATCTTAACGGTCACGGGCGGCCAGCATTTTACCGCAACAGCCGAAGAGAGCCTTGAACAATATCCTGAAATCGACGTCATCGTTCGAGGAGAAGGTGAACTAACGCTCACCGAACTGATAAAGGCGGCGCGTCGGCGGCGGTCTTTTGCTCAGATAAAGGGCGTATCATTCAGAAACAACGAGAAAACCATTCACACCCCTCCGAGACCCCTGATAGACAACCTAGACCAGCTCCCCTTTCCCGGCTACCATTTCGTTGAAGACGTCATTCATAAGTATCACTTTAAGGCGATGGTTGGGATTAACGCGCCGTATGCCTTGATCGAGGGGTCGAGGGGCTGTCAGCATCGGTGCACGTTTTGTTCTCAGTGGTGCCATTGGAGGGGAACGTGGAGGACCAAGTCCCCGAAACGCATTGCCGAGGAAATGGTGTTCTGCTACCAAAAGTATGGAAGCCGATTTATCTGGTTGACCGATGACAACTTCGGCTTGGGTAACCGAGCGAGCAAGCTCGCCGATGAACTCATACGAAGCGGGATTTCGGACGACTTGATGTGGTTCACTCAAGCAAGATGCGACGATGTTGTAAAACATAAGGCCATCCTACCCAAGCTCCGAAGGGCAGGTCTCCGCTGGATCCTTCTAGGCGTGGAAAACGCCAAGCCATCAACCCTTCAAGCCTTTGAGAAGAATATAACGCCTGAAGACGCTCATGAAGCGGTGAAGCTCTTGAAGAAAAACGACGTTTTTGCCCAAGCCATGTTCATCATTGGAGAACGCAAGGACACATCCCAATCAATTGAAGAGTTACGGGCCTTTGCCAACGCGTTAGACCCCGACTTCGCCATCTTTGCCCTTCTTACGCCCTTTCCCGGCACCCAACTGTTTGATGAAGCAAAACGGAAGGGTTGGATAGAAGACGTGAACTGGTCCCACTACGACATGGTGCACGCAGTAATGCCTACCGAAACGTTATCAACGAGGGAACTACAGGAAGAACTCTACCTCTGCTATCGAAGCTTTTATGGCTCGTGGGGAAGAAGACTGCAAGGAATCTTTTCCCGAAACGAACTGAAGAGACGAATTCACTGGTACATGGCGGGCAGAGGCATCGTAAACCAGTTTAAGACGCTTTTTTCGTAAGTCAGCGAAGGAGTTCTAACGATAACAGGAAGACGCACAACCCTAAGCCACCCACACACCTCGATGTTCTAGTTGAGAACGCGTATGCCCCCGGGTTATTAGTGGTGAAAGAAGAGAGGTGACGAGATGTATGTCAAGAGAAAGGCTGCGGGGTAGTTTTTGCGAGCTAACTAGCTTTGTGAAGGATGCTTGACAACCCTGCATCAAAGTGTCGCAAGATCGTGAATGACGGATATTCCATGCATCGTCTTCTCCCAATAGTGCGGTCGGGTAATCAACTGTATGATTCCTTTCCAAGCCCCGATGCTCGCGAGGACCCAGTAAAGAGGCATGGTTAAGGCTACAGGTAGGAGAGAAAACCGTTTTTCTACAAGAACTGTTCTCACGTAGAGCGAGATGTGAATTAGGTTGCCTGCCATCAGGTTAAAGGCGTTGATGAAGATGATCCAAGGTGCATAGGACAAGAAACTGAACAGCTCCGGAGACAGAAGGGTCAGTATTGTTATCGTCCACAGTAGCGGATTAATCAGAGGCAGGAGAATGTTGCCTCCAAAGGTGAACTGGAAGAGGAGGAATTTTTTCCACCCCAGGTTACATATCAGCTTCCGTGGATGCCGCATATGAACCAGATAGGTTTGCATATGTCCCTTGCACCATCGAGACCGCTGACGGATCCAGTTCCACAGCTTCTTGTTCGCTTCTTCGTACGTGTAGGAGTTAAGCATCCCTGTACGGAGTCCCCTTCGGTATATCCGAATACCGAGGTCCGCGTCTTCCGTCACGTTGTACGGGTCCCAGCTTCCGAGCCTCCGCAGTCGTTTAGTCTTGAAATGATTGCTGGTGCCTCCCAGCGGAATTGGGGCGTCGATGGCGTCTAAGCCTTCCAGATAGTAGTCAAACCAGTACAAATACTCCAGGGAGAACCATTTGGTCAACAGATTTTCGTTTGAGTTGTAGAAGTTCAGGTGGGATTGAAGACAGACGCAGTCGTCTCCCAATCTCTGAAAAGATATGACCGCTTTTTTAAGTTGATCGGGCGCGGGATCGTCTTCGGCATCGTATATTGTCACGAAATCTCCATTCGCTCTCAACAGACCATAGTTACAAGCCCGAGGCTTAGTTTGTACCGCTCCCGCTGGGACGATGATAGGATCGAAGATTTTGAGAAAGTTCCGGTATAACGTGGGAGCAATGTCTGCCAGCCGGACTTGCGGAGTTCCGAAGAGCCCAAGCCGTCTCGCTTCGGCCAGGGTTTCATCATCGTTCTCTTCAAATAAAATCTTGACCTCTAACTTATCCTTTGGATAATTGATCGCGTAGATGTTCTCCATAATTTGAGGTAAGACCTTCGCTTCCCTGAAGAGAGGTACCAGAATCGTATAATGGGGTAGCGCCTCGTCTTTCAGGTTCTCTACATCTTCGTCAGAGACGTAGGTTGTTCTCTGCATGTGTTTGATACCCTGGTATGCAACGTACCACCTGAAGGGATTGACGAAGAAGTAACAAACATTTATCACCGTGAAGACCAGGGTCATGGACGTAGGATAGCTTATTGCTGAGAGGGCTAAAAGAGCCAGTGCCACGGCCATCATAAGGTATTGTTGCCAGGGCACCAGAACCTTATACGCGGATTCGTCAGGACTCCGATAGTAAAGGTCCCAGAGGGCACTATCCTTATGAATTTCTTTATAAACTTGCTCGATACCTTCTTCTACCACGTCTAGGGATGTTACATAGAATTTGACGTCCCAATCGTCAAATAGCTCTTCCAGAACCATGAGCGCAGTTCGGTTAAGGGGGTTTGCAGTGGCAAACGTCGCTGTTTTGGCAGTAATTTCTAAAGGCATAAGAAGATTATCCTTCAGAAAGCCGTAAGGTAGAACAGAGACACTCATGTTCTCGCGGTCGAAGTCATACTGTTCAACGTACGGAATCCCCAAACGATCAGCTAGATCAACAAAAAAAGCTGCGGGTATCTGGATCTTCTTTTGCTTTAAAACGAAGATGAGGTCCGCTGCAGATAAGTTATCGTCTAGGGCTTCTAACTCCCTCACTCCGTTTTTCTTTAACAACGCGATGAGGGCGTCCTTATCGACGGAAGGGATTTTCTGCGTTATAATCTCTAATACACTCATTGACTGAGTTCTGAATCAATAGTCTTTAAAACCTCTATGAATTGAGGATTCATGCCTTCAAACCTTCCATAGCTAGCTAATGCACGGCAGCTGAGCAGGATTAGAGTAAAATATAGTCATTCGCACTTCATAGCCAAATACCAGATGATGGCTTTTTTTGGTTTGGATACCAAGCATTCCCTTACACGACCTACAAATCATTGGTACCCCCATCAACGCTTAGGTTAACACATCACACCTTTGTCAAGATCTTTTTCATATAGCACGACGTGTGAGGTGTGATGCGAAGGGAAGCACATCAAATCGAAGTTTGCTAGCTTGATAAGAAGCCTCCATCGACGGGGAGTAAGGCTCCCTGAACATAGCTAGATAATTCAGTGGCCAGAACCAACGCCATAAGAGCGACTTCGTCCGGGTGACCGAATCTACCTAACGGCAGTCTTGTTTTAAAGTCTATTCCTGACTTGATGAGGCCGAAATTGAGTTTCAGGATTTCTTTGGCTTTGTTCTTAGTTCCTGAAGTAATTATCCCGCCAGGTATGATGGCGTTTATTCTGAAGCCTTGTT
>Ga0209427_10004196_pt1 | contig 16692 bp, 20 predicted proteins | sample DeeMarSWOR136_30_FD_187465 | JGI IMG/M metagenome (GOLD analysis project Ga0209427, IMG submission 187465) | Marine sediment microbial communities from White Oak River estuary, North Carolina - WOR-1-36_30 (SPAdes) (version 2) | ecosystem: Environmental > Aquatic > Marine > Intertidal zone >...
AATAATCGCCAAAAGTAAGGTGATGACAGTTACTGGCAAAACAGTTTCATTGTATGTCTGCAGCGTATTGAAGAAATCCTCAACGAATCCCATATCTAAGACTTCATTCTTATGACTTGTCGAACAAGTTAAGCTTACTTTATTGTTACCTAAATAATTTAAGGAGACTCATTATTCAGCTTTCATAATTTTCTTTAGATGTGATAATCTAATCATATCTAGGTCAGAGTCATGTCAAGAAAGAAACCGAGAAAGAGAGTCAAGATCAAAGGAAGATACATGCAAGTGAGACAGCGTTCTACAAAGAAGGGTGAAAAAGGAACAATTATGGGCAAATGGAAACCTAAGAAAGGAAAATCTAAAAGGTAGAACTGCTGCTGTGTTTGCTTAATCTTGCTTGACATTCACATTCTCCTTTAGATTATGACTGCTAGTAGATGACTATTCAGGTTTCCTTCGAGGATTTCTTAACGTTTAGAATGCTTTTAATGCCTATTACAGGTGACGTATTAACAAACTCAGAATGAGCCAGGCGAAGAAAATGATGTCGCTCATACCAGAATTCGAGTTAGGCTTATGGAACGCTTGGATTTTCGCCCTTTCTTTTTTCTTAACAACTATTGGTCTAACGTCATTGATTATCAGAATGTTCTTCACTGGCAAAAAGAAACCGATGGATTCTAATGAACAATCTTTATTTAATAAACAAGAGAAGAAACTCAACAATATCTTCATCGTGGCCCTTTTTACTTCAATCATTTACACTATTTTCTTACCGCTGGAACTTGGCACAGCCTGGTTCTACACTGGACTCTTTATTTTCTTACTGGGCATGATTTTCAATATCATGGCAGAGATAAACTTCAAGACAACTCCCGTAGACCAGCCAGTCACGAAAGGTGTCTATCGCATTTCAAGAAATCCCCAGCTCTTTGGTGCCTTCTTGGCGTTCATCGGCATAGGCTTAGCCTGTGCTTCCTGGCTCTTTATCCTTCTGACAATGATGATGATAATCCCTTATGATATTTTGGTGGTTTCCGAAGAACGCTGGTGCCTTGAGAAGTATGGGAAAACATATGAAGAATACCTTAATAGAACTCCGAAATGGATAGGAATACCGAAATCAGAGAAAACAGACTGAAGTCGCTTCGTTTGAGTTTTATGATTTGTGGAAGAAACAGGGTGAAAGGCTTAATAGACGAGTCTAGATGTTTCTTCATTGAGGTATTGGTTAATGTGTGATTGTGGTTGCACAAATCCTGAGAAAAAAGTCAAAGACCCTAAGAAGTGTTCACCTGAGCAAATAGCTGAGTGTCATCCAGAGTCTAAAGGACACCCTTGTGAGGAATAGTAAGTAGACTGGTAAGCTAGTCTCTAGCAACTTATAGCCTTGAGTTCACTCAAGAAGTAGTCTCTATCTTCTTTCTTTTTGATCTGTTCTGCAGCTTCTCTAGCTAACTCGATGTTCTTCTCACACTCTTTCTTGTTTCCTACAATTGCATATGCTCTTGCCATGGCTTCATAAGCAAAGGCTATGTCAAAGTCTCCAATGTTATTCTCTTTGCAGATTTCCAAACATCTTTTGGCATGATAGAGAGCTGGCTCACTTCTCTTCAAGACAGAATAAACTCTGGAGATTTGCCATTCTCCTCTCTCAAACTCAAGAGGTGTTCCAATTTCACCCCAATGAAAACGAGAAGCATGAGCAGTATGAATCATCTTGTCAACTTCCGCTTTGATTCTGTCCTTTTTGTCCAAAAGATTCCAGGTCAGGTTGAAACAGTCAACGGCAAACTTCTTGTGAGCGTCTTTCTCTGAATATTTCTTCTCTTCAGTCATTCGGTCACCGAAATTATCTTGTCCTATTCAGTTTTATGACTTGTGGAAGAAAATAGGGTAAAAATATCGCTTCACAAAGAATTAAAAAGAAGTGCTCCAGATGATTTGAGAGAGCTTGTGCCAAAAGGGAGAAAGAAAACCGTGGAATTTGATCCTGGCCATCTTGATCTGGTTTTGTTCTTGATCATAAACCTATTTAATCTCTTGACAACCGTAATCCTCCTTGCTAGGACGAGAGGAATGGCACAGCTTGAATACAACCTTGGACTCATCTTGGTGGCAACGATTGCCCCCGTAGGAGCAATAATTATCCTGAACTATATGAACCAACGGGAATGGTGGACGACCGTGTTGCCTTTGTTCTTTCTGGCTTTCTTGGTTCTGGAGTTGGTCCTTGATTACGTCTTGAAGCTGAATTTCAGGCAGACATACATGTTGTGGCCTTATCTGACGTTGTTCTATATGAGCCAGTTTACCATGATCGGCTTCTCCTTCTTAGCGAACAAGCAGTATGGATACGTTACTCTGGTCACATATTTCATTCTGTTAGTGGCAACATTATACACACGTATGAAGGGCTTTCCCTAAGTCAACACATCTCTATTAGATATGATAGAACACCATGCGTGAGAGAAACTAACGTGACTTTATTGTTGCATTAATAATTTAAGAAAGCCCGAAGTAATATATTAAAGAGAAAATGAAACCTAGATTGTACATTCTACTATTCAGTTTAGCAGTTTTCATTCTAACTTCTGTAGGTTTGGTTGTTTTCTATGTAGAGAATAAAGTTCTAATCTTCTGGTTGGTGTTCCCTTACATAATCGCTTGTTTTTTGGTGTTCGCCTTTGCATTTGACTTTCTCGTTGGAAGAAGCAAGCTGAGTGTGAAAAAAGTTCTGCTCCTTACGTTTGCAGTAATAGTTGTTGCAGCCACAACTACACATTCAGTTTGGACAGTTATCACTCCAAGATGGTCGTTCTCAATTTCAACAGGCAAGTCTACCTATACTGTCGGTGAAAATGTTAGAATCACAGCTTCTCTCGAAAATCTTGGCTTTATCACCCACTCATTCAAGTCATCGATCAAAGATCCAGTTGTGATTTCGATAACCAAAGCCTATTCAACGAGGCAAGTATGGTTCAGTCCATTCTATTTTGAAGAAACAGAATTCACAATTCCCCCTCATCAATCTCTTGAAAGAACCTTCATCTGGAACCAGACTAACATCAATCATCCGGAGGAGAAGATTGAACCAGGAACATACTACATCAGTGCATTTATTGAAAGTGTCACTTCGGATATGCCAAGTTGGGACCCTATCTTCTCTGCAGGAACAAAGATAAACATCATTACAACTTGAAGTACTGAAAAACATAAAGGTCGAAGTATCTTCTATGAATAACGCGCTTACACTTGGGAAACCATTAACAATGAATGCACGCATACAGAATGCTATACTAATATAACAAACGCAACAAATTCGATTGAGGAGAACGAAAATGGCAGAAGAGAAGCGGATCGGACATCGAGTGGTTGGCACGATAAAGGAAGTTAAGGGCGTTTGCAGTGCGGGCCACAAGGTTGGAGACAAAATCGAACTCAGTGGTCACTCATCAGGAGGATTATGTGGCTTCTTCTACCACGATATATTTCCATACATCTTAATGCTTCAGTTCGGGGGCGGATTCCCCGCGGAGTATGGAAATCCAGACATTGTCGAACTGGAATGCGTAGACAAAGTAAACGCAGTCAAGATAGAGTTAAGGCGCATAAAACAGTAAGGAAAACGCGCATGTAGGTTCGTTAGGTAATGTCAGAGACCATAAGAAATCTCGCAATCATTTCCAGAGCGGAGTTTCTCATGCCGAATTTAGGCTCGCTTATCATGGGACTTGCATGGGGCTCCAGTCCACCTCTGAACCTCACAGAGATGGTCACTCTAGTAGTGCTCTCTTTCACTATAATCAATCTCAGCTCAGCTATCGGAGCGCAAGCAAACACAATTTCCGACTACACACTAGACTCAAGGGATGACCGCAAAAAGGAACTAGTTCAGGCATTAGACAGCTTTGGACACACTCGGCTCAAACAAGTGTTGGTAGTCGAGTTTGCGGCCACTTTGGCTCTAGTTGTTGTGTTCATGTTGGCGAAAGCAAACCCCGCCTTGCTGCTTCTGTGGGTTGTTGGAATTTCTTTGGGCTGTCTCTACTCTGCTCGGCCACTTAGAATAAAATCTAGGTCATGGCTGGCGCCTGTGACGCTAATCCTCGTACTTGCTGTTTTTCCAATCCTTTTCGCGTACTTTACTTTCACATCCGAGCTTAATCCGCTCTTTCTGCTTGCTCTCGCCGGGTTAGCCTCAACTGTGTATGGAGTAATCATCCCAACCGAGATAAGAGACTATTTCGGGGACAAAGCGATGGGCATCGAAACAATGACTGTGCATTTGGGGCTCGTCAAGGCTTCGCTCCTTAGTGTTATACTTCTAAGCCTCGGAGGCACATTCATTGGGACAGCATTCTCTATCACATTCGCTTATGGACAATACCCCATACTGATCCTATCAGTGCCCGCCATAGCTGTAGCAGACCTTATAGTGCTCCAAAAACTCAGGAAACTCTACACATTATCCAAAGAATACGAGAATTCAAGTAACCAGAATCTCATCGCCCGAGAAATCACGACCTTCTCTGCAAACAATCCAAAATGGATAATGCTGGTTACACAGACCTACAGTCTCGTATCGATTATACTGCTGGTAAGTAAATTCCTACATTAAGCCCATGCGCTAAAATTATTAAGTACACACACCAAGAGAATGAAGACCTGGATTCTGGAAGCAGTATAATTTCCGTTTTTATTTGAAATACGTAATTTGCCCACGCTCAGCCATGATCTTCCCATCTTTAATGACATGAGCAAAGTTCTTGGAATCTTTCAAGATTGACATTTCCTCTAATGGATTTGAGTCACATATTACCAAATCTGCGAATTTTCCCTGCTCAATGGAACCTAACATATCATCCATTTTGATGGCTTTAGCAGATTCAATCGTTGCAGCTTGTAAAGCTTGACTTGTGGTCATACCCACATTTTCTACCATATTCATTATTTCAAAAGCGGTGTGTCCATGATGATTGCCCGGAGTGCCAGCATCTGTTCCAATGGCAAAACGGACTCCTTTGTTAAAGGCCACCTTATGATTCTCCAAAACAGCTGAAAGCACAGTCTTGGTCTTTTTAACAACCTCAGGAGGCAATTGTTTCAGAATTTCAGGTTTTGCTAACGACAAACCTGCTGTTTGGGTCGGAATAAGATATAATCCTTTTTTAATCATCAATTCAGCTATTTCTTCATCAATATAGCTCCCATGTTCAATTGTATCGATTCCAGCCATTACAGCTCTAAAAATTCCTTCTCGTCCATGTGCATGGCAAGCAACATGCATCCCCAATCGATGTGCTTCCCCTACAATAGCCAATAGTTCCGCATCCAGGAAAAAGCTTGTATCAACTTTTGATTCCATCCCGTGCAATACTCCACCGGTTGTTAATGTCTTGATAAAATCTGCGCCGGAACGCTTTCTATCACGCACAGCATGTTTCACACCATCAATACCAGTCTTAACTTCCGATAACTGACGCGCATACTCAAGGACCTCGAAAGGACCAATAGCCTCTTGGTTACCCCATTGAGCAATTCCTAAATTTGCAACAAGCAATCGTGGACCAGCAACAATACCATTATCCAAAATTCTACGTAGCGAAGGTCCCCAATCCGGATATCCTCCACAATCTCGTACACATGTGAAGCCATGAATTAGATGATTCTGCGCATTTCGCAGTGCGTAATAATGTAGCATACCTCTTGTCGTTCGAAGATATTGCCTTTCGTACTGGGGAGTTGCCGTCGATTGGAGATGAACGTGACAATCTATCATTCCTGGCAGAATGACTTTTCCATTTGCGTCTATGATTTCATCATTTGTTTCTTTATCAAAGGCACTATCAGAGCCACACCAAGCGATTTTGTTTCCAATAACCACAATTGTGTGCTCTTCTTTTGTTGTCCCACTTAAGGAGTCAAAGACATTTCCTGATCTAATTACCAATCTAGAGTTTTTGTTAGGCATAAATTCATCTTCCTTCATTGAAACATCACAATAATTATTGATGCGGATTTTTATTTAAACTGAACCCATTTACCACAATAACCAATGACTCAGATACGGACGCGCCCACAGAGGTGAAGCTTTCCCAAAATTTAAAGCGTTACTGACGTAACAAGTTAGAACTGAGCGGAGGTGTCTATGTTGGATGAGGAAAAGGAAGATTTTGATGTCAGTGTAATAGGTGGTGGTGCTGCAGGGTTAAATACAGCTATTATGTGTGCAAGTAGACACTTGAAGGTTCTTCTTCTGGAAAGAGAGAAGATAGGTGGCCTACTTGCAACTCTTTATCCTAACAAGATTATCCCAAACTATCCTGGTTTTCCCGATGGAATAGTGGCGATAGAATTAGTGAGAAAATGGTTAAAGCATCTCCGATCTACCGATGTGACTGTGAAACAAGAGGCTGTTTTGAATGTTGCCAAAGATCTTACGGTAAGAACAGAAAAGAAAAAGTACAGATCAAGAGTCATGGTAATCGCGACAGGAACTAGACCTAGGCGGCTAGGAATACCTAACGAAATCAAATTCAGTAAGGAAGATAAAGGTGTATACTATTTCGCTTCTCATCCGGAGCAGTTTTTGGGGAAGAAAGTTTTGGTGGTCGGCGGTGGAGACACAGCTATTGATGTCGCACTTGAGTTGCTTAACTTGGCCGATGAGATAACACTTGTTCACAGACGCGAACGTTTTCGTGCTTTTGATGAGAACGTTAAAAAAGTCAGAAAAAGCGGAATAGTAAACTTCGTTCTTAATGGTGAGTTAAAAGCCATCAAAGGCCGCCAAAGAGTCGAAAAAGCCGTCATAGAAAAAGAAGGAAGGAAACTGGAGAAGATAATTGATGCCATAATAATTTCAATAGGACTTGTCCCGAACACTGAAGAATTTCTGAACCTTGGACTAAGAACCGATCAACGCGGTTTCATTCTGACAGACAGAGCGCAGAGAACGAACATTGAAAGAATCTTCGCTGTAGGTGACGTCACCAATGTCGGGCTTCGTTTGATCACTGTTGCCGCATCTCACGGAGCCATAGCTAGCCACTACATATATTTGTATGTCAAGAAACCCTACTGGGCAAGAGAAGCTTGGCCTACTGAGGTATAAAACGCAAAATCATGGTAGAAGGATTATTGAGAAGCATACTCTGATGATGGAAAAAAGAGGAAGATTGAAAATGATCTAACCTAAGTGATCATTTTCACAGATGTTCCGTACGCGCATTTACTCCTATTTTCAAAAATAAGCCTGCATAAATCTTTTATTTTGTCATATAACTTTGAAAGTGGAAGGTGTTTATTTGGGAAATGATTCTGGCAATCTATGGCTCGGAGCTTTCATAGGGTTTATCGTCATTGTTATCCTTGGGTGGATGCTTCCAATAATTGGCCACCTGATCGGAGGATTGGTTGCTGGGTTAATAGCCAGAGGTGGAATGGGCAGAGGAGCGCTTGCTGGCTTTCTCGCCGGAATAATCGGTGGAATAATAATAGCGATACTTGTGGTCATCGGATTTGCAGCAGTAGGCGGGATCATGGGCGGAGGTCTAGGTGGACTCGTAGGTGGTTTAGTTGGCGTTGTCGTGGGAATCATCGCAATCATACTAAGTATCTTTGGAGCAATAGTAGCCGCCATTGGAGGACTAATCGGCGGAGCAATAGCAAAATAGCAACTTCCAGAAAACTCTACTTTTTTCTATCATTTTTTCAAATCGCATTAAAAAAATCAGGGACCTCTCTTACTCATCAATCATAGAGCTACTCTGCGCGTGTGTATTGGAATTCATATTTCAAATTCATAAGCTATTTCAAAAAACACATTCAAAAGTAAAGGCTGAGGTTTTGATATGTTCAAAAAACCGAAAAGACCGCAGCCCGAAAGGCCGTATCGTCGAAAACGCCCATTTCTCACATAACAACTAAACGGTAATGTGTGTGTAAACAGACTTTTGATTTTCCAAAACTGCTCTAATTCTTTTTGGATGCTTGCCGCCAATAACGTAGCAGTCTAGTTTTGTCTTTAAAAGTATCTTGGGTAAGGTTTGGTCTACGCTTGTCCTCTTGTTCGAGCTGAGCAACTGCTTAGCAGACACTTCCGCTATCAATTCGGCATTCAAGTTTTTCTTTGGGTTTGCCGTGAAGATTCCGTCAACATCAGTAACTAAGATTAGCTTTCTAGCATGCAACATGGCAGCGATGTAAGCGGTTATCGAGTCAGAGGTTACATTCCAAGAAGACTCTAAAGTGTCCATGCGAAGAATGAACCTTGACGGCAGAAAAATCGGCAATGTTCCCCTTGGGGGGTTTTTCACCTTCTCCAAAGAATGAGACACATAGGAGTTAGGAGTAATATCAGATAGAAACAGTCCGAACTGATCCATGGCAAGGATAGCCATTTTATGAGTCAACGTGTTTGAAAGATTGTAATTCTTGTCAAAATTTCTTACCACATCTGCGAATTTGCCGCCTCCAGGTACGACAAGAATTTCATAGTCTTTAGAGAACGACACTAGCTCTTTGCATAGCCTTCTCAAGCTGGCTGGATATTCAGCTAAGCTTCCGCCTATCTTTAAGACTGCTTCCATTTTACAGTTTTTCCCTCCAATTTGCTTGCTGCCATAAGAGCTACCCCAACAGAAGGAGACATAAAAGCAACGTTACCACCATACAATTCGCCGAGGTCGATAACCTTGTCTAAACCAATTTTCTCAGCAGCCTTTTTCCCTAGAAAGTTTCTACCAAGCCCTGAAACAACCACCGTAACACCATCTTGAAATCGCTTTTTCATTCGCTCATAGACCTGTCCTAAACCCTCAGCGATTCGTTCAACCTGCTTTTCACAGATGAACCGCGCCATATCAACGATTTCTTGATCATCAAGTATGTCCACGTCTGCGCAAACCACTCGAGCTAGCCTAGCCATCGCTTCTTTTTTGGTCTTCTTGCGACCATCAGCGGTTTCCACAATGTAGTCTTCTTCTTTAATATGATTCAGAAGCAAATGTACGTCGCCAGATTGGGCAAACAGCTCTGAGGATACACGTGCTTTTCCTTCTCTAATGGGAATATAGTTAATGATTGCAGCGACATTTGTTCTCAAAGTTCCTGTGTAAACGAGTTCTCCATTCAGAAGTTTTTCCAAGTCAGTTCTGCCACTAGCAACGATTCTCCCTATGATAATTGGTATGATGCTTGTTGTAGTGCTACCTACGTCTATAATTAAGCAGTTTTCAATTATCTGCGAAACCATCCATCCTGTTGCCGCCCAGTTCGCCGCTGCAACCTTAAGCGGCTTTTTCCTCGCATCCTTGACCGATATTAACTTGGCGTCCACGTTAAGAACAAAAATTGGCACATCAGCGAAAATTTGGCTTACACAATCTAGGATATGGTTAACGCCTTCTTTCTTACTCCAATATACATCCGACAACTCAGCAGTCATTGTTACGCCAACACCATTAAGCGTTGATGTCTCTACCAGCAGTTTTCTCAGCTTTCCCAAAACTTGTGGAAGTCCTTCTTTCCCCCGTTTCCATATGGGAAAATATTCTATGGCTGTCTTGAGTTTTTTAACATTACCATCTTGGGTGACTATCAAAGCCGCCTTAGTGTTTACGCCGCCTATATCTAAGCCAACAACACTTACCATTTCATTCACCGCTGCGACAAAGCTTCAGAAGCCTTCGCCTAGCTCTGTAAAAGGCTGTCCGAGCATTTTCCAGTGTATCCGAATTAGTAGCAAGAAGCGCATAAGCAGGTTCATCGACGACTGTTGGAAAAGGCGGAGAAACGATTTCCTTCAATCCGTAGGTCTCAGACATGATTTGACAGGTCGATGGAACTTTTACTTTTGAAAAAAAAGCATATCCTGCCCGTTGCATATTCTCTGGAAGCCGGCGCCTGAGAACAGCATCAATCATTGCTTGAGCTGGATTGAAATTCACAGCTTTTCTTAAGCCTATATAAGACGTCGTAAGCCTCGGGTTGACCTCTATTACGAAAGGCCCACTTCTGGTTAACACCATGTCAACACCAACATAACCTCTCAATCCGCTTATCGATTCAACAGCCTTTTGAGCCGTTTTCAAAGCCTCGTCTCCTAACACATGCTCGAAAGGAACAAATCCACCAGTGTAACTGGATTTTTCATAAGGCGACGCCAACGTAACTATCTGCTTATTCAAAGTGATGGATAAGGCCTTTTCACCAGTCGAAATAACGCTGGCACTGACGTTGATTCCTTCAATCAGTTCTTGAGCAATAAAATGCTTGCTTAGCGATTCTTTAGCTATTTTTTTAACCGCGGCAGCAACGTGACTTTCATTCTTAATAATACTTAATCCGCAACAGCCAACTCCATCTATGGGTTTAAAAACAAGAGGAAACCCAAGATCCCTTATTATGCTCCTAATGTGTTGAATATTTTCATCAAGGCCGATCATCAGGGTTTCTGGAACTATAAATCTTCTTTTCTCTAATACTTCAAAAATTGTCATTTTGTTTGAAGCCTTTCTTATGGCGCCGATTTGGCTGTTGAAAGACAAACCTCCAGAAGCCTCCACAAGCCCCACAAGCTTCTGCAACGTTTGACCCGATTCTGGCGCAATTATGCAAACAGCATCAAATGCTCCTGAAAGCTTCCTTAGGTTTATATTTAATTCATTTGAGGAGGAGATCAAAAAGATGTTGTCTGCCTCAATCGGAGGATTAAACGCCTTAAGTCTTGAGTCAAGCAAAGTCGTTACGTTATGCCCAGCTGTTTTGAAATCTGAGATCAAACTTCTAAGCATGCCGTATCCTTCGCTTAGAACGCTCGGCGATAATTCATCGTTGGCGAACCCTCCTCCAGAGACGTGCTCATAAACCAGAAATTGCAAAATCTAACCCACCATTGTTAAATCCCACGCATTTGTACAAAAACAAGTAACTGTTATCGATAAAATATGTCATTCTCAGCATGACCAACCAAGAAACTTCCAGATATCAAGATATACTCAGTTCTTACTATTTATTGCTCATTAGTCAATCTGATTTGACCACAAAACAAAAATCTCTTTCGGTCATCAACGGCAGTGGCACGTTAATGATTAGCTTGTGTATTGGAATTGATACCATAAGCGTACCGGCGTGCCTCAACGTATTTTCTGGTTCTTATGGTATTACGAATATGGATTTGGTCTTCATAACCTATAATTATCTTCTTAACCGCATAGAAAAACCAAGGTGTAAACAGAATGAGTCTAACAGCAAAGCTTGAAGAGCTTGAAAAGAAGAAGGCAGAATTGCAAGATGAATTACAGTCCATGGAAGGAAAAGAGAAAGCCCTAGGAGAAAGCGTGCAGATACTTGAAGAAAAACTTGTAGTTCAAGATCTGGAAGAAAAGGTTAAGGCGAAACGTAGAGCTTTGGAACAGTTAGAATCCAAGAAAAAGGACCTAGAAAAGAAAATGAAAGAACCACAAGAAAAATCGGAACCTTCCCCAATGCCGAAAAAACCGGAACCAGAAGCTATCCAAAAAGCGGAAGAAGAACCAAAGAAAGAGCCGATGGAAGTGACCGTAACCGCAGGTCCTGCTGGCAGCCAACAGCCTAAACAACCAGAAGAAAAGAAAGAAGAAAAACCGGAAAAAAAGAAACGCAAATGGTTCTAAGCACCATAAAAGGACAACGATAGAAAACCGCTACCTATCTGAAACGGAAGATTCAAGCATCCAAAAATTAGAGTAAGAAATAAAAGATTTCTCCCAAAACCTAAAGCATTAACTAGGAATAACAACTTCTTCCTTACGTTTTTCCGAAGAAAAATCGTAATCCTCAGTTCTCTATGGTGTAATTATTCGTTACCCACTGACCGCATAAAGAAGAAGATATGGAAAAATTGCTGGGTTATATTAGGATATATAACGTTCGACTACTTTTTTGATCCGCCTTGGAGTCTGTTCTCCAACTAGAAGTTTCTTGAACTTATTTAGAAGTTCAGGTTGAAAACGTGCTACATCCGTAAGGGTCACAAGCCCTACTAGTCTTCCCTCTTTCACTACTGGAAGTTTCTTGATTTTATGGCCTAACATATTTTGAAGTGCAGTTTCTAACTCTGTATTCGGGCTAACAACCCATACTGGTCGCGACATGATTTCTCTGATCATTGTCCTGTCGACATGTCTATTGCTGCCTATGACTCGTTTGAGTACATCTCGCTCCGTGATTATTCCATCTACCCTACCATTGGTCAAAACAATCAAACATCCGATCTCGAACTTATTCATCAGGGTTACTGCTTCTCTAACTGTTGCATCTGAACCAATAGCTATTACTTCCTTGATCATAATATCTGCAACCTTAATGGGCAAGACTGCCTGTTTGTTAATTGCAGCCTTCGCTTCGCACATATCTCAACTAATCTCCTTCACTAGTTCTCAGATACTTATTATCTTAGGGCGAGTGTATTTTCGACAGGCTTGACATCTTCTCCGAGAAATCGTTCGGTTCTGGGGGAACCCCATAGCCTGCAGTTGTTTCTCCGAGAAATGTTCTTTCCATCGATTTTTGCAAACTGTACATTCTAATGTTACTGTTAAGTCATCAGTTACAACGGTGACTTCTTCAATCTGCCTCGTTCTACGAGCTAATAGAGCGAGGCCTGAGATGACTATAACGGTGCCTAAGATGACAAGGTAGATGAGTTCAAATTCTATTCCAAACCCAAGGTAAAACGGGTTTGTCCATAGGAATCCGTACAATGCTGAAAGATCCAAAAGGGAGATTCCTGAAGTCCAAGCATTTAGTAATACAATAATTATAGGTGTCAGCCCTAAAACGGTAAGTACCAGACCAAGAATATTACTAGAATTCCGGGCAACCATAATTTTCCGGGTGCTTCTCGGCAATCAGACTCTACCTCTTCATTACACACTGGGTATAAGTGACTCTGGTATGGAACAGATTAAAACATTATGAACTCGCAATATTGATTCGTGATTTGAACTGGCCAGCATATATATATGGAACACGAGCCTCTCTAGACATGCTTGTTCTACGCCAATTCATACGCAGGAAATCCAAAGATAATCAATGAACAAAGAAGCACTGCATGATGGTTTCATCAAAGCCCGTTCTTTCCCATGCCTGAACTAATTAGTATATAAGGTGAATACAAATTTGTAGGGTCCTAAATGTCAACTGGCTCATATTTGCAGTTGAACTATACTCTCTTAACGCACAGCTTCAAGAAGCGTTCTACCTATTTCATGAATACCTATGATGCCTTTAGACGTTTCAGTGTATTTTAGAGGCGATTCTCCCTCCATATCAGCCTTCAAAATCTGCTCATCATAAGGTACAAATCCAAGCAGTTGCATGCCGTTGCTCTCAGTGTACTTCTCAATTAGATCTCTTTCAGCGGACTTCGCCACCTTATTTCCGACAATAAATACATTCTCGATTCCAGCATCTTTAGCTAAATCGTGAAGTTTTCTCGCGGTTTCAAGCGATTTTAGACTAGGGTTGGCCACTGCAAGCATTTTTTCAACATGTCTGGCCGTTCCTCTACCCATGTGTTCCAATCCAGCCTCTAAGTCCATGACTATTGCTTCATCACGTCTTACCAGCAAGTGGTGGAGCAGCGCTCTAACAACTGCGTTGGCTGGGCACATGCACCCGGCTCCCGCAGATCGTACCGTCCCCATGACAAGCAGGTTTACGCCATAAGGGGACTTAACGCTGAATTTGTCAATGATGTCTTCCACGCTAAAAGATAAGTTAAACACACCTTCAACGCCAGTTTGAGTTTTAGATTCCACTAGCTGAGTATTCTCTGAAATTGGAACAATCTTCTGCGCTTCTTCTAAGGCGATGCCCAAAGTTAAAGCCAGATTAGGCGTTGGATCAGCGTCGATGGCTAGAACTTTGAAACCTTCTTTTGCAAAAAAATGCGCAAGAACACCAGCCAATAAAGTTTTACCAACTCCACCTTTACCTGAAACCGCGATTTTCACTCGTTTTTCACCGTTTTCACTCGGTTTTCCAGTCTTATTTACGTTTCCTAAAGTAGGGCAAGCCATTTACAGAGAGTTTTGGCGGAAACATAAGAAAAAAGGGAAAGTTAAGCGATCTCAGACTGTTTGGGGTGGTTTATCAGGACTCTGGTGGGGTTGGGGCTGCTGGTGTAGGCATGGGATGCTTGCCTAGTGAGATGAAGGCTATGATTGCTGCGATCAATGCCAGCCAGAAGCCAAAGCTTAGATAAGTTGAATAATCCATGGATGCTCCCATAAAACCGTAGGAACCACTGGAGAACAAACCTACTACTGGAAAACCTGACACTGGCGCCGACTCTGAAAGCTCACCCTGCAAACCCACTGCAAAGATTACGATCGAGAGCAACGCTAGTATCCCAGCTGCAACAAGAATTATCTTTCCATTTTTTCCAACTAGCAGACTGCCAACTATTCCTAGTACGCCAGCCATTAAGATGAGAGCAAGAGCTACTGAACCAAACCAAAGGTCCATGGCAACAGTCTGCGATTGTCCCATTGCTGAAGCCGTTGCGATGTGTGGATATACTGAAACATCCGCGTTAATTTTGACTCCCATGGCTTCAGCTGACATGGTCATTGTCCACCAAGGCAACGCTAAGCTAATGAAAGCTATAATAGCTGCTATAATGCCGATGTAGTTTAATTTCAAAATTACACCTTTTTTTATCGTGTTTTCGGTTAGGGTTATTTCGATCTGTATATAACACTTTTCTTCGCTATGCACTCATCTGCCAATCTTACGCGTGCGCAGCGCCAAAAATCTCTTTTGTTGAAAAAAGCGTGAATCTTGTCAATAATTTGCTCAGAAGTGCCCGTAAGTCATAAATTGTTGAAGAAGGTTATCGGTCTACGGCGATTAACATGGCAAGGACAGCAGAGTCGTTAATGTCCAATTATGATAAACTAATGGCTAAAGCTAAAGAGATAAGAATTCTTCAAACAATCGAATCCATAGTCCATTGGGACATGGAGACTAAGATGCCTCCAAAGGGAATCAATCTGCGAAGTCAGCAATTAGCCATGCTCAGTCAAATTGAGCACAGAATGAGCACCGATCCAGAAATTGAAACTTCACTCTCAAAAATTGAGAAACACCCAGATTATGAAACCTTAAATGCATTGCAGAGAAGAAATGTGTATCTGATAAGGAAGCAATACGATGAACAGACCAAGCTTCCTGAAGAACTCGTCGTGGAAACCGCCAGACAAAGAGCCATCACGATAGATGTATGGAAGAAGGCAAAGGCTGCCAAAGACTTCTTCATGTTCAAGCCGAAACTTGACAAGCTTCTCGAGCTGAGAAAGAAAGCCGCAGAAATTCTCATGCAGGTGAAGGCTACGCCAACACCTTACGATGCACTGATCGACATTTTTGAGCCGAAGATGACCGCAGAAACGATTGCCAGAATTTTTGGAGAGTTGAAGGAAGGATTAGTTTCTATCATGACAAAGTGTTTAAGCGCACCGAAACAACCCGACACGTTGTTTCTGAAGCGAAAGGTTTCCTTGGATGTTCAACGCGAGATTTCTAATGAACTCGCCAAGTTTATAGGGTACGACGTAGAATCCTCAAAGGCCGGAGGCAGAATTGACGAAACTGAACATCCTTTCACTACAGGTTATTATGATGATGTTCGGATCACAACTCATTACTACGAGCACAACCTGGCGTCCTCTTTGTTTTCTGTATTACATGAAGGCGGTCACGCCATTTATGGACAGAATCTAAAGCCAGAATGGATCTACCAGCCAATAGGCAAAAGCTGTTCTCATGGGTTCGGTGAGTCTCAGTCACGGTTCGTAGAAAACATAATTGGGCGATCACGCGAATTCTGGGTCTACTTCTTCCCAAAACTGAAGGAGCTCATAGGTAACGCCTTTTCCGATGTGGCTTTGGATGATTTCGTACGAGCTATCAACCAAGTTAAGCCTTCTAAGATCCGTATTGAAGCAGACGAAGTTACTTACTGCCTTCACATAATCATTCGTTTCGAGATTGAACGCGAACTGATAGCAGGCAGAATTGCTGTAGCAGACCTCCCTGAGATTTGGAACCGAAAATACAAAGAGTATCTAGACGTGGATATTGAAAACGACTCAGAAGGCGTTATGCAAGATACCCATTGGGCAAGCGGTTACTTTGGCTATTTCCCGACCTACGCGTTGGGCAACATATACAGTGGACAAATAATCATCGAAATGGAAAGAACCATACCTAACTGGAGAGACCACATTGCAAAGGGCAACTTCCACGACGTCAAAAGGTGGCTAATCGACAACGTCCACAACCGCGGAAATCTTTACGATCCAGCAGTCCTTATCAAGAAAATCACGGGTGGAGAAATAAACGTCAAGCCTTATCTCGAATATCTTGACAGGAAATACTCATGGATATGCGGGTACTAGATAGCAACTGAAATTATCGAATTGGAATCTGTTAGGCGCCCAAAGTTTTGTTAAGTCGACTTAACCACAATTTTTTCCGCCTTTCCTCGTTTTCACCACTTATTATACACCTTGCGAACTTTGCTCATTTTGGTTCGTGTGTGTGCAAATTGATTTATATAGTAGCCATGAGACTCTTTCTCGATTTAAATGTTCAAAGAAGTAGAAGAAGCTTATGAGCGAATAAAAGAAATCGTTAATC
>Ga0209427_10004197_pt1 | contig 16691 bp, 17 predicted proteins | sample DeeMarSWOR136_30_FD_187465 | JGI IMG/M metagenome (GOLD analysis project Ga0209427, IMG submission 187465) | Marine sediment microbial communities from White Oak River estuary, North Carolina - WOR-1-36_30 (SPAdes) (version 2) | ecosystem: Environmental > Aquatic > Marine > Intertidal zone >...
AAAAAAAGTAACGAAAGGAAAAAGACTATATAAAACAAATAAAAAACCTGCACCGAGAACGGATCATTTCAAAAAGAAAAATGAAATGATAGAAAAAATCAAGGAAGATAAGTTAGCAGAAGCTTTAGAAAAACAAAAAGCGGGTAAAAAATTGAACTTATTTGAAGCTCGACTAATATTAGAGAAATCGGAAAGATAATTTTAGGTTTGAGAGCAAAAATGATCTTACTGTTTAATGTCTTAAATTATTAATTGGCAGTAAATCATTTTATTCCTATTATAATGATTTTTATTATAATTCTTCTATTAATTCTTACTTACATTATCAATAGAATTGGCATAATATTTAAAAAAATTGAAGATTTATTTTTTTCAACACTGTAAATTAACTGGAAGAAATGATCAAAATTGAGTAAAAAAGTAACTGAAATCCGAGATCTTTTAATGAAACACCATGATTGGTTTAAAAAATCAATTCCTTTGATTGCATCCGAAAATATAACTAGTCCTGCCGTAGATGAGGCCTGTGTTAGTGATTTCTCTCATCGATATGCCGAAGGATGGTCAGGTGAAAGAGTTTATGCTGGTTGTACTTTCATAGATCAAATAGAGGATATTTGTATGGATCTTACTAGAGAATATTTCAATTGTATACATGCAGATGTTAGACCCGTATCTGGTGTTGTAGCAAATTTGGTAATGTACAATGCGTTCACTTCAGATAATAATGGAAAAATGTGTTGTATGGCAATTGTAAGAGGGGGACATATTTCACATGGTCCTAGATTTGCAAAAAGTGGTCGAGAGATTTTTGGAACAGCAGGAACGACAAGGGGGATAAATGTTGAATATTTAGCATTTGACAATGATGAAATGAATTTAGATATTGATGCGTCTGCGAAGGTGATAAGAGAATTTGAACCAGAATTATTACTATTTGGGGGATCAGTTTTCTTATTCCCACACCCGGTTAAAGAGCTTGGTGACGTTGCAAAAGAAGTTGGTGCCTATGTTGGGTATGATGCTGCTCATGTAGCGGGTTTAATAGGTTCTGGATATTTTCAAGATCCTTTAAGAGAAGGTGCAGATGTTATGACAATGAGTACTCATAAGACACTCCCAGGACCTCAACATGGAGCTTTGGTTTCCAATAGAGAAGATCTGATTGATAAGTTAAGATCTTGCGCTTTTCCAGCATTATTGTCTAATCATCATCTTCATAATGTGGCAGGTTTAGCAATTGCTGTAGCAGAAATGTTAGAATTTGGAAAGGAGTATCATAAAAACGTTATTGATAATGCTAAAGCCTTAGGCCAAGCATTATATGAACGGGGAATCAACGTATTAATGGAACATAAAGGTTTTACAGAATCTCACCAAATTGTTGTGGATATTACAGAATTTGAGAAAACTATTGGATTAGGTGGAGATATAGAAAAGATTTTAGAAAAAGCAAACATCATCCTTAATCGAAATCTGTTACCATATGATATTGCTCAAGGAAGACACTATCAAAATCCTGGCGGATTAAGAATTGGAACATCTGAAATTACCAGACTTGGAATGGGCAAAAATGAAATGACTGATATCGCAGAATTAATTAAAAAATTAATCATTGAGAAGAAAGATCCCAAAAAAATAAGAGATGAAGTCATTGAATTCAGAAAAGAATTCCAAGAAATAAAATATTGTTTTCAAACTCCGAATAAGGCTTATGAATATTTAAAATTCTATTAATTCTTATAATTTTTTTTGATCATTATTTCGGGAGCTCTCTTTAAGTATTCATATCTTTGCTAGAAAAATAACAATAAAACTTATCTTATATGACATATTTAGGATAATATTCATAATTTGATATTTAATAACTTAACTGGCATTATCATGGATATAGAAGTACTTGAAAAATCTGATAAAAAGTTAGTTTTTGTTGTAGAAGATATTTCCATAGAGATGGCAAATGCTATTAGAAGGATAATCTTATCTGAAATCCCCGTAATGGCAATTGATGAAGTTATTGTTCTGAAAAATGATAGTCCTCTCTATGATGAGATAATATCTCATAGACTTGGGATGATACCACTTACTACTGATTTAGAAACTTATAAGTTACCACAAGATTGTGAATGTGGAGGATATGGATGCCCCCTTTGTCAAGTTTCTTTAACATGCGAAGTCACTAATACTACGAATGTACCCTTAGACGTCTACTCGGGAGATTTAAAATCAAATGATCCTAAAATCATACCTGTCAATCCAAATATCCCAATTGTAAAAATTGATAAAAATAATCAATTGATTATTGAAGCATATTCCTTTTTAGGAAAAGCAAGAGATCATGTCAAATGGCAAGCAGTCTCAAATATTTTTTATAGATTTTTTCCAGAATTAGAATTTAATGATGAAAGTTGTAAACGATGTCTAGATAGATGCATAGTATCGAGAATGTGCCCAGAAAATTTATTTGATTTTTCCGATGGGAAAATAGTAAAATTGCTAGGGAATTATTGGAGAACATGTACATTATGTAAATCATGTGAGAGGTATTGTCCAGAAGAAGCTATCAAAGTGGGGAATAAAGATAATACATATATTTTTTCTATTGAAAGTGATGGTGTTTTACCATTTAACACAGTTCTTACGAAAACATTTGAAATATTTTTAGAAAAAATTGATGAATTTGTTGAGAGGCTTGAAGCTATTGAGTTGGAGTTGTAAAATTACAAAAATTTATTAAAATATCAAAAATTTAAAATACTAAATAAACCGAGAGTAATACTTCCTAATGTCTCATAAAATAACTGGTCCGAGTAACTTTTACATTAGAAAGCTAATAAGAGATTTATGGAAAACTAAAATTAAAATATGGCGAAAAATTTCCAAAAAGTTAAGCAATTCAAGGAAAGAGAGAGTTTCCCCTAATTTATATCGCATAAACAAAAAAACTAAGGAGAATGATGTAGTTGTCATACCTGGGAAAGTATTAGGAATGGGGGAATTAGACCACAAAATTACAATTGCTTGCCTAGATTGTTCAAAATCAGCAAAGCAAAAAATTGAATCTTCAGGGAGTAGCCTGATTTCTATAGAGGATTTATTAGAACAGAATCCTAAAGGTAGTGGAGTAAAAATATTTTATTGATAAAATTATAGAGTGGGTGATGATATGGTAATAGAATATCAATTAATCGATGCTACAGACAAGATATTGGGGCGTTTTTGCAGTCAAATTGCAAAAAAGGCTTTATTAGGTGAGAATATAGTAATAATTAATGCGAAAGATGCGATAATAAGTGGGACCAAGAGAGATATCCATGAGAATTATTTGGCGAAATTAAGTATTTCAACTGCTACAAATCCCCGAAGAGGTCCATTTCACGAAAGAAGACCTGATACTTTTATGAGAAGAGTAATAAAACAAATGCTTCCACGTAAAAAAATCCGGGGAAAAGAAGCTCTCAAAAGAGTTCATGTATATATTTCAGATATTCCTGAACGCTTTAAGAGTAGATATCAAAAACTAACACCAACTGAAATATTTTTTGCTGAAAAAAGACGTCTTTCTTATTATAATAAATATATTACTTTAGAAAACCTTTGTATGAGAATAGGATGGAATAAAAAGGAAGTTGAGGTTTAATCAATATGTCTATGAAAGTTGTTCAGGCATCAGGTAAAAGGAAGAGTGCTATAGCAAGAGTTGTATTGAAACATCCATCAAAAGGACAGATTAAAATTAATAATGTTCCTCTCAATTTATATAAGCCTGAAATAGCACGATTAAGGATCCAAGAAGTCCTTGAAATAGTAAATCACCCAAAGCTTGAAAAATGTGATATTAATGTTCGAGTTAAAGGTGGTGGGATTAGTGGACAAACAGATGCTGTTCGGATGGCAATTGCCAAATCAATCCATAAATTTATTGGAACAAAAACAATAGAACGTACATTTAGGGATTATGATGATTCATTATTGAGTGGGGATTCTAGAAGAACTGAACCGAAGAAATTTGGTGGTAAAAAAGCCCGAGCTCGTAGGCAGAAAAGTTTTAGATAATTATAATTTTACTTTACTTTCATTTGAACTCCTAATTTTTGTAAATCATCTAAAAAGGAAGGATAAGAATCTTTTACAATCTCGATATCTGATATTTGAGAATTTGAAGAAGCATATAAAGCAGCAATAGTACATGCCATGGCTACTCTATGATCATATCCATGATCTATTTTAGCTCCATTTAACTTATCACAGTGATAAATTGTGAGTTTATCTTGCTCTTCCTTGACGTTAACACCCATTTTTTTTAATTCTCTTGCCATAGATGTAATTCGATCGCTTTCTTTTAACCGGACATTTCCAGCATTATAAAGCACGGTTTCTTCTTTTGCAAATGCACCTATAACAGAAAGAATGGGGAATAAGTCTGGGATATCACTACAATCGATTTCTACTCCATTTAAGCTGTTATTGGTTAGATCACCATGTACAACTACTTGTTTTCGATTCTCATCAAATTCGATGCGAGCTCCCATTTCTCTTAGAATCTCAATAATTTTTTTATCTCCCTGGGAATTTTCCATACTTAAATTATTTATTACAACTTCAGTTGGCTCATTAGATAAAACTGCTGCAGCGATGATAAATGCTGAAGAAGAGAAATCTCCAGGGATTTCATAGGATTGAGCTCTATAATTCTGTTCAATTGTTATAAAAAATTTTCCTCCTTCTAAATCTCTTTGTATATTGATCCCAAATGCGTTTAATACATCTAATGTAATATTTATATATGGAATAGACAGTAATGGGGTTGTTAGTTCTATTTCAATGAAATCGTTATTTTCACATGTTAATAAAGGACAAGTAAATAGTAGAGCGGTTATGAATTGAGAACTTATATCTCCAGGGATTTTTATTTTATTACATGCATTTTTCCTGCGTTTAATCATAATTTTTTTTTCAGATATAGTATATTTTCCTCCTATAGCTTCTAAAGCATTGAGTAGGGGAACAATTGGCCTTTTTCTTTCTAAAAACTCTCCAGTCAATTGAAGACCCCCTTTTACTAAAAGACTTAATGCGCAAAAAATTCTAAAAGAAGTTCCAGAATTTTTACAATCTAAGGGTTTTTTGACTGATTTAAATGGTTTTTTATCACATTTAACGACATAGGAATTCTTAGTGGATTTTATTATTTTAACACCTAAAGCTTTTAAATTTTTAATTGTTATTTCTGAATCTCCAATGGTCAAGGGATTTTTAATTATAGAAATTCCCTCAGCTAGACTTGCTGCAATAAAAGCTCTATGGGTATAGCTTTTAGACCCAGGGGCGCTGATTTCACCCTTTAAGTTGCTAATTAATGGTGTTATTTCTAAATCCATTTCTAATTAATAAATAGAAAATAATAGATATAATATTAATTAAATAATATTGTAAAATAATTTTTTAATAAAGGTGATTCTTGTGGTTGATAATACTCTTGGTAGAATCTTTAAAATAACAAGTTTCGGTGAGTCTCATGGGCAATTAATTGGAATAATTGTGGATGGTACTCCTGCAGGAATTGAGTTAAATGTGCAATTAATCCAAAGGGAATTAGATATGAGAAAACCAGGACAGTCATCTCTAACAACTTCTCGTATGGAGGAAGATAAAGTAAAAATTGTATCAGGTATCTTCAATAAAAAAACAACTGGAGCACCTATTTGTTTATTTATTGAGAATAAAGATATAGATTCTTCAAAATATGAAGAATTTAGAAAATTTTTGCGCCCCTCCCATATAGATTTTACTGCGTCAAAGAAATATGGTAATTATTATGATTATAGAGGATCTGGAAGATTTTCTGGGAGAATTACTGCAGGATTTGTTATGGCTGGAGCAATAGCTAAACAAATCCTCAAAAAATATAATATAACTATATTTGCTTACACAAAGAGTATTGGAAACATTGAGGATGAAAAAGAATATGATGTAAGTAATTATAAGCAATTTCTGGAACTGAGAGAGCGATCTCTCGTAAGAACACTTGATCAAGAAAAATCAAGATTGATGGAAGCCTTAGTAAATGAAGTTAAGGATCATAAAGATTCAATAGGTGGTTTGATAAAATGCATAGTTAATGGATTTCCCGCGGGGAAGGGTGGTCCAATCTTTAATAGCATCGAATCAAATATAAGTAAAGCGATATTTTCAATCCCAGCAATAAAGGGAATAGAGTTTGGAGCAGGATTTAAAGCTTCGAATATGAAAGGTTCTGAGCATAATGATCCTTGGATCCTTAAAGATGGAGAGATTAAAACTCTTAAAAATGATTCTGGGGGGATCATTGGTGGGATTTCCACAGGAATGCCTATTGAATTTACAGTTTCTGTAAAACCTCCTGCTTCTATTGGTATTCTCCAAAAAACTGTAAATATCGAATCAATGGAAAACGTTGAGATCGAATTCTCTGGTCGTCATGATCCGTGTATAGTACCAAGGGTAATTCCAGTAGTTGAAGCGATGACTTCAGTTGTATTGCTTGATTGTTTATTAATTGATGGATTTGTACCAAGAGTTTTTGATCCATAGAAGATTCTATTTAATTCATTATGATCTACATTAACAAAAAAGTTCAAATAAAATTATAAACAAAAGTAAGAATAAAATGAACTAGGATTTATTATGACAGAGGACCTTCAAAAAAAATTTATTAAGAAAATTATCAAGGTTATTGATAGATGGTCTTTTGAACAATGTGCTTTTTGTGAAGATGGAACTATGGTTTCAATAGAGGGGATGCTTGATTATAAATGCAGCAGGTGTGGAAAGACTATGAATCCAATTAATTATTTAGGTGAAATTGCTAAGATAGTTTTAGAATATAGGGAAAAAATTGAGAATTTCGCAGACAGCTAGACCTTATTTGGAAAATGAAAAAGTAAAATATAAAAAACAAATTTTAAATAAGTTATTATAAACTAGAACACATATTATTATATTGCTTATATTAGATTTTAAGGAGATTGAAGAGAATGGACAGGAAAATAGATACCTCGGACCAATTTATTGAATTCTATAAGAAGAAGGGTGATTATCTTGTTTCTTTATCAGAAAATCATTTCAAGAATTTAGAATATCGAAAATGTCTTGAATTATTAAATCAAGCCCATAATATGTATATGAAAGGAAATTACATTGAACTTGCTGAACAAATTAAACAAAAATTTATGGAAATTAAAGAAAAATATTTTCAAAAAAAGCAAGAATGAATTTACTGATCATCAATAAATTTTGCTCCTAATTTATTCTCAATATCATCAATATGAGACCCTTTCCAATAAACTTTTTTACATTGTAAATTTAAGCATTGATAAAAGTCATTATATTGATTATAAGTATCTTTTAACACATAATCCTTAATTTCGTTTTTTTTCTTAACTTTTTCCATTTTCGAATTGCAAATGGAACATCTAGCATTTTTAATATTAAATTTAAATTCTAATCTTAGATTCTCCTTTAATTGGTTTAAGTAATTATATACTCCTTCTCCTCTTAAATATAAGGCATTCTCAATATTACTCTTATAAAATTGATAATCTTTTGTTATAACAAATCTATTAGTTTTCTTTGCATAAGCTAATAATTTATCATCAGGAACAGGATCCATCTTGAAAAAATCTACTAAATCATTTGCATATAAAGTATCATAGCCAAATATCCGTAGGAATCGAGCTAATTTACCTAACATTGAATCAACTAAAAATTTCAAATTGCTATACCTATTGATTAATTAAATTCTTCTAGATTAAATATATTTAAAACATGTAATAAATTATATAACTGGTATTTAACAAAAAAAAAGAATCACCCCAAATGGAAGCTAAAGATTTAATGGAAAAGGCTGCGCGGTTTCATGGCCATATATGCCCTGGTTTAGCCATCGGTGTTTTAGCTGTTAAATATCTGTTGGAGCATGATTTTAATTATTCTCCTAATGAAGAAGTCGTTGCGGTTGTTGAGAATGATAATTGCTCTGTGGACGCGATTCAAGTTCTTTTAGGAACGACTTTTGGAAAAGGCAATCTAATTCATCAAGATTACGGCAAATCCAACTACTTTTTCTATAACAGAGAAACTCAAAAAGCACTAAAATTATCCCTCAACAGTAATATTTTTGAAAAAAAGAAATTATCAAAACATGAACGAGTTAAATATTTACTTGATTCAAAACCTGAAAAAATCTTTACTATATATGAAATAGAGTTTAATCCTCCTAGTCTAGCTGAGATTGAAGATTCTATTCCTTGTGATATTTGTGGTGAACCTACTATGAATAGTAGACTTATGTTTTATAAGAATAGTAGCATGTGCATTCCCTGCTATAAAGCTCAGAGGAAATAAATAAAGAATTGTATTTTGTAAATTTATGAAGTTCAAACTCTCTATTTTCCGATTTTTAAAAAATAAAAGAGAAATTTGGGTATTAAATAAGGAATACCTAATATTAGATAGTCCAGAAAAAAATTATTTAAGTTAAATTGTATATTAGATGAATAACTTATGATTAAGAATATTGATAAGGGAAATACTTTATTAGTAAAAGGACCCGCAAGAATAACGTTATTAGAGGGAAAATTAGACGTTTTTGGAAAGTTAGTTCTTCCCGAAGAGAAAGTTTCAGAAGGAGATACATCCAATAATGAAGATCAAAATGTTTTAATAATACCTAGTGCCCAATGTTATCCCCTCTTTGCACATGAGAAAGCCAAATTAGAAGTTTATACAAATAGTGAACAAAATCTAAAATTAGTTGAAGAAAATTCAATTTCAACATCATGGGTTAATATTAAGAATGAAATACTAGAAGAACTGAAAAAGGAAAAAGAAGCTCCCTTAAAAATAATGGTGATAGGTTTTAGCAGTGGAAAAACTACACTTATTAAATACTTAGCAAATAGTTTTATAAAAGAAGGATTAAAAGGAGGATACCTTGATTCTGATCTTGGACAACAAATTATCTATATTCCGACTACAATCAATTTAGGTACTATAAAAGAATATATTATTTCGAGTAAAAATATTCATTCCGAAAATACGGTATTTATTGGAGCCACTTACCCTAAAGGGGATTATAAATTTATTGTATCACTTTCATGTAGGAAAATGATTGATGATTATATTGCTGAAAATAAAGATATTGATTTTATTTTAATTGATACAGATGGTTGGATAAAAACTGAAGCTGGAATTGTATATAAGAATTTTTTCATAAAAACTGTAGATCCAGACATTTTAATTGCATTTCATGATGAATCAATTGAAGAACTAAAGAATATTGAAAAGACGGCTTCAGATATAAGAAAAAATAGGAAAATATATTTGATAAAAGAAATAAATAACTATTTCTATGAAAGAGATAAAGATGAAAGAAGATTTTTAAGACAAAGTCAATTTTCAAAAAAGTTTGAGGATTTTAGGAAAATTTCTATTCCACTAAATGATATCCAATTTATTAAAACTGATTATAATAAGGATTTAAATGACATTGTTGAAACAGAAATAAATCTTAATGATTTAGTGCATTTACCTTATCATTATGTAATAATTGGTTTATTAACAGAAAATTCTGAATTAATTGAAATTGGACTTCTTTTTACGATCAATATTGAGAAAAATTACATACTACTTTATTCAGATTTGACTTATAAAGAGCAACTCAAAATAAAAAAAATCCTTCTTGGGAGCCTTCGGTTGTCTACAAAGGGTAATCATCAAGGATACTTATATTTATAATTATTTCTATGAATATAAATAACCCTAATCTAAAGGTTCTTATTCTTTGTTATTAAAATAATTAAATTTTGGTAAAAAATTATAAAATAAGCATGTGTTAGAATTATTATAGAATTATAATATTAAATGGTTTAAATGGAAGAGGATTTGCTTACTAAGTTTCTTAAATTAATGTCCTCCTCAATTACTGACTCTGATCTTGAATTAATTAAACTTGGAAGCTCATTAGGATTAGATTTGGTATCTTTCACTGAATTAAGAGCTTCACAGCAGGATTCTTTTATAGATAGTATTAGAGATAAAGCATTAAAGAAAATGGAAATAAATAATGACAATTTTCTAGCGACTGACGACTTCTTTTACTCAGGGAGTATAGATTTCATGGTGTCAGATGAACCGGAAGGAAAAAAATTTTTCCTATTAGAAACAAATGGGGGATCACATCGAGGTCTTTCTATCATAACTAGAAAACAGCAAACATTATTATATAATGGATATCTTGAAGCGATCCATCAAGCAATCAAGAAAAACGAAAGAAAAGACGACAAGATATTTGTTTTAATTGGAGTACCAGTTAGTGATGCATTAATCCATGAAAAAGTAATAATGATAGAATATTTTAGAAAATCTTTGAAATCAGAAGGATATAGTGTTAAAATTTTCAATAGAGTAAGTTTTGATATCAATTTTGATGCGAAAATTATTTTTCTGATAGCCGATTATAGACAACTCTCTACTTCTCTCTCATTTTCTGAGAATTTTATTAAGTATCAACTTGAAAAAATAAATGTTTTAATCGGTGATGGTATTACAAGACGATTAAAGGATAAAGATTTTCATGAACAAATTAGAAAAGACTTTCGCTTCATTAAGACTATAATTGTTAATCCAATATTCAAAATCACAGATGATAAATCTTTAACATACCTCGCAAGTTTTATTTGTAAAGATATTCTAAGAAAATATAATCTTAATTACCTACTATTTACCAAAGCATTTAATGAAAAAGACTTAATTGATAAGTTGAGTTATCTTTTAAAGAATTATAATAAATCATTTATTATAAAACCTAGTGGAGGATCAGGAGGGGCAGGGGTTATCCCGGTTTCGAAAAATGTACACCCAAAAAATTTGAAAAAGATTATTGAAACAAGTAAGAATGAATTTTTTAATAAATTCATGAAAGATCGTAATCCATTTCCATATACTATACAAGAAAAGGCAGATTTCTCATTAATTGATTGGGGCGGGGAAAAGCACACATTTGACTTACGGATTTATTTAGCTCAGAGTAAAGGAAAGGTTATACCAATTGGAGGATTAGGAAGAATCTCCCGGGGAAAATTTACAGTTGGGTTAGATAAAGAAGAGTTTGTTGTTAATTTATCTGGATATAATGGTCAAATCGAAGTACAAAGAGGAGTTGGTTTTTCTAAAGAGACAAGTAGTATGTTAAACTTAAGTGAAGAAGATTTTGTAAATATGTTTTGTATTGGCTGTGTATTATTTGCTTGTATTGTTAAAAATTATAAAAAGATAATAAATTTCTCCAATTGGGATAAAATTATTGGTTAAATTATGTTTAATAAAGAAATTTTGACTCAGATATTAGATTTGCCTAATAGAAGATTATTATTTGAAGAAATCTTGAATACACTAAAATCATTTTCAAAATTAGAAGATATCCATTATACTGATTATGATACTTCAGAAGGTAAAATTCCAGTGATCACAATCGCAAAATCATTGAATCCTGAAGAAACAAGATATTTAAAGCTGTTTGTTGGGGCTCAACATAATGAATACAGCGGTCTCTTTGGAATTATTGAGTTCCTGGATAAAATTGAAAAATCAATAGTAGATCTTGAAGATATTTTGATAAATAATCAGATTTTAATTTTTGCACCTTTAATGAATCCTTATGGTTTTATAAATCCAAAAAAAGATAATAAATCTGGATACTATCTAAGAAATGGAACAAATTTAAATCGATATTGGAGAAAGACTTTTGCTCCTGAATATGAGAGTGGTGAAGATGAAATAAATCAATACCCAACTCCAGAACATGTTAAAATTTTATATAGTGTCCTTAAAAAATATTGGGAAAGAGACGATATCCAAATATATATTTTAGATTTTCATGAAACATCACTTCTCGTAAGGTTCAAAGCTGATTTAATTGCTAATCTACAAAAAGACTTAATTTCTTACAAATTTTCTCATTGGCTTAAAGAGGGAATAATTTATAATATAATTAAATTATATAATATACCTTATTCCAGAAAGCCCCTTTTTATTAGATCTACCCCTAATGCAGATCATACTCATATAAATTTAACAGTAAACCAATTAGAATCAGTAATCCAAAACCTTCAAGAGTTTGCGGTTAAAAATGAAAAAAAATTACCCTTTTACTTTTGTTATAGTAATAGAAGTAAGGAATTTTGCGAGCGTCTAGCACAAAATGTTTATAATAAATTAAAAGATGTATTATGGGAAACCTATTTCCCTGCTTTTAATCATCATTTTCATGACCATGGTTGTTTTGTTAACATGAATGATGTAATTAAGAGAAAAGGAGTATATTCAATGGAATTAGAAACTCAAAAACATTTTTTCAACATTTTTGATGAAATTGAAAAATCTAAAGCAGATATTAATTACTTTGAGAATAAGATAAGAATGATTAAAATGAGTATTCAATTAGTAGTTGAGTCCATAAACGAAATTTTAACTCTTTATTAATTTTTGAGTTTTTAACTAACAAGAATCATTTATTTCAATTCTTCAGAGTCACAGTTATTTAGGCATCTTACGTGATAATAGCAAGTCTCTGCGCTATGAAATTTCCCGTATTTTATATCTCCTAAAGTGAATTGATATGAATTTTTTAAATTATTAACTTTGATAGTTCTTCCACAAATTTTACATTCATACATTTGAAAAATACTAGTGTAGGTTTTATCAGAAGAGCTTTGAATTACGGTTATTTAAACCAAACAAAATATGAAAATGGCAGGAATTTTTGAATTTTAAGAATTAATAAATTTGAGTGTTGCTCCAACCAACGCACTCTCATTTTTTTTGTTTGAATGTCCTCCTTTTCTCAATATAAGCACATTTTCTTCCAGGGTCTCTAAAATCCATCTATTTTCTTCAAAATTTTTGAATCTTATTATTCTATCATTAACACAATGGATTAACATGACCCTTTTAGATAGCTTTTTCCACTCTTCTAATGCAAGTTCTTTTTTTGCTTGTTGTATCAATAAATAGGGGGATAACTTCTTATTTTCCTCTACTTTTGGGAACAATTTTACTCCTTTTAGGAAGTAACTAAGCATAATAATAGGATTATATTTAGGGATATTTTGTTTATAAAATGACATAGAAGAAATTGCTACAATTTTTTTAATATTTTTATCTAGAAATCCTCCAGATAATACTGTTATTGCACCTATACTAAAACCAATACAAAAGATCTTCATAGAAGAAAATTCTTCTTGATCTTTAACCCACTCAACGATTTTCTTAAAATCCTCAATTCTACTTAAAAAACTACTTCTTTTTCCTACATTTTTAGATTTTCCTGTACCCCGGGCATCGTAAGCTAAAACAACATATCCTTGGTAGGCGAGGGGATAAAATAAATACTCAAGTGTTTCTTTCGTGTCAGAAAATCCGTGACACACTATAATAATAGTATTTTTTGATTTAATTTTTACTTGGTTCTTACTTCTTACCAGATTTGTAGACAAAAATCCATCTGAAACATTTATAGCTATAGTTGATATTTTTATTTCTTTATGATAAAGTTTTGACCAACGATCAAACCAGAGATCACGAAAGGAAAAATAAATTTCAAATGGTGTATAGAAGATTAAAAAGGTAGTTATGGAAAGCATTAAACATTTTGAAAAATCAGCAGTATAACATAGATTTCCTAACGAAATATTGACTTCCCATATATACCAGCTCAAGAATACATCAATAATGATAACAATAATGCGTTTATGTATGTTTGAAATCAAAATATTCCACTAAGATATATAATCGTTGATGGTATAAGCGATTAAATAATAAAAAAATAAAATATGTTTTTTATGGCTTCTTTGGTTTTGGGCACCCATAATCATGAGCAATTTTACAATCTGGTTTACTCTTCAAACCTGGGCAAGGTTTACATTTTACATCTCGTAACATTTTGATAACTTCATCAACTTCCATACCAAATTCTTCATCCTCAGTCTCTTCTTCGATCATATCATCATCATCTGGGATTTCGTAATCAATATCCTCTTCTAAATTATCTTTCCAATCAGTCAGATCTAGTATCTCATCCCCATCTTCGTCAATTTTTCCATTTGGAATTTCAAGATCTTTATCATTACTTGGAGCACTTTTTTTTTTAGCCATAATACTTACTCCCAATTTTAATTAATATTTTCTAATTAATATTTTAATTAAATAATATTTGCTAAAATTTAATTTTAATTCGAATGAACTTAAAAAAGGCTAATTTACAATTGCCTTGATATTAAAATCATTTTTCATTAGGTCGTCCAATTGATTTATTAATCTTGTGTTAGTTTTTAATTGGTTATAGAGTATTTTTATTTTGGTTAAAATTGAATCTAATTCATTTAATGAAAAAATCCTATAATTGTTTCCTTCAAATCGGGGAACTAGGAATTTATGGGGAATATTTTGAGGTTCATTTTTTAAATTGAATAGATCTCTTAATAAATAATAGTCTAAATTGGAGTCTAAATAAAAATTATCCAAATACAATAAATTTACTAAAGCATTATTCAATCTTTTAAAAAATCTAAGATAAACCATTATTCGATCGTAGTATTTGTTACCAAATCCCTTAATTACATTTTTTTTTTCAATTTTAGGCTCTTTTGATTCAAAATCATATTTTAATTGTGTAAGTAGTTGTAAAATTTTTCCCATTTGTGTTAGAAACGAGGGAAAATTACTTGGTAGAGGTAATCTTTTAATAAAACTACCATTGAATCTTAAATAGCCTCCAGCCATGTGAAGAGAACCAAATAATGTCTTAAACACCATATCTAGTAATTTAGAGTTTAGTATTGTTAAGATACAATACAGTGTTTCAGTAGTTATCGAAGGAATTCTTACAAAATATAACCCTGTTATATTGACAAAGATTCCAGGATCATAGACACAGGTTAATTCTTTAGCGATTTCTCTAAAAATAAGTTTTTCGTGGTTAAGGTCTTGCCAAATAGTTTTAAAGTTAGGCTTATACTTAAAATATGAAATTTCAAGATCTCTCTTAGCGATTTTAATCCTTTTATTGAATTTAATATGATATTTTCCAACATTTCCCGTCCCTATCAATAATAGATCTTTATTAGAATAAAATTTTTCACTTAGATTATTAAAATTTTTGCCGTATTTTAAAAATCCAAATGGACGATAAATTATTTTTAAATCTTTAAATGTATCCTTGAATGTTTTAAATTTATTATACAAAAAATTTATTAATTCAATATTACCTGAAATAGGAATGACATTAGAGGGGAGATCATTTATTAATTTCTGATGGAATTTTATTAAATTTGAACCTTTATAGGTCAAAAAATCATCAATTCTATCGAATTTTCTTATAGTAATCTTAATCTGATCATCTGGATAACGCTTTTTAAAGTATATGATTATTGGATAAGTCGCTGCTTTTTGAAAAATAGATAAAGAGGAAATGTTACCAATTTCTTTAAGTTCAAAGTTTTCTATTAATATTTTTCGTATTTTAATTCCGTAGTCAGCTGATAAAAATTTATTAGGCAAAATTAAGGACAAAAAACCATTATCGTTCATTAAATCAATAGATTTTTCAATAAATACAACCGAGAGATCAAATAATTTATATGCGGACTTGAATCTTTCATACAATTTAGTTTTAAACTTGGTATCAAGTTTCTTATTTTCAATATAAGGGGGATTTCCTATTATTATATCAAATCTTTCTGATTCAAACTCTAAAAGAAAGTCTAAGTTGAATAAATTGAGTTTAATGTCGATTTTATTGATTACCTGGTTAATCTCTTCTAGGTTTAAATTTTCTATATTACCTTTTGGAAAATTATATTGGTTAACATTATCTGAAAAAAGCCATGATATTAAACGTAATTTTGTTATAATGTAAGCAGATTTTTCAATTTCAACCCCATATAGATTTTCTTGTAAAATTCTTTGTTTTATCTCATAATCATCTAATCCAGAATCTAGAATTTTATAAAAAATAAAAAGAGTTTTTGCTGAGGTAATTATAAATCTTCCAGATCCACAAGCAAGATCCAATATTTTAATATTTTTGAGTTTTTTGATAAATTTATCTTTTAGGGAAGGGTTTTTGGATAAATTTTCTTGTAATATTTTAAAAAAAGATTTTTCATTAGAAATCTCTGCATTTTTTAAAAATCCTTCAAAATATAATTTGAATGTATTTGAAACAATATAATCAACAACAGATTGAGGAGTATAAATCACTCCTAAACTTCTATTATTTGCTTTACCATTAACTTTTTCTCTCTCAAAATCTTTTATAATCTTATTCAAGTACGTTAAAAATCTCTGAGATGACAATTTATTCATAGCAAGTAAACAAATTTTAAATTTTTCTGCTAATTTTGTTTTTAAATTAGATTTCCTTATTAATAAAAATTATAGAAATAATATTAAAATTAAAGAACAATAATTTGAGAAAAATTTCATAAGAATGTTTTAGAAGAGGATAATTTTGGTTGAATGGGAACTATTGAAAGAGTTGATTAAAAATCCGTTTTTAGTATCTGATTTAGGTTTTGATGATATTTCGAAAATTCTTCAAGATGTTAAAGGTATCTTTGAAAAAGAAAATTTGCTTTTAGAGTTCAATTTAA